>Ga0307511_10002564_pt1 | contig 18973 bp, 21 predicted proteins | sample 13_EM_MG_FD_200266 | JGI IMG/M metagenome (GOLD analysis project Ga0307511, IMG submission 200266) | Populus trichocarpa ectomycorrhiza microbial communities from riparian zone in the Pacific Northwest, United States - 13_EM | ecosystem: Host-associated > Plants > Roots > Unclassified | place... | reverse complement strand
ACTTGCTATTCAAGGTGGGGATCCTGTTTATTAGAGCTTGTTGGGCTCGGTTCTAGTCTTGCTGATTAAAGTTCGTTAAGTTTGATTCAGGTCTTGCTTATTAAAGCACACTAAGCCCGATTCGGGTCTTGCTCATTACAGCTCATTGAGCTCGATTATGGTACTTCCATTTTCCATATGGTTATTTCGATTGATTAAGGTGAAAAAAAATTTTGGGCTCCTTATGCCTTGTCTTAAGGGAGAGGGTCTTAGACCTCTTTCCTTACTGCAATCGCTGTGCCTAGCATACTTGTTGGGCTTGGTGCACTTGTTGTGCTTGCACCACTCTATGTGCTTGTTTCAAGGTCTTGACACTATGGGGAGTCTTTGACTCAAGAGAGGGGTCTCCAAAGATTTCAGCTTGTTGGAGGGGTATTAGTAATCTTATACCTATAGATAGAGGCTGATCGGCATACATACCACGCATAGTCCTACTTCCTGTTTTCAATTGAGTGTTTTTACTGATAACTTCCTTCCTGTTTGGAATCTCCTATGGAAATGAAAAAAAATATTCCTGTCTTTCAGTGGGTTTTGGAGAAATGGGGGGCCTCTATCGGCTATTGGAAGCTCAAAGGGCTCACAGGGGTTGTTCTACGCTCATGAGGTTCATGTGGGTCACTCATAGCCTATAGGGCTCATATGGGTCTTTCGGAGGTGATATAGGTTTCGGAGAAAATACTGTGGTTACGGTGGTTTTATACCCCTAAGTTCGTTAATCTGCAGGGTCGGAATTCCCAGAACTCAAAAAAATCGTCAGTTAGCACATGAAAAGCAAAAAATTGGCAGAGAAGGAGAGGAAAATAATCAAGGCTAAGATCCCTTATATATCTCGATTGTCATACAACTAGTTATATATAAATTTCCAGGCATGTTGGAGGTATTGAGTCATCCTACATAGTTATAGGGAGTGGCAAATTGGTAATATTTGCCAGTCTAGTAAGAATAGTGGAGAAATGTTAGAGATGAGCTGGCATATGGTAGAGGCCTGTCAGAAGATAGGCCTATATAGGCAATATCATGGCTTGGGCCTTGGTAGGCTATATGTACGGATGCAAGATATAGAAAATATTGCTATAAAATATAAAACTTGGCTAGGAATCTGAAGATGTAACTAAGTATACCAAGAGCATATATTGAGAAGAACCAGGGTATAGAACACCCAGCCAATATATAAATTGCGCCATGACAGGGCCTGCCAGAGCCTGCCGGGGTCTGCTGGGTGTGTATATCCGCAGTAACACTAGTGTCCTTCCTATTTCATCATAGTAGTCATCGGTGATTCCCTAAACTGCTGTTGCCTAATAGGGGAGTGCCTTCCCTTTTAGGGATACTACAATCTGACATACATATCAAAGTTCAGCTGAGATGTATGCACTCTCCTCAGGTTGAAGTATGGGAGCCGAGCCACAAGTTATACAAGAACGATACCTGAATAACCCACAACAGAAGATAAAAGAAATACATTAAAGAATATACATGCATGAGGCCAATTCTGAAGACACACACTTCCATATTCCTAATCCCTTATACGCCAACTAGACGCCTTATCCACAAATGCCTAATAGGTAATCAGTCTAGTCAATTAGCATATATATTGCATTGCAGTTAGGATATAGGTTCATTTACCATAGTCTCTTACCTGAGCCTTAATATTACTCCCTATTCAAAAGCACTCGTCTGTATCAGAACACTAAACTTAGAGACCTGTTAACCTCAGATGTTTGTTAGCAAGAGCTCAGATAACACAAGTGCAGAGAACCTACTGTAACTAGCAAGATACCTATACTCTCTAATGGTACTAGAGCACCACAAGACCAATATGCCTACACATACATGCCATGGCTATTAAAAACCTTTCTGGCTTGCCAAAAAACCCTGTGGGAAAAGACAGCAATAGGAGGAGTTTAAAGGTACCATGTCAATATGATATAACAACTAGATGTTTGACAACATTCAAATATCTCTCTTATCTTATAGCCTTCTGAGGAATTTCTGCACAACTCAGTTAGCTTCTTAGCCCAATAGTGAAAGTTGTTAAAGGTTAGCCAAGTATCTTCAATCTCCGTACAGTCTATGCATTACACCCTATATGGTACTACTCCTTTGACTCTTTTTGAGTTGACAATGCTTTTGACTATCTAGATATCTTACTTATCCTTATCCATTTCTTGAGGCTCATCTTGGCTCTTGAATAGTTTAAGGAGTTTAGTATGTATGATGTTGTGCCATCTAGTACCCGCTGGAACTTCAAGTCTATAAGCATGAGATCCAATAGTTTTGATGACTTTGTAAGGACCTTGCAATTTCCCTGTTAAGGATTTGTTGTTCCTAGCTTTCACTTGTAAATTCTATGTATCAACTAGGACCCAGTCATTGACATGGAATTGTTTTGCTTTCTTGATGCAGAGGATACGTAGTTGTTGTTGATACCTTTATGGGTATCATGTATTTCATTTTGAACTGTAGTCATTAGATCGAGCCATTCTTTACCTGCACGGGAGCAGAGTTCCTGGTGGTTATCTTGGTATATGGTACGCAGCTCATAGCGGTAGAGGCTTCTGTAGGGGTAGTTTGTAGGTTATAGTAGTGGTGGTATGGTAGGGAAATTCCAGGAGAGGTAGCCATCCTTGCTAGCGGTTTGGTCTATGATAGAAGTAAATTCGGAGGCACTGCTTGATTATCAGGACTGCTCATTCACTGAGCCTACTGGTTTGATGGTGGTAGGCAGTAGAGAGGCGTAGGTTAATGTAGAACTTCTGGTTAAGCTCTTTGAGGAACTTGGTGGCAAATTGCAGACTACGGTCTGACATAATGTACCTTGAAAGGTCAAACAGTCTCCAAATATTATTGATATAGCAGTCAGTAAAGTCTAATGCTGGGCAAGTTGTTGTAGCTAGAAGGTAATACTGTACTTTGGTGAATATGTATGTAACAACAAGGATTGGGTAGAAGTCTTATAACTTAAGTAGTTCTCTAATGAATTCCATTGCAATTTCCTAAGAGGGGCATTCACCTTTTAGCATATGTACTAATTTTGTCTGCCTGCTATTATTGTCTGCATTGCTCTTTTGATTTTGATACTTGATGCAACTGGCCACATTCTTAACTATGTCCTCTGACCACTTATTTAATATAAAGTTCTTTGACACTAGTTCTTGAGTTAAGTGTCTTCACCAGTATCGTGTTACTTAACTATTATAGTACTGATGCAGCACTTCCAATCTGTATTCCTGTTGGACTACCTATAGTCCGTTTTTTTTCTCCCCTTTGGCCATGTCTATCTCTTTTAATACCATATCTTGTACATTCTCTCCTTCTCCAGCGATCTCATTCTCTAGGTCCATTAGTTGTACTGTATCTTAAATGTTGGTATCTATTCCCAATTTTTCTTCTCCTGAATATCTAGATAGGCCATTAGTCACACCTATTTTTGATACAAGTCAGTATTAGATATAGTAGCTGAATTGGAATATGTGGAGGTATCACGAAGCTTTCCGAGAGTTCAGCTTCTGCATACTGTTAAAGTAATGTAATTCTTAATAGTCTGTGTAGATATTCACATGAATACCTACTAACCAGTTATGCTAGTTCCAGAAACAATCTATAATTACAAAGAGTTCTTTGTGATAACTTGGCCATTTGCTTTGAGAAACGGAGAGGGTTTATATAAAATACTTAATATGGTGAAGCTGCTTGCTTCCGTTGACAACATGGGATTGAAAAAGGATATTAGGAATAGCTAGATTGCTACCATCAGTTTCCATGATTGTCTAAAGGGTTATGTCAAAGTGGATGGAGATGGGAGGTGAGAGGAATTTTGCTTAAAGTTTGTCCAAGGCCTGATGTTGTTTATATTACCATAAGAAAGAAACATCTTTTGTCAAGTGGATGAGGAGGTATGCTCTGGTACTGTAGTTGATAATAAATCGACGGTAGTAATTGGGAAGGCTTAGAAAGATTTGAGCTTCTTTCTTCTTGGTATGCATGGGCAATTTGGAAATGGTTTCGAGTTTGGCAGGAACCATTTAAATTTCCTGACCCTTGATGACATACACATGGAAAAGGGTTTCAGAACATGGAACTCACTTTTAATTAGGTTGACTGCTAGTCTATGTTACATACAGAATGGAAGGATTTTCGCAAGGATGGCTTGGTCTTTTGCTGGTGTATTGCCACTGAAAATAAGCATATCATCAAGATACCAGGTATATTCTTCAGCATGATGAAAGATAGTATTAATCATTACCTAAAAGGAACCTAGTGCATTGGTCAGGCCGAAGATGTAAGGAAGTGATATTCTCAGTATGCTGATCTGTCACCACCTCACAACTTACCCTGAACCAACATCTACTATATAATTTCTTACTAAGTTATACTAACCTGCCTGGTTAATTATGTTGGAAAAATCACATGTAATTTCTTTATTTTCGCATGTCAATTATGAGTTACCTATGACTCAACAATTTCCTATGACTCATATATGACTCTAAAGTTATGACCCACTTAATGAATCAGAGATGGATTTCAAATCATGTATGACTCACTACTATGGCACAGCCACAATAGTGAGTCACAGCTAGTCTTGGCATGTAATACTTAAGGGCTGAAGGTTTGCATCCAGAGAAGGAGATGAGACCTAGAGAAGACAGACACAGAATAGTTAGATATAGAAATATAAGAGTATCCACTGGTTAATTCTAGTCCCATGAGGACTCTTACCCAGAATTAGTAATTCAATCCTAGAAACCACACACTTAGCCTTTAAAGTACTTAAGTAGTTCTGGAATATTACTTTAGGGTAATATTCCACCCTAAATACTTTACGTCCCCATTTACATTTTTTTAGTCTAAGAAAGACTTTTATCTCAAGGCAGGCTTGATCACCCTGGCCTATAATCATATGCACAAGTAATAAACAAACTACGTCACAAATACTGTAACTCAATAGTGGATAAGAAACCAGAGTAGAACCAAGCCTGATAGTCAGCAAAGAAACACATACAACAAGCAACAGTACAACAGAACTTGCATAAGAAATAGAACAAGAATCCTGCAATACTGCATGAGTAGAAGACAAAAAGCAATAAACTCAGCAGTAACTAAAAGAAAAGAAACACAGCAATACCTTGCAAGGAAGAAATACAATATCTACCCTAGAAGAATTGTAGTAAAACTACAAATTTTATACACCAAAGAAACTCAGAACAAAGCAGTGGGTAGAACCTGCAATACACCTTAGTCCCCTAATACCATTGGGAAAGAATAAACCAGTTGGTAAAAATATCACATTAGCAAATATTTTAAAACCAACACCAGAATAAAAGAAATAAAAAAGAACCAGTTACCTGAACTGGTAAGACTCAGTACCAAGGAAAGGCTCATCAACAAACCTAGTAGGAAATATTAGTAAAGAAGCCACCAAGAATAAAAAGAAAGAAACTTACTTGCAACACTCACTGCATCCCCACCAAGCAGAAGAGTAGTACTCCTCCAAAGGATACCTAGTATCCCAACCACAAGAAAACCCTAAAGAAAACCACTAGTCACACCTGTCCTTACACTCCCAGCAAGGACACCACCTATACTTCTCCTGCCAGAAAGAGTAAGCCGCTCTAGCAGTCCAACCCCTAAGCCTCCAAGGAGTAATCCTATTGTAAGCAGGAGGAATACCCATAAGAGTGGTATTGAGGCCATCCACAAACCTGACCTCCTTGACCTTCTTAACCCCACCAAAAGAAGGATCAGACTTGACAGAAGAAGGCTTTGGTCTAGCCCCCATCTGTCCAAAGAAATAGTCCTTAGCACTATTATAGGAAACTGAAAAGGATTCCTCCTCATCAGGATCCGCAAAAGAAGGAATAGCTGGAAGGAAACAAAACCTCCCTAAGTCATCAGTGGTATAATTCCTGAAGATAGACATGTTTGCTACCCCCAGGAAAAATAAGAAAGGTGCCAAGTCTGGTACCACACAAAGAAGGAAGGCCTTAACTCCTGATGAGGCAAAAGCACTACTTAAAGAATTAGTACTTCCAGAAACACCCCAAAAAGCCATCCCAAGTGGGAAAGAAATTGAGGAAAAGGATGCAGTTCAGAAAACAATCACACTTGAGGAAAAATAATTAATACCAGGAAGAATAATCAGAACCCCAGTTGCAACAAAACAATACTGGGATCACAAGCTAAACAAATGGACCCAATACCTGAACCAAGTCCAAACATATTGTCTCCTCAACCAATATGAACTAAATATTGAAGAAATAGGGATAATCTTTCAAGCATGTTTGAACTATATAACCTTCCAAGAAGCAACAGAACTGAGCAATAAGGTATTAGAAAGTATGGAACTAAATCAAGGATTTAAGCATAGACCTCCTCAACTAACATACAACCCAGTAAAAGGTATACCTTGGTTAGTAAAAAACTGGCCAGAAATAGAACAATACCTTATGCTTGGAACCCTATATGAACTAGGAACCCCAGAAATAGAAAATCGACATAACAGCAAACAATTAGAATGGGTAGAAGAGAATGACCCATTTATTATAAAACCTCCATTAGGAGAAGCATCAGGAAGTGGATCACAAGATAGACCACAAACACCACAAAATAAAGGTAAAGGAATAGAAGAGCAACCACAAACACCTAAGAAACAAAAGAAAGAAAAACCCTTACCTCAAAAGAAGAAAGTCCAAATTAGCCCAGACCCAGACCCAAGCAGTAGCTCAAGTAGTAGCTCAAGCAGTAATGATGAATCTGGACTTAAGTCAGATAAATCCAAAGACTCAGATTCTGAAGAATCTGGAACAGAAACAGATAGGTCAGTAAGAGAAATAACACTATAATAGAAAGAATGGGAAAAGGTTACTGGAATAAAACAACATGCCAGTAAGATAAAGGAAGAAACTATCAAAAAAGCAACTAGGCTTGCAAAAATCAAAGAGCCAGAAGCCTTTGATGGTAAAGCAGAGAAATGGAAGGACACAATTACCTTTGATGAATATATGAAACAGCTGGTAAGATGGTTGAAGTGGCAAGGCTTCGATGTGGAGAAGGAAGAAGCTTTGGAAAGGGCAAGCTTTCAATTCACTGGTATGGCTGCCAGATGGATGAAATACTATAGTGAAAAAACCAAACCAAAGAAGAGGAATATTCATGGTTTTATGGTTTTCCTGAGAAAAAAGATTATTCCATCCACAGCAAGAGAAGAACTATGGAAAAGGTATGAAGGTTGCCACCGAGCACAATTTGGACAAGATAGCCCTGTCAACACATTGGCACAACATCTGCAGGACTACCAACTCGGATGCAGAGACAATAAGTGCAAAGCCCTTATCTCAGACCATGCAGTCCAAATGAAATTTGTAAATGGCCTGAGTTCCCTAATTAAACAGCAAGTTAAATTAGCAACCAACTGGGATATGTCATTTGAACAAATTGTCAATAAGGCAGAACAAGTACAGTCTACCATGAAACAGACTCATAGACCTCCACAAATACTAAACCAAAATAGGAAACCCAATAACGAATGGTAAGCTGGAAAACCTATGGGGTTTAATAAATCAAATTACAAATTCCTAGCTGAGAAAAAGAAAATTGCAGCACCAGCAGCTAAAGCCAAAGGAGGACCAGGAGGACTGTATGACAATTTCCCTAGTGCTAGGAAAAGAAAAGATGACATGGCACATGTCTTGCATTTTGGAGAAAGAGAAAAACTCAAATAAAAAGGTAAATGCTTACACTGCAGACAAACTGGTCATATGGCATCACAATGTCCATAGAAGAAACCTATAACCTCAACATACCAAAAGATCAACCAACAAAATAGGAACAGAAATCTCAAGGTTAAAACTGCAGCCCTCAATATGGAAACACAGTCAGCACTAATGCAGGTAATGAAAGGCCCTACACAAAGGTGAACCTTCATTATACCTGTAGCAAGAAAAGAAACCATGGCTGCAGAAATGACAATTAATGGATACAAGGCGCATGTGTTACTAGACCTATGTACACAAGGAGGAGACCTGATATCCAATAGTTTCTGCACCTTGTTCAAACTCCCATTAACCCAAATGGAAAAGAAACCTCTAGAAACAGCAATCAAAGGAAGCAGATCACCTATAACAAATAAAACAACAGTGCTTATCAATTGTAATGGGCGATGCCAATAGCAGCACCGCAGGCGGTTTAACAGAGTCTATGCGATCACCGGAGTGATAGTGTATGTCTATTATTGGTTCCGCTAAGTCGAGGACTCAGAGGGTCTTTGAGAGCATAAAGATTTCCCAAGCGGGAAGAAAATTAACATGTGTAATCTCACTGTATTGAAGCTATCTAAGGCTTGTCAGAACTCTGTCTGAAGTGATCTGATCTAAGAATCCTCCTCCAGAAGGGCGGAACAGCTCAGTACATATACTAGCCGCCAAGCCTTCTGGAGTCTGAAAAACCTGCTTTCTGGCCGTTCCAGAAAGCACTCCTTCCTGACCATAAATACAGGTGTGGGAGGTCAGGCCTCCAGTAGTCAGAAATACAGGTGTGGATGCGTAATGCATCGTGGCAAAGGAGAAGTACATAAGGACTGGATACGCTCAAGGTAATAGTTCGTAAGGTAGTACTATGCCCGAGCTATCTTGGTAAACATGATAGGTGCTAGGAAATGCGTACTAAGACAAATATAAGAAACGGTCTTCCGTTACACTTCCCCACTTAAAAGGATTTCCTACTCTTGTTGTGTTGCCCAAGACGGAGGTAGTCCGAAATAACAGGTGCAAGCACGACAGCTATAAGAATAACAATCTTCGCAATAAACAGTAGGAGACCATTGTAACTTCCAAATCATCCATAGTAAAGATTCATGACATAAGGAACAATGAAATATTCCGATAGATACTTTGTTTGCCATGCCTTCTTCCATCGTCAATTCAGAACGATAGTTAAAACAACAAGAAGGAATGCAGGATTACCAGGTTAATTCAACCGGCGCGAATCAGTACTTTAGGAAAACATTAAAGATATCTTCTGCAAGAATGGTAGTAGTAGAGGTGAAGTCTTGATCGTCAGGACTAAGGGCGAGAACTCTGTCTCGTTCAGTTTGAACAATTGACTTGGAGGTTTCTCGAGTGTGACGCTTCTTGTGTTTCTTGGAGGATCTTCATTGCTTGAAGGTGTTGCCATAGTTTCCGCTTGTCTAAAAGTATTGAACAATTTCAAGGCTTATGTCTTCGAAGTTGATCCACTCATCGTCATCACTTCCACACCCTTTCCAACATACCAGTTATCTGCTTTTGCCAGTACGAGGAGCAGGATGAAATTCGTGTACTTGTTCGACTTCCCATCTGCCTTCTGTTAGCTCACCAGTTTGTTCCTCGTGATGACCTGGGAAGTTTGTTGAATTGTTTTCAACGTAAGGTTTGATCTTGCTGATGTGGAAGGTATTGTGGATAAGAGAAAGTCGACTGTCTGTTGACAGGTCGAGTGTATAGTTGTTCCGCTTCTTCTTGACGTGCTGGATACGAAATGGTCCGACCCATCTAGGCTTGAGTTTCCTAGATGTGTTTAAGAGGTTGAGGTTCTCCGTAGAGAGTAGAATCTTTTGGCCGGCTGAAAGAAGTGGTACAACAGACCGCTTCTAGTTGCCTTGTTTTGCTTGCTTGACTTTGGAGGAGTATAGGTTACGAGAGGTTTCAAGATGACGTTCCTCTGCAGGGGTATAAGGATTTATCGGGGAGGGGAAGGAAGAAGGGCCTAGGTTTGCCTCAAAGCCTAAGAGTGAAAAGGATGGACTGTGTTGTCTTGCGATGTTGTCTCGAGAGTTCAACTTGAGCTGAATCTCAGAGAGTTTGTGTAGCCATTCATTTCCTTCGACCTTGCACGTTTGTGCAGCTTGGCGCATTGCCTTATCGACAATTTTTGACTTACTGTCCATCTGAGGGTGGTATGCGGTAGACGGTTCCAACTTGATTCCCTTTCTTGCTGCCCAATCTTTGAAATGGTCTGACATAAAGAGAGTGTCTTGATCAAAAACAATATAATAAGGATAACCGATAACAGAAGCAATGTGCATATCAAAGGTATCAGTGCACTTCTCCAGCATAAGCTTATCATCAACTGGAATAAGAAACATAAATCCTGTTTGTCTACAGACAATCATCCAAAGTCTTGAAAAGCAAATCATATGATCGTCTTCCAAGGGAATGTTCGGGTATAAGGTGGAGCAATAAGTGAAAACAGGAGACATTTTAAGAAAATCCATAGTGATATCCGTCCAGGCTCTTGCAGGAACATGAAACATGGTTACTTGTCCTAGTGGTGGCTTGCTTCTATACTTTATCCATTGACAGGTATCATAACTCGCCACGTATTCCTTAATGAGCCTTGAAAATGGCTGGCAAATATATTTATCAGTCAACCATTTCAACGTATTATCAACTCCGTCATGTGCCGTAGCATCATGAGCTTCCTTGATTGCATCTTCGAGGTAGTTCTTACCGTTCATATTGAACGTGCTTGGTAAAACCAACCTCCATTCTCCTTTCTCATTCTTGTTGTATAAGGACCCATGGTTTTTGATTACTCCTTTCTTTCCTTCTGGAGCGTTGTAGAGCTAGCTCCACATGGGGCATATTCTGATACATGCAATGTAGGCGTCCCTCATTCTATTATCTTTGTCAATGTGAGCAATGATATGGAAGTCGGGGTCATCTTGGGGGCCTTCTTCGAGATCGAGGTATATCTTTGCCATATTGGTTGATGGTACGATTCTATACCTAAGGTCTGAGTCTGCCTTGCATTTTACCTCGCATGTTGCTGCATAGTGTCCCTCACCTTTGCAGAAGTTGCATCGACTGGTGGCAGTGGGTGCAGGAGGAATTGACGTCTTCTGCTGTATTTGAGGGCCTTGAACTTGGTTGTTCTCCTCATTAGATGTGTGATGTTGTTGGTGCATAAATCCCACTCCTGGCACATATCTTATAGGATTAGTGGGGGATAGGAGGGTATTATGACCTTGGTTAGATCCGCTAGCTTCTCCGGAAGCTGCATTGCGTTGAGATCTGGTGGTAACTGGGGCGGAGAGGAAGCAGGGTCTTTCCTCATCTGGTACAATCTTGATATGGTAGTCCCATAGGTTTTTTTGTTCGGTTTGCTGACCCCATGGTTTGTGGCGGGCAATAGGAGCATTCCTCATTGCCCATTCTTCCGCAGACGACATATGAGTGCGGTTAGGAGCTTCTTTGACATTAAGGTCGCGAATGTGAATATCGGGAGTCTCAGAGGAGGGGGTGTTGTTAGGAGGGATAGTTGTTGCTTTTAATTTCCATGAGTCTCGCTGACTCGACTGGAATTCCTTCTCTTTCTGATAAACTGCCTCCGTTAGAGTGCAGTCCAAACGTCCGTGTCGGTAGGTTCCACAAACTTAGCATCTAGTGGTGGGAAAATAACAATTCCCGATCTGGGGCGAGCTACCATGTGAGCGGTAGTAGTAGTCGTGACACTCCGTACTATGTTGCTTTCGATGCTGTTTATAGTGTTACTAGGCATCATGGACAACATTTGTAATGATTGCGGGAATATTGTCGTCATTGGTGACTAAGGAGGTATCATCTGCAGGAGCGGTGATGTGATGATAACCATTTAATTGATCATGTTCAACAACTTAGGGGTCAGGATTGAACTAGTACCCGTCAAAGATTTCTTCAGGGATAGTGGAGAAGGTATCCTCATCTGATTGAATTTCTTCCTCCTAGATATCGTCGTAATCTTCGTAGTCCCTATCATTCTCGTCGTCGAGATAGGGACAGGAGGGGTGGTGTCCGAGGCTTTCGTCGCGGCCTGCCCACCTGTTGTAGTCCTAGTCGGTGGGCTTGAAGTTGATGCAGCCATGGGAAACCGTTGTGATTTCTTCTGGTATGTGAGAGATAGAAAGGTTGTCAGTAGTGATAGAAGTGGCTTGAAGGTTGCTGTTGTCTTCTGTAGGATCGATGCTCTGAGGAATGAAGTCTTGTTCCTTGGTGGGATCGAGGAAGTATTTATACTTCCTTGATAGAGCGTCTGCCAACAGGTTACCCTTTCCAGCTGTATGTTCGATGACCGAGTTGAATTCTCGCATGTAAGCTTGCCATCGGGCCAGATTCTGAGATATTTGTCGTGGTAGGAGGAAAGAGAGTAGTGGTTGGTGATCCGTGAGAACCCTGAATTTGTGGTCTCGGAGTTGAGCCTCAAAGAACTTTAGGGAGTCAACAATAGCAAGTAACTCCTTTTGGTAGGTGTGGTACCTCAGCTGTGCGGAGCTGAATTTCCGAGAATGAAAACGATAGGGTCGAATTGATCCTAGTTCTCCTTGTCCTATCTATGTACCAAGTCCAATATCACTAGCATCACTAGCCAGGTATTTTGGCGCTTCCGAGAAGTGGTCCCAAGGTTTGGGAATCTGTGCAGAATTAACAAGTTCCTTGATTTTCTCGAGTGCCCTAATATGGGTATCCGTCCATCTGCAGGGTGCGTTTTCGCCTTGCACTTCTGACAGGGTGCTTGACCAGGAGGCCAATTCCAGACAAAACTTGCTTAGAAATATGATAACACTGAGTATTCCTCTTAATTCCCGGCGGCTGCTGGGAACCTTGAAGTCCAATACTTTCTTGCACTTCTTAGCATCCATATGTAACCCATCCAGAGTTAATATATGTTCTACAATATCTAGACGTTGGGTGAAGAACTGGCATTTGCTAGCCTTCAACCAAAACTTCTCGTCTAGGAGTCATTGTAGAACCTTCCGTAAGGTGGCTACCCGTTCGTCGTAGGTATCTGAAAAGATAATGATATCCTCGATGTAGATGACGAGGTTCTTGAAGACCATGTCCTTATAGATTTCGTACATGGCTCGTACCATAGTGGCAGTACCATTGCGGTCCCCTTGTTGCATAATGCGACTGCATTAATATCCCATGTGTGTGAGGAAGGTGGAGTGTTGTTCCAAATCTTCTTCGATTCTAATGTTGTGGTACTCATCTGCTAGATCAATCTTACTCTAATATTTCTGAGCAGCGACTAGCTCCATAAGTTCCTGAATGCTTAGTAGAAGTATGTGGTTGGGGTCAACCTTTTCATTCCGATTCCTAGTGTCCAAAATACGCCGGGGTTTGGTGGGATCATCTCTTTTGGCTTGTACGAACAGAACTACCGCGTTGGTATCATGTCCTGCACGATAAAAACAGCCTGAGGCTTCTTCTTCTGTAAGCTATCTCGTATGCTCTGCTAAGAATTTGGAGAGTGAAGGTCTTCATTTAGGTACCCATGTAGAGCTAGGTTTCAGGGGGATTCGGTGGTTGATAGTTCTGAGGGGTGGCAACTCTTTGGGTGTGGTTGCTGGAAATAACTGTGCGAATTCAACGAAGAGGTTGAATTCCCGACTTTTCCCGAGATTCCTAGCTGAGACCATGAATTCGAAGAGTGGTAGGAAATATTCTGGTGCTTCATCTTCTATGAAGAGGGCAGCAGATGTAACTGGCCCCATAGCAAACCCTGCTTTCCTCCATTCATTGAGTGCAAAGGGTGCCATCCCTTCAGGTTGTATGGTAACAGGCTTTGGTCCTGCTGGGATTAAGGCGTTCAGAGCTGTAAGCACTGGCTTGCCCAGAATCATATCCCAGCTTGCAAGATGCACTAAATATAGCGTTCTTGTTTCCGTATATCCTCCGTAGTCCATTTGGACATCACATGACTTTTCTATCACACCCTGGGATCCTTTGATCGCGATGTGGAGTGACCTTTTGTCGATTCCATAAGTGGGTAGGCCGTATAGGTGTACGAATTCACCTCTAGCATGCAGCTGACATATTACTTAAGAGGTCTGGGATTCCAATTTCCCACCATTCAGAAGTAATGTACACGCAGTGGCAATCCCACCCAGGGCTAAATTAAGCGGCATGTTTACTTTTTCTTCCCCTGCATATTTGAAGACGTCGCATATTGCAGCAGCCATAATGTCTTCCGCCCCGTACATGAAGACGTCGCACAGTGCAGCAGCCAATATGTCTTCCGCTACATACTTGAAGACGTCGCATATTGAAGCAGCCATAATGTCTTCCGCCCCGTACTTGAAGACGTCACATATTGCAGCAGCCATAATGTCTTCCGCCCCGTACTTGAAGACGTCGCACAGTGCAGTAGCTATAATGTCTTGCGCTCCGTACTGGAATATGTCGCACAGTGCAGTAGCCATAATGTCTTCCGCTCCTTACTTGAATACGTGGTACAGTGTAGCAGCTATAATGTCTTCCCCTCCGTACTTGAATGCGTCGCACAGTGCAGCTCTCCTCCTCAATACTATAAGACCACGCCACCTATGGTGCTGTCTTAAGCTTACGTCTACCCTTCACGTGTAGCATTCGTTCCCCTTGTTGCATTTACCAGTCCTCGTGCAGGAAGTATATATAGACCTCGGATTATGTTTCATATGGAATGGTTTGGTGGCCAATGAATATTGGCAGACATGGAATGATCACGTGGGACTGATAGTTCTACAAGTCCCTATGATGGTATATGGTAACTTTATGCGGCCATATGATGGTATATTAGATAGTTTATGTGTATTCATATAATAATGAGATAATTATATGCGTTCATATGACAGTATATAATAATTATATAAATGCATATGCCAGTACACGATAACTATGTGTCCATATGCACCGAATTAAATATTAAGCAAGTCGTTCACTCTATTTGTTTACATAAACTCCTGTCATGGTAACTCCTGTTTACATCCACTCCCCACTCCCTTAGTTTAGCAACCACGCTCAACTCAACCACCTCACCGGACCTCACAACATTCATGGAGTATCCAGTCGACGACTGTTTAAAGTGGTATAAAGGCATGTCAGCTAGGAGCAGCCTGCAGCGCCATATTAAAGCATCGCACAAAGACTACGACTTTAAACGAACCGAATGGCGGCCAGGAGTAGACCCAAAAGCAACAAGACCAGCAATCAATGCCCGGTATGAGGCAAAGTACCTCAGTCAGGGTCTCGCCTTAACAAGGATGATGCAGATGAAGCGTTTAGCAGAGGAAGCATTAGGAAAAGACCACCTCACCCAGAAACCCCAAAGATTACCTCCGCCGAGGTTGGACACAACCATCGGTGAGGGCAATGTATATTGGAAATTAGAAGAGAGATATGGTATATTTCTAGGTAGGTTGGAAAGGCTGTTTAATTGGAAGGATACTGCTAAGGTAAGTATACTTAATCCCATTAGAGTAGATTATGGCTGCAAAGTGAAGCTATGTAGAAGGTAGCCAGATTGGAAAAACTGGCCAATGTTGGGGAAGAAGTGGGTAACGAGTGGGAGAGCTATATGAACTACAGCCAAGACATTCTAGAACACAGGCGTAAGAACAAAGATCACCTGGCATCAGAGCAGACATTTGATATTCAACTACAACTTTGGGAAGACGACTTTAGAGCTACCCGCGAACATCGCATCCAGGATGAAGCTGAAAGGCTATATAGCGTGAAGTAGGGGTCCCAATACCAAGATGATTATGACTACGAAGCTGGAAATAAGAGTGTCAAGGACCAGAACCAAATGCCAAAGCTGGTGAAGGGCAACTATCCAGAACCCAACATCCTCCCTGAGGTTTTAGCTGAGCTAGTAGAGCACATCCTGCCAGTACTAGGACGGTTAATAGTATCAGTGGAATCTGTACTTCTTCGTGAGGCAACAAAATTGGGTGTGCTCAAAGCAAATGGAGGAGCAGAGGCTACCTTTGTGAGTAAATGGTTAGGGAGAGGATACTATGGTCTTGAAGGTTTGTGTTGTCTTGTCTTTGGACTTGCCTGCACCGCCCATTGCTAATAGCTTTCAAGGTGAAGATTGGCTGCTAGACCTGGCATTCGAGCTCCAAGACAGGATTCCCTAACCTCCAGGGGAAACAACGGCTGTGGGGTAGTTCCAATTTGTCCTAGTTCCGGAGTTGCTTAATTTATTGATTATGGAGGATCTTGGGATTCCATATGAGAAGGCCAATGAGGTGAGGATGAAAAGCGGAGAATAGTGTCTTGTGGATGGCACCTCTGGTGGTGCTTAAGGCACTGGGCTTAAGTAGTCCGTTATTAGCCCCGTGTGGCTGGTGTGATAATGGGTTAATGGAGAACCAAAAACTTAATAGATGCACGTGAGTAGACTTTACACTTTATGGTGCACTTACGTTTGTGTACGTTGTCATATGTTGTTTGATCATCTTATAAGTGATCGCCACACCTGTTTCAACACCCTATTCTGACGCTTATTCAAAACGACGCACAAGGAGACCCTCATACCCTAGTAGCAATGTCGATAATAAGGGGGAAATAGCTAACGAGGTGGGTGAGGAGGAAACCATTGACGAGGTGGATGAATTTCTGAGCAAACGTAATGCTATTGTAAAGACCTTCATCCAAGGGATTAGAGGCTTGTGTGCAGAGCAAGGGAGAGATTTTAGAACAGCCATAAATGAGATTACGATAGACCTACCACCCATAGCCATGAGAACCAGGACATACAAGCCAAACGCCTAGAACATGAGCTTGCAGGTGGCAGGGCAGGAGATGCCAGCGGAATTAAGGAAAGGTGGTATAGAGTTCTAAGGCCAACTGGCCAAGTATGCCAAAGAGCATGTCTACATTTCCGAAAGAAGGAAAGACCTTGACGACTTGGTCGAAGAGGAGAAACAAGCTCTTGAGTATAAGGTCAGAATTATCACAGACCTGATAGTGAAGGCATGGAAAAAGGCCTTGAAAGCATTTTCCAACTCGGTAAGTAATCTAATACCATGAAATAGAGTATCTTTGACTAAGAGATGCCTTATAGTGCAAGTATGCCAAGGAGTTGGGGATTCACTTGGTATTGATTGCAGCCTCCTTAGTAGATAAGCTGCATATTGCAACTGAGGGCCGTGCAGAGATGTTTGCTGTCCTCCAGAATGCAAAGAAAGTTGGAATATCGCACTTTGAGCTGCTCAATCGTGGTGGAATGATTAAAGAGGAAGCCCGGGAGGCCGTGGCCGAAAAAGTCAGTATGGGCAGGGATCAGGCAAGAAAGGAGTGTACCAATGTTTTGCTTAAGGCAATGAGGAAGTTAGCTTTGTGTTATGGTATTATGCACATGGTATTATAGTACAGTACAGAAAACTTACACTAATTAAACCTAAATGAACAAATAAAACCCCCCCATAGGCATATGAAGTCGGTTCCCTGGCGGCCAGGGATGTTTCTGGAGCGGGTAAAGATTGCCAGTATTAAAGTAACGTGGCCGGAAGATTGGGGTGATGAGGAAGCGATAGAGAAGGTGGTTCAATCACGGGATGCAGGGAATGTCCGAAAGATTTTAAAGGCATTGGCAGAGGGGGAGTTGCTATTCAGTGAGGATATAGGAAGTGAGGACGAGGAATGAAGGGGTATGTGGTAATATGAGTATATATGCAGTGGCATTTAGGTGGGGATTTTAATTTGTGAGTTGGGGAATGCCAAGAGAAGCTTGAAAACAAAAGTAGAATATTGTAACGAGCCGTATAACTACTAGTACACAACTATCTGCCACACGTGATGTGCCCATGCATAGATCACCATGAAATAGACTCGTGGACAATATAGTTAACCTATAGTCCTGACGCAATCCCCTGCTAAATTACTTTTGAACCAGCCCAACACTCACCTTCAAGAACACTGCTAAAACTTCATCTGCTCAAGCTGTTCTTGTAGTTCCTTACCCTCCTTCTAAGAAATATACCCATATGCTCGCTTTTTAGTCTGGAATTTCTTTGGTTTCTGGCTTGTGTTGTATTTATTCACCCAATGCTGTAGCATTTCCAGGCGCGAGAGGCTATGGTCAATTCAAAAATGTACACAGGGATTGGGTTTCATTAGCTTAATGATCTATGAACAGTTAACATGGGCCTATCTTTGAGATCAAACAAGAGGACAGACCATGGCCTGGAATATCTCCTGAGGCATCTCCTCAATCCAGACACCAATCTCATAAGCAATTCCCAACCTTACTGGGTCAACGCCTGCAAGGGTTTGCTGCTGGTAGGCATTGACCGGAGTTGGTGACCGCGATAGTTCTGATAGCGGGGAGCCCGGTATTGTATCCAGCTGCTTTGGTCTATTGAGGTCTTCTGGAGAATCCTCCAGATGTTCCGCCAACAGCTCCTAGTGAATAGTAGTGCCTCAGGGGGCTGGTAGATGGCTATCGATAGCATCCTAGGGTAGGTACCTTTAGATTAGTCTTTCACCAAATATATATTCAGTTTGGAGAGCGTAATTAACCCATCTTTATCCGTTGATCATTCTAAAGCTTGAGTTGCTGTCTTAGATGATTCAACTCTTCTGTAGTCAGATCTATCAAATTACCTCCGCGCTTCTCAATTGTATCTGCTGCCTCCTGTACAATCTTGCTCCTGATAGAGTTCATAGGAACCTCCATTAGGTGACGAGTCATTGTGCTAGTGCCGGAAACTAATATTTTCGTAGGACCCCGTATGAATACGTATGCTGAAATTGTGTGGTGGTGTTGTAGGCGTAATACACCTGTGGGGTGGGGTAATATGGAGGTGGTGGGATCACGGTGGGATGTGTTTGTATGGTTTGCACGTTTGTTTGATACTTAAACTGAGAACTTTTCCCACCCAGGTGTCCGCTAGAGAATTGTTCCTAATCTCATGGAATGTTCGATGGCTTGTGGGGTCCCGATAAGAAACCCATATCAAACTTCCGACTTCCACGGTTAGTCCTCACTCCATTTGAATTCCTTACTCCATTTGCAGTGCAAATAAACGCCCACTAATTTTATCCACGCACATCCCACCCCATCAACGATCCACCCACAACCACCCACCAATCAAAGTCGGCTTCCAGTGCCGCCATTTAATCTCCTTTAGAGCAAGAACTATATACCTGTAGAA
>Ga0307511_10002563_pt1 | contig 18973 bp, 14 predicted proteins | sample 13_EM_MG_FD_200266 | JGI IMG/M metagenome (GOLD analysis project Ga0307511, IMG submission 200266) | Populus trichocarpa ectomycorrhiza microbial communities from riparian zone in the Pacific Northwest, United States - 13_EM | ecosystem: Host-associated > Plants > Roots > Unclassified | place... | reverse complement strand
CAGTTATTTTAACTAAATCTAAGCCTCTATCTCTCCATATTAAATATCTTTACCAATAATATTAATTTTTAGTGACTTAAAAGGAATTATTCTAATAATAGATTTTATTATGGAAAGTTTATTAAATACTCTATATAAAGTAAAATAATCAAATTCTAAGTATAGATATTATAATAGAGATAGTATTATATATATTTTTATTTAATCTATTATTTAGCTATATGAAAACTAAACTATAATGCTATAAACCTACTAGTAAATATTATTAACTTTCTTTAGTTACTAATAGTTTTACTACTTTATAGAGCTTTCTCATTGAAATTTGAATGATATATCTAGTAAACACTAAATGAAATAATTAATATATTATGTATTACAATATCTGTCCCATGTATATATATTTCTAGATTGAATTAACATGTTAATTATTTCTATCTTATAAACAATTTGGAAGGTATCCTTATAGAAACACTACAAGTATATATAGCTAGTAATTCTTATTAAACAGAAACAGAAAACAAATCAAAACCATACAGGCTAGAAGCTGCCAAAAGAATTTTTGTTCCTGCTGAATAATCTAAAGAACTACCACTACTATACAGAACCCTTCTATAGTACTATTTTTCATGCATAGCAGAGGCCAATGCTTGCATGAATGCCATTGTAATCAAGGATACTAGGTGCACTACCAGGTATTACATTCTCTGCAACTGTTGTCTTTATATCTCCTTGGGGTGGTTGCTTGCGGACATTCTCAGAATTGCTGGTTTTGCATGTCTTTGGCCTGGCGGATGGACTCTGAGGCATCTGAGGTCCTACCAACCTGCGGTCGGTACTGGGAGTGGTGGGGAGCACTGTACCGACGCAGGTGGAGCTCCAAACCAATTCTCAGCCGAGGGTGTGTATAACCCATTACATCTTTATGCAGCCAGCTGGCTTTGTCATCCATCCTGCTTAAGCTCCCCTGCCGCGCCCTACCGCTCTTCAAGGACCACATCCTACCACCCACACCAGGATGCAGAGGCACGTAAACACATCGGGCCCACCTGCATCGACAACGCCGACCGACGCCCCAGCAGAGCCCGAATCCGCACTCACGGAAACGACCCAGGCCTAGCCCCGCACGGAAGCGAGGCAACAAGCCCGGATTAGATAGAACGGACCCACTACTGTTTGTCAGTCTCCAAATAGATGTGCACGGAACAGGGCGTGGAGGCGGACGAATATGAACGGGACGGCAGGATGCAGGATATGTGCTGCTGGCGGATTCATCCTGCATTTATCGATATCCAAGACACCGTTTGTCTTCTGGGCCAGGACCTGAGAAGCCCTGGACGTTCTGGAGAGGAAGGTCGGCGAGGGAGATAACGCTGAATATGTCTAGGTGGTGGTGGCTTTCTTCGGTTATCTATGCGGCGTACTCGGCGGGAGATCGGAGAGGATAGAACATAGTGGCGGAAGGAACAGGGGGACGGAGAACTGACGGGAGGGGGTGGGAGTAGTGAAAGGGCAGGATCTCGCTAACTCGAGGTTGACCCACCACGCACTCGGGGAGCGCCGCAGCGAGAGGCCGTGGCGAAGGAGATACATGTATCTTACGGGTTGGGGACGGGCTAGCGTGAGTGGGCGTGGCGTGGCGGAGGATCTTACAAATTTCTTACACGATTGAAAGGGATGACCTCCTTGGAGCCATGAACCTTCATCTAGTTCCACCCGGGCTCCTCATACCCTGCCTCCACCAGGTGTGCATGCGAATGATGGGTACTAAATAAACAGAACAAAACCAAAACACCCTGCATACCTACGAGCGCCCACCTGGGTGTGGTGGTCTGGTTCCAACCACCAGCGAGTTGTACCTTGTGTGTCGTGCGTGAAGTACGACTGCGAATGGTGGTACTGGTAGGGCGTGGTGCGGGGTGTGGTGTGTGGAGGGGTTGGGGTTGTTCTGGCAGGTGGGGGAGGCGAGGGACGGGGCGGATGGGGAGGCATGGCGTACCTGGAGGAGTAGTGCGTATTTGTAACTCTCCCCGCCTCGGGCAGTAGTTTTGATTAAAACTTAGAATCCGAGTCGAGAGGGCGCGGTGGAGGAGGTGGTGGTGCCTGCTATGTCGCGATACTATTCGTTGCTCTGATTCCGCGATCTAAGGTTCATGATCCCCATTGTCAATATTAAATTTGATATGTATCTCTCTTTGTCATAGCGCTAGAAATTCCAACGCACGTCCACCAACGCCAATTACGCTGAAGTCCGTCCTTACATTCCATTCCTAAATCCAGATGAGCTGTGATGTTTAGGTTCTCCTACCTCTTACTCGATGCATGGTTCCATGTGCTTGGTATCTCGTTGGTTCTATAATAATTATGTTGTTTCATGGGCAGGCAGGTAGCTTATGTGGGTGTGTCTACATATGTCATAGCTATTTATCAATTGCTTTCTAGAATTACCCCATTATCCCGCTTCCACCCAAGCAAAGGAAAGCAAGTCTTCTCCCACGCACTCCCCACTCACTCACATCTAGTGCTTCTTGCCTATTCAATAACTTTTCCGCGCCTAGTATACACACATACACACCATCCATTGTATGGCATCTACTCCATCGTTGCCCCGTGTTGGAACTCATTCCACAGCCTACCGAGAGTATCCACGCCCATCCCATTAGCTATTCCATTCTCACAATCCTTGCCGACTGCAAAATAAAATCTTATAGGTTGGGTGTGACCACACGGCACTGTATAGATATGCCTGCTATATATGGGGTTGCCTGAGAACGTCCACCACCGCCGAGTGCAGTACACTGCTGTTCCGTACAGGCCTAGTGAGATGGGTCACGCACGCTATCCGGCCCAGGGGGAGGGTTGGATGGATCGATGGATGGATGGCTATGCAAGTCCTGTTTCACCAACGTACTTTTTTATTTCATTTTTACTTTTACAAAATAACTCATTAGTCCTATAGAATGGACACCTGTTGTAGGCGTAGGAGGAACCCTGCCACCCGGAAGGCCGGGGGATTCAAGGAGGCAAGGCCAAGTCAATCTGACGCTTCACACATATGTACATCATAATCATCGGCACCAAAGGTAATTAGTCCAACCGCTCCCTCGCTCGCGTAGGGAAAGGAGAAAACGAAGGAAAATACCAAGACCATAGCTCGACTAGAAATCAACATAACGTTGCCGCCGCGGTAGTAACAGTGAATCCAGAAACTGGCAGAGAATTTCTTCTGTGGAAATAAATTCAGTTGGCCTGGCAGCTGGTTCCGGGGTTCGAGGGGTCCCTGTTGTGCTCCTCTAGCCATCTACCATTCCCATATTCCGCCCGCCCCCTCAGAATAATAGGAATAACGTCTGCCGGCACGTCTCCTCCCTCTATCCCTGCATTCCTCTCCTCGCGGATGGTGGTGCAACCTCGTGGTAACGAGATCATGGCGGCATTACTGTTAGCATGCCCTCCATTCAGTCCACTCCTCGTCCACCGAGGGCAGCGTATGGATCCGGGAAGTCCACCCCCACTGCTTCGAAATATTCTGCGTTGTAACCTTGGCCAATCCTCCTGCAGTAGGGGGCATTGAGGCCTTCCCATGTTGTTTTGTCCCTAATAAATCCCGGTGAAGCACGAGCATGCGGTGGTAATATGGGAGCCGGTTGTCACTTTTCCGCAGGTGCATCGGGGTGACTCTGCTTTGCAAATGTAGAGGCATTTCTATTTATTTTCGGGGGCCCCGATCTGGGCGGCGAGGGTATGCCGGTTTCACTCAGTGCGCCTCCGTCCGTACGCTCACTGGGTTCGGGCTCTTGGGCTGGCATCGAATTACAGAGTGTGTACATTGCCAAGCCCGGTTTTGCCAAGCCCGGTTTGCCATGCCCTGCGTTTGGCCAAGCAGGGACATGAATAGACGGCAGGAACTGACCAGCACTGACTTGTGGGCGTGTTCCGCAGAACCACTGCATTGGGTATTGGATGCAAGCTGCAGAAGCGTGTGACTGTCAGGTTTTGCCTGTGTGCCTGTATGAGCCTATGCTCTCTTCTTGACGAGCAACCTCATCCATCGGGCATGCCCTCGGCGGAATCTACATGCATGAGAATAATAAAGACGGCAGTTGCGCGAGATACGAGACTGTATGTGTTTGGATATCAAGACCAGAATTCAGAAATTATAAGGTTTCGGTTTACCCTGTTTTTACAACTCTCGATGGATGGTTACGTTTCGTTTGGATTGTTAATACTGTTCGGCTGTGGGAGCCATACGCTAAACCGGATAGGGATGGATACGTGGGGAACAACGACGCTAGTCCCGTTGTGTGTGTTATCGGTTTGTTAGCGGCACGCGTCAAGTACATCGAGACACGCTCACGTCCTGTCCTCATCACCTCCACCCACCACTCGAGATACGCGTACCCTCACAACCAACCCAGGTCCAAACCACCTACGTTACCACCACTGCTGTTTACTGTTTGCAAATGCTGGCACCACAAGACTTGAATGTCCTGCTGGACGGTATATCTTTCCCACACAACTTCCCCCGCTTTTGTCCCAGCCATTAACTCTTCCGGTCACACTAGAGACGGTGGACCTGCTTCGCCAAACCAATGCACCAGCCTTGTTGAAGGTCATTCTGCTGCAACTGGTACCGCAAGTATGCCGTACTGCTTGTCCCCACGACAGATACACCCTGCTACTGGTGCCAGCTGACACGCGTGCCCACTAGTTGACCGATCCATATGTGAAACGATGCAGCAATCTAGAAGCGGCAAGCCGCGCACTGGAACTAGCGCAACACTGCAGAAGCGGCAAGTCGCGCACTGGAACTGGAGCGCGATTTGGCAATCCGCGAACTTCAAACGGAGCGCGACAGGGCAAAGCACGAGCTGGAATTGGAGCGTGAACGGGCAAGGCATGAGCTCGATGCAAGAGCAAGGCATGAGCTGCAAGCAAGATGCGAGTTGCAAACGGCATGTGAAAGAGAAAAGCTAGAGTTGCAAATGGCATGTGAAAGAGAGAAGCAAGAGTTGAAAGAGATGGTACACGCGGAACGCCAACAGCTGATGACAGGAGTGATGCTCCCGAAATGGGGAGACATTGACAAGGCTGTTGCGAGGTTGACTGGTGTTAGCAACGCTGTAGAGCAACTTACGGACGCCGTGAAAAAGCTCCCTGCAGTCACAGTTCCCGTTTGCGCGTATCCGCGAGTTGAGGATGCACAGATTCGAGGATCAATGAGCCGAGCTAAAGCCTGGGTGAACGCTACCCAACATGCGAACAGCAAGGTTGACGCCATGCTCCCCCCGCCCCGCAATCAGAATCGTACTACTCTTGCGATCGTTCATGGCCACGCCGAAGAACAACACCAGCAGGACGAACGGCGCCAGCTAGAAGAACGGTTGGCACAAGCCCTGGGTAATCATGCGAGGCCGGAGGAAAAGGACATCCACTATGCTGATGTGGTTGACTTGCTGGGCCAGTATTTCGCAGCTCTATCATGCCCCGCATTAGGTGACTTACACGTCTTGGATACTCATCGCCAGCGCTTCCTAGCCGATCTCTCCCCAGATCTCGTACTGCAACGATACAGTAATACCCAGGACAAATTCAATATTGCGGCAGTCATCGACCTCAAGGGTATTGGCGATGAGGGATACTCCAAGCTGGACACGGCAAATAACCTCGGTCAGATTCTCGACTATCTAACCGCCATGCAGCAGTGCCAGCTAGGCAGGGGGACGTTCTTGGGACTGGTAACTAATCTACAGGATGCGTGCCTCCTCCGGTACCAGACCAAGATCCTGAAGGGCCGCAGTCGCAGAACCAGTGGGAACGAACCTTATACTTCGAAGCTCACACAATATCGCAAAGTGCCACTGCAGGATGCCCTGAGGTATTTGTACCAGGTGCTGCAGGACCCTGCAGCGAACCCCCCTCGTCTACCCTTTTCCGAGTCGGCTGGTGAGCTATCGCATGTGGTACAGCGCCATTCCAAGTCAGTTGTCGCCGTGTTCCACCGCCAAAACACGCAGATCATTGTCAAAGCAGCCCCAGAGGAGCAGTGGAATTCCGGCGTTGAAAACGAAATCATGTGCCTCAAACACCTTCAGGGCGATGATAGGCCAAGTTGCATTCCAAAACTTGTCTACGACAACATGGCCGAGAATGCATCTCCGTTGCCCGAATTCGGCATCTCACCAGTGGGGAGGCCACTCCAGCTCGAGCTCTTCAAGGAGGCCACCGATTTCCGCATCTGCCTGGAGGATATCCTGGTAGCACTCAAGTGGGTCCACGACCACGGTATTGTCCATCGGGACGTGCGGGGCGACAATATCATTGTGTTTGAGGGCCTGGATGTCGGAGAAGGTTTCCTGCAGAACCCCGACGAGGCAGCTTTGGATCCGAGGAATCGCCGTAGGCGAGCCCTTCTGATCGACTTTGACCGCGCAATCTCCCTGGGCAGCACATGCTATTACGAAGGCGGCTACATCTGCTGCCCACGAGACCTGCTCCAACGATGCACGCAGCCCGAGGACCAGGCCCCCGAGAGTCCCGTCGAACCCATGGTCCCTTTGGACACCCCTGACGAAGACGAAGAAATGCGCGACATCGCCGAAGCGACGGTCTCCGCACTGCCAATCGAGAGTTCTTCCGCCCTCGCGCACACGCTGTACACAACGGAAAAATCTCACGATTACCTCTCCTTCGTGCTGCTACTCAACACATCCATTTTCCCATTCACTCTGCAGGGATATACTTACCAGCTTGTCGAGGTAGCTAATTCGCTTGAGCAACGAAGGCTGCTGAAGCTCTGGGATGAGTTGGAGGCGAAGGAGCCTTGGGCTAGTCTGGTCATGGAGGCGAAGCGGGCCCAGAGCGATATTCAGGTATGGAGACAACTGCTAGGCATGATCGTCTGGCTGTGATGGGCTACCACAAAGAAACAAATTGCAAGGAGTGAGCGAGAACATATTTGTAGTTTAGCTTACCGGTACGTAGCCACACTAGCAGGAACAAATTGCACAATTATTTTCCACAATGTTGGCAAGCCGGGAAATCAATCCCCAGTAGTGTAACCACATACTCGCTGTAAGTGTACTTGTAGTACTTTCGGTCTGCCCATTTAATTTGTTTGTCTTTTATTTTATTTTAACGGCTCATTACGACTTTTGGACACCCTCGGTGGTCGTATGAGGCGCCCCTCGGAAATCCAGCGAGTGCGGAACTCCTCCACCGCCCCCGCTAGTGTCGAACCTGCCTACATGCATCAATTCCGTCAAGACACTTTTGATGCATTTAAGCTGGTTTATACGGTAACACCAGAAGTGCTCGCCCTATCAACAAAACTAGGCAGCTAGATATCACCCCGCGTATGAAAACATCAAATCAGAAAGAAAGGTAGTGTAGGATGCCCGGTAGGGCACATTCTGTAGAGTAACGCAGAGGAGGCACCCCGCAGACAATGTGGTCTGGTTACTCACTTCACGCCCACACCCCCGACACCCCCGACGCCGCCGCAGAAATTCGAATTCCTGCCCCTACACCACGAATCAACGGGAAACAACGCGCAAGGGAGAACATCTCATTCCCAAAAGCACGAGCTGTGGTAGTACAAGAGCACAAGAGAACCAGAAAGGCGTCGTACTCCCTCGTGTTCTACTAGGAGAACGGAGCCGAGATAAACCAGAGATTCTGCATGGGACGAAGCCTCTTCCGCCCCCCAAGGTACGACTGGGGCGGATGAAGGGACAAGTGAAGCATTTATACCTGAGCAGGGTTTTTATCCCTCCTTTTATAATTACCCTTGCACGGTAGTTATGTATTTGGAACTTTTTACGTACGATAATTTTCCATGATTTATGACATTTCCTGAGCTCTCGAGTTTGTCCTGTTTTTTTTCATTGGATTGTAGGGCCCGTTGCCTTCTGCTTCTTGGCAAAAAATTAATTTGGTCACGTTTCCTACAAGGCACATGCCGTTGCTATGCTGCTTAGTCATCACCCATCGCCAAAGCACTTTAGTATATTCTGCTACCACGTTTGCGATCAAAGAACCCTCAACCTTCCCCAACGCTCAAGGCAAAGAGACTCAATATTATTGTCCCGTTCTCTACCACTACGATTTTACCGGGGCATCCCCAATCCTCCTCGCGACGTGGGTACCAATGATCCTGTAACTGCATCCCCGAGCTCAAATAACTGCTACATACCGACGTAGTATTGTATTCATTGCACGAGCCCACCTTCCAGTTGTTGCTATTTTGCACTTTACCTGGCTAACGTGGACGCTGTGATAGAATGCGTCCGTACCCAGGCACGGGGCTTCTGCACCGAAGCTCACCAGAGTCCGACCGGAGTGTACCATCGACGCCCCGCAGTTGCCCACCCCACCTCCCCAGCCCTCCAGCGTCCGAGACCTCCGGCTCCCCCATTCCCTCCGCAGCCGAGCTGACAGCAGCCTCGTTATTCAAACCTACACATCAAGGAGAACGAGATCTCCTAGAGTCAGATCGAGCTAACGCGGCGTTTGTTCACCCAGCGACACATACAAAAACCACCAGACCGACGGAACTTGAACTTCAAATCGCCCAAATCACCCAATTCTGTGAGAGAGTTTCCGGAAAGCTTATCTTGCCGTATACCACACTCACACTATATCGCGTTCACGATCCCTACACCCTGCTTTACAACCACCTACCAGCGAAAGCGCGCGCCAATTCCAATCCTAAATCTCACACGCTGACAATCACACTGATGGTTAGCCCGCAACACGAAGCGGTCACACTCTGGGCCGATTCAACAGTAACAAATTGGGAACATGACGGTATCCTCACAAAAGCGGAACGGAAAATGCTACAGGTTGGAGGGATGTCATGTCGCCTTCACACCGGCCTGTACCGCCTCGACGATTCGGATGATGACTACGAGCCACCGTCCAGCAGCAACATTTCAAAGCGCAAACGATTGTCCCAAGCGTGTGGCAAACACAAGCCAGAAGCACTTAGGAAGGAAGCCGATTTTGGGATCCGACCCCGTGGGGCAAATTTGCCATGTGTAGTGTTTGAGGTTGGATGGACGCAGAAAGAGGCCAGTCTCAGGGAGGATGCCGAGCAGTGGTTGATAAAGGGCGGTGGCAGGATCCGTGTGTGTATCCTTGTAGGGATCGAAGAGTATGAGCTACCAAAAGGTGGCATCGATGGTTTGCGTAATAAGGCGCGCGCACTTGTCGAACAGGATATTGAAGGGGTAGTAGAGCCTGATCAAGACGATGTGATACTTTCCTCTCCTCCGAGTGACGCAACCGACGCCTCCATCGCCTTAAACAACATAGACCCGGACCTGTGGGTTGGGAAACTTCGGGTTTGGGTTGAGATGTGGCGCTATGATGATCGAACCAAGGGCATCAACCTCACGGACAATAAACGGTGGATAGCACAAGATGAGGTCAATCCTGATATGATTACGCCAACCGGTGAGAATCCTTGCCTCAACATTGCCGATTTATTTCCGATAAAGCCTACCCATCGTGGAAGGGTGGAACCTGAAGCTCCACACTGGCATGAGGGGGATGATAGACGCATGATATTAGACCTTCAGGAGCTGAGGAATGAGATTTCGTTGGCAAAGAACAAGTATGCCGTGGACCGTGCCGAAGTTGCCTGGGAGTCATTGAGGCGGGAGTTTGCATTATGAGACTCCGTTGTGTTTTTTTATTTTTCTTTTGTTTTAATAGAAATCTGCATTCTACCCAAGCAACGCGAAGCCGTTAAAGATTGAGATTAGTAAAGAAACCCTCCACCAAATCTGGGGTCACTGCTTTGTCCCTGTGCTTCTCCTGCTTCATCCATAAGTTCCTGTCGTCTGCCTGGTCCCACGTGCTCCATCTCCTGCCTAGCCATTTACTGTTACGGCTGAGCTGCAGACCGGTAGTAGGTCACCTGAAGATGACCCCGCTTTCCTATATATTCGCACCTCTTGTACTTTGTTGTTCTAATTCTCCATACTGTTGCCTCTCCCCCTCCATCTACTGCGACGGAATATAGGTCACAAGTACAACCTACGTTGTTGCCAACCACCGATTTTGGTCACATCGCCAATTTCCACACGTGTCGCCCAACCCCCACAGCCCAACACAGCCGATACCACTCCAAGAATGGCTCCAATCATGTGGCTGGATGCTTATCCATGATGAGCGACATCACAAATAATTAACTACCCCTCCCGTCTGTTTGTGTTGTGTTGGAGAGATAGGGTAATCACTGGGATACTACCTCCGACCGTGCATCTCAACATGAGCACACAACCCCACAAGGTCCAAGCGACCTACCTATCGTACCGGAATACAGACCTCCTCCGCCGCTTGATACATCACAACTTCGCCTCCAGAACTGCTTTCATACCACAATCAGACTATAGCGAAAAAATACCGGGGCTGAATACCAGCATGGCAGAATTGCTGGGCCCGGTTCTGGCAATCCACCCAATCCCCAACTATTCCATGGATTACATGCATGCTTCTTGCTAATAGATCTATAGTGTACAGAGCCTTGACTGGCAGTCAGCGTTCACCGTGAGAAAACATCCCCCGTCAACAAGCCTCCAGCAGAGGCGAGCGGTATGTCCCCATCGACGGCGAGCGGCAAAGCTCCATTTACAGCAGTGACCCTGCTTCGGTAGCAAGCCCTTACTAGCAGCGAGTATCGCGCTTGCACTATGAGCAAGCATCCACCTCCGGCGGATCTACAGCCCTGGCATTCATCGTCTAGCTACCTCGACTGTTCAGCTACCTCAAGCATTCAGCGTCCTACAGCGTCCGGCGTCCTTCGGCATCTGGCATCCAGCGCTCTGCCACGCCCAGCGTCTAGCATGCAGCATTCAGGAGCCTCGAGCGTTCCCCAACGTCCAGCATCCAGTGTTTAGCGGCGTCGTGCACCCAGCGTTCTGCAGTGTCCAGCCTGCAGCAGCCTCCGGCGTTCAGTTTTCAGCATCCAGCGTTCGATAGCGTCTAGCATTCAGCGTTCAGAAGCCTCCTGCACCCAGGGTTCAGTAACGTCAATCGTCCAGCAGCGTCCATCGTCCAGCAGCGTCCAGCATCAGGCATTTGGCAGTGGCCAGTATCGAGAGTTTGACTGTGTGCCGTCGTAGCCAGCATCAGCCGCCCCGTCCGCGGGAGAAGACAGGATATGCAATTATGTGTGCAATTTTTCCGGCAATTTTTGTGAAACCTTTTCGTGGCTCAAACATCTCCGGGACAAGCTGAAAGACCTGCAAGAGCTCTGAGCGCTATGTTCAAGAACACCTATGTGGATAAAGATCCTCCGACTGAAGCTGAATGAGCTACAAGACCCCCGATGGAACTCTATGAGCACCAGGTAAAGGCATCGAGCCTCATTTGAAGACCGCTGCTGTGCACCAAAAATCCCATATTAAGGACATATCCAATATGTCACGGCGCATGGCCCCCAGGGCCCGGACCCATCGGATCGGGCGATACGAGGGCTGAGTATGCACGGGTTTCCTAGGTTGGACAGTTTGGGCTGATAAGCATGCACGAGATCGAGAGCTTATGGGTTTATTTCATTGGCCGCTTGTCAGGACGGAATCTCTATATAACTCTCCTATATTGCCATACTCTCTCGCTCTCCCTTCTTCCTTACCCAACCGCTTGTATCTACTCTCAATACATACGTTCCTCTCAGTCATAGACCACGAGCGCTCCCTAGAGCTTATCCACAGTCCATAGGCCTTGCACCATTACACAATACCACCGCCGTGGTTCAAGACCCCGAACGAGCCATGCAAGCGCAAAAGCCCAAAGACCCCCCCGTGCGTGGCAATTCGTGATGGATAGGTGGAAGGCATGCATTGTACTTTTTCCCTGTGTCGCGGTCTTGTTCCCACTTGGTTTTTCCCGTTCAAAGGTTTTAACGACAATGACATGTGGGATTCCCGCCCCCCTATCCGAAATACCCCGCATGTTACAGAATTCCTGGGAAGGCATAAGGATTGATAGCGAGGCCCCCGGTCTGAGAAATGAGTTTGCGCATGCTTGCCACTATGTTTGCGAGAAAACCCCTTCCTTCCAAGCTACCCTACAGGCCGCACGACAACCACTCCGCAGCCGGCGTCCACAAGGGAGACTCCGCCAAATCCACCGACACCTTCTCCGGAGGACAGTATCTGGGGGAGCTCAGCTCGGTGGCAGACGCCGAAAGAGAGGGGGTCCTGCTGGCCATGAAATACACACGCTGCCACCCTGCAAAGACATTGTGCATCCTCACCGACTCAATGACGGCTGTAAACACCACCCTAAACATCGGAAACAGAGAGCACCACAGGTCCGGCATTGAATCCGATATCGGGGCGGCCCTAAAAGACCCGCCATCGACAATGGCAATCGCCTGGATCAGGGGCCACATAGGAATACCCGGATACACTCAAGCCGACAGACAGGCACTCTTCCACTCTCTCCCACCTAGGAAGAGTCTCCCTCCATCCCAGAGTAGCCACCCACGAAGGCATCAAGACATTCTCTAGAAACATATAGGGGACCCACCGCACATCCCCTGGCTACGGTCACCGACGAACGGACTGGCATAGACACGCCCTCTCAGCGTTCACTTGGATACGCAACGGCAGGGGCCCGCAAAAATCCTGGCTAAACCACATCAAGAAAGCAGAAGACAACCTCTGCCCCGGCCCTCAGGGCATCCCCCAGGCAGGGGACCACATCACCATTGACGGCCCGATGTACGAATCGCAAAGAGCGACACTCCTGAGAGGCAAGTCGACGTGGACAGACCTACACCTCCCAGACTGGAGAAAGGGAGGGGACTACCCCGCATGTAACGGCATAGAATCCTTCTTCGACTACCTATACCACCAAGTATAACCACACCACCCCGGCCACCCAACCAAGGACGTAAGGCCGCCACCCCACTATTGACACCGTTAAAAATCTGCAACGATTTCCCCCCGGCCCCTCGCTGGTTCGGTAACGTGGAGCTAGCCTTTGCCTTCCTCGGAGACCTTTTCGGGAGCAGGGCGGAAGAAGGGAGAGTTGGATAGAAGAGAACAGAAGGGGTGGCGGAGGATGTGTTCTAATGTATCTGGTTGTGTTCTGGGGAGGGCCGGCTGGGGCGTGGCGGAGAAGATTATTTACAGTAGGGGAGCCGGAAGCAGGGCGGCAGGCGGAGGGGGACAAGTTTATGTATGTCAACGATTGTGATTTCTCCGCGCGGGAATCCCTCCAGATTTACTTGCAGTCACCCGAAAACCTAACGGATTTCCGGTAGGCTCGTCATATTACTATTACAGGGACACGTACGAGTAATGCGTCTCATAAAAAAAATAATAAAAAAATAAACTCGACAGGCCACAGTGTCACCACATGCTTAGCAATACTGTTGAGGCACCTATATCCAGGAGGGCTGCGGGCGGGTATGGGATGTTGCCAAAAACCGTTAGCATTATGAACAAAGAGCCACATGTGGAGGTTGAGGGTCATCCCATGTGAGGGCTAACTGCAAATGCTGCCTGGGTGGGTAGCTGAACCATGGACTAAGACTACCAATATAGATGTGCACATAGAGAGTATAGGGTTAGTGAAGATGGTTGAGTGGGACGCCCTCTGACAGAGGGAGAGTACTGTGATAGCTAAGCTACAGACCAAGTGGGTCACTACCTAGTGAATAGTAGATGGACTGAAGCTGACCCAGATTTCCAATATATATTGGCACCTCTGGAACTAAGTTGTTCTTTAAAACTTAGGGGAAGTTTAGGCCCTCTAGTTACTATGTGGAAAAGTACAATAAGGGTAGCTTTTATTAAATCTACCTATTATTTACACTACTCTATGTAGGACCAGTTGGACCTGGACTGTGATTATCTTTAAGTAGATATTATCCACTAGATAGTGCAAGATTATGACGTTACCACTAACATTTACCAGAAGTATATTCTAACTTCATAAATCTACAGGTGAAGGAGTTATAAGATATAAAGTATATTGAATCTTCATATGGATTTGAAATATACCACTACCATATTAGTTTCCCCTTTCTAGTTTGATGCTGCATGCAAATGTGCAAGGCCTTCTAGTTTTATTTTGATATTCTCATAATTTCTCTACTTTTAATGTAGCCTGCTACCTTCTTCTTCTTAAACCACATTAGATACAAACCCCTTTTTTTAATAACAATAACTCACATTGCTATATAGAAGTACCTAGATAACAATATCATATATAGATGCAAGAAGTTATTCTTAATCCTATAATAGATCACAATAGTGGTAATATTCTATAGGTAGCTGTTACAAAATATAGATTAGTTTATATAAAGAATATATCTACTAGTTACTTGGTTAAATATATTAAGCTTTGGATACTACAAGACTGAGAAATAAAAGTTGTTTTTAGAGAGTGAATAGTACCATAAATTGAGAGACATGAAGTCACAACTATTTTATAGTGTACAACTAATAATAAACTACAAAATTAAATATTGATATATAAATCAATATTTGTACAAGTATGTTGTATATAATAACTTTTTTATATATTATTTGTAAATATAGAGTACTCTTATAGTACCATATTGAGTTCTACAAAAACTTTGGAGAATAACTATATTGTGGAGTTAATATAGCCTACTATAATAGATTTATATTTTGTATTTACTTTGGATATATTTCTAGGCCAACAGCATCAGCAAAGAATTTTTGGCGTCCTTACACCCTGCTGTTACGCCCTGACGCCCTCCCTTTATCACATGCCTCTGGTGTCCCCCATGGTATCCTGTGCGTCCTATTACGGCCTGTTAACCCTTGTGCCTCCTGCGAGTCCCTGTCAAGTTCTTTTCCGCTTGGGCGCCAATTCCCCACTACAACACGTCCCTGGTCATCTACAGTTTTCTCCTACTGTACTCCCTAAGTACCCCCTATGCATCTTCATCCCCTTGTATGGTCATACACGTCTGTCACTGGATCTTCACGATTCAAGCAAACAACTGTCCAGTTACACACATATTATATTCCACTACTATATAATTCTCCCGTCCCTATCCCTGTATCGCACCTTCAGAGTCCCATTCATTAATCGTAGAGCTCATTCCATGTATTCAGATCAATCCCATTGTTTACCAGCCATACCCTGTCTCGCTTCAACCCGTTCAGATGCGCCATCCCTTCTATGTCCCCTATCTGCACAATCCGTAACTCCTTCCCAGTATTCATGCATTCCACTCGAACCATTCCTTCGTCCCCCCCTGGCTTTCTTGAACCCCGTACAGAAAGTAATGATACTAGAGCAACCTCATGCACCTTATTAACATGATCCCGCACACTGAAGAGCCCTCCCAGTTTCCCCACAATCCTCCCATCCAGTTCCCCATTAGCTGCCTTTGATTTCCCTTGGCGTCGCACCCATACCCAATCATTCCGTGGTTTCCCCATCTTCCGGAACGCCTACCCCGCTGTCCACCAGACGTTGTGCGTCTGTACACCTTCCCCTTGAAATTGTGCCACCGCAACTGACAGCTTCGTATAATAGTGTGTTGGGAAACGCCCGATCTCTGCCAGACTCACCACGTCTACTGGCAGCCCTGCGTTCACCCTGAGATATTCATAGAACTGCTTGGAAAGCTCAAGAACCATTAGCCTTTCCGCTACCTTGCGCATTGGTGTGCCTTCTGGACAATCGGAAACTTTTACCCCCTAATCTTGGATACTTAGCATTGCTCGGGTGACTTGACCTCCCCTCTAGCTGATCGGCGTCTTGCGTCTGCTTCCTGGAGTCCTGTGCCTTGATCGCATCCAGGATCTCGCGATTTATTGGGAACTCACAACTCTAAACCTCGATGTTCAATTCCCTCATCCGCAAGGCATGTTCTCTAGTAATGGTATCGAGTATTTGCTCAGTGGCATTCACGTGGTTAGATCTCCGATAGGCATCCTTCAAAGGTTTGTGGAGAGCCTCTGTCTCCTCTGTCGAGTACTGCGGGAGGCTCCGGAACTCTCTTATCTGCGTGTTATAGTGCGATAGCAAATGTATCTTAGGGAAGTTGAAATCACCTTGTGAGAGGACTTCCTGTACCACTTGTTGTCTCTCTTGTCGTTCTTCGCTAGTACTAGTATTTCGTCTTGTGGTACTAAGCTGGAAATATTCCTCCAGTTTATCTTGACGTGCCTTACGCGGTTCAACTGCTAGCTCCCGAGAGGCCTCTTTTGCGCTCTGATGGTCCTTCTTTGTTACTCAGAACTCACTGAAGATATGTCGGTTATTATAGAACTACCCTAGATATTGATCCACATACCCTATAGTCTGCGGTGTATGACTCCTGTACTGTACAATAAGACAGAAATCCATAATATATCGTACACACCGGATTGCCTTCATGCTGTCCGCTTTCGCCGCCGCTGAGAGACTGGCGGTGTCTGTCATCTGATCACACAGAGCTGCCGTGAAGCAAGCTAATATCACTCGATTAAGTCCCCGCATTTCCGTGCCACTCCACATTGTAATCTGCCGATAGCACTTTTGAGGTGGTCTATATCCTTGGTATGGTGGGATCTGTTCCCAGATCTTATCAAACACCTCCAACTGCTGGTGTTTGCTAAGAAACTGTTCTATCCAGCTCATCAGATGCTTCAGTATCCCGAGGAAAATGTTGTGCAATATGTCGCAATGGACCATCAGCGGGGGCAGGACTCCTAGGACTCGCAACTGTATCCACAGGGCATTTTCAACGGGCTTGATGCCCGCATCAGCCAACCTGGCCAGACATTAACCATGCTCTGACCATTCGTTCACACGCCTTACATACCCTTCCATATCCCCTGCCAGAAATAGATTCTAATAAGCCGCGTGATTGTGCAGGGCAAGTGGGTGTTTGGAGAGCACCCCCAGTTGTTGTGGACTTGCAACCCACACGGGACACTGATTGGTCTTAATACCATGAATGTTCACATTTTCCCTGTGGTCAGCTAGTCAGGTGTAGAGCACTGGGATGCACTTCCGAACCTTGCCATCCCCACATTGAATGTCTAACCCTCCTGCCTGATATATTCATTAATAGACGCCATTGCACCTGTTGAGGATAGCATACGTGCCTTGAATATTTTGGTTAATAGCAGCAGGATGCGCCCAATAATCTTGTGCTGTACGCTGAAAGCATCATACTCCTGATCCTTAGCTGGGAAACCAGCAACCTTATTGTTCCGTTTGGGGCCGATCGGGAGAAGGCCCACCATGATCCAAGCTTGTGATGATGGTTTATTCCTAATCTCCGAGCGGATATTGCCAATGCTCTTGAACAAGGGCCATAATTTCTTGTCCCCGGAGAAATTCGTGAGGCAAGTTTGATCAGAGGTGAAAAGCACAGGTACAAGGGTTGACCCGACCGGCAGCGTCTTCTATCGTCTCTTTAGCACATGCTCTTGCATTCACAGCAGATGTTCCCTACTTGCGTCCTCCACCACCAATCACCAGTATGCATGTCTGTATATACTCGGTTATACTCCTCATCGAATTCGTGTATTGGAGCAAAAACCAGATATTCAGCGTAGGCACGTTGCCGAAGTAGATACTGAATCACATCTTCGAGATCCCTGTAATAGAATACATAGCCTTTGTGTAGGTGGAAGTCGACTGTCACTTTAATCCAACTGGGTTGATCTATCATGTCAGGCATTTTATTTCTCCATGTATACCCTGATTGAAAATGGACCCCATGGGCTTCTGGTAATAGACCTGTCTTGAAAAACCGATCAATATTTACCAAGGAGGTTTTACTTTCATGGAAGAACTTAGCAAGCTTGTATTGATATGCCGTCTAGAAGGGGAATATTGGGTTGAATCCAAGCCGTTGCAGATCGTCCAAAGCCCTTGTCGCTATTATCTTTCCTACCTCATACTCTGCTGGGAGACATTCCGTAACTGGCCGTGAACCCTTACCGTCTGGGACTGCTTTCTCACCAGTAGCATCGGGATCTAATGGTGGATTCCAAAAGTCAGAACTTTGTACCTTTTCCCTTCTTTGTTGGATCTTTTGACGTCTCTTACCGCCCTCTGGTTCCACATCCGGTCTGCTACATCTTGATCCCGCCTCAGAATGACTAAGGCAGCCAGACAATAGAGCCCTAGTTTCTGCATGTCGCTTCGGGAATTTTGAGGGTGCATCCTCTAGTACAAGGAAAACAGAACATCCTCGCTTCTGTGTTATCAAAGGTACCGTGAAGTTTAGATAGAGATGTGGTGTCTCCTCGTGGTCCCCGACAGGTTGCTCACGTGCTGCCACTGACACTGCAGTAGACTACGGATGATTTTTTCCTAAGTGTCTGTTATAGTTTCCAGCTGTCTGAAATTCAAAGTAACAATATCGACACCGCATTCTGAATGTCAGTCCAACGTGATGAAGCTGCGGTTCGAGGCGACCCACCGTTCTGTAATTATCTCAAATTGTGCAGGCTCAAGTGTATCCCTTGTGTTCTCTTTGGCAACGTGCCTGATAGGTCGCAAATTCTGACAGCATCTGTATCACTAACATTGTGAACAAACATCCGTTATGAGAGGCGGTAGGTACTGGACTCTCATCGCGTGACAGGAGTCTCCTGCCATACCACGTGCAGCAACCACAAGCGGCTAGTCATCTACCTGAAGGGTCTTGGCACTTAATGATCACGATTGGTCTGGTTGCACCATGGCTTGCAAGGTATACAAGTCACGTACAATTGTGGGGGACCAAATTGTCCGGAACTCAGGTTAGCTAAACCAGACTGGGTTGACTACACGGATCTACGTAGGCATGCACGCATCTTCTTAGTGCAGTTGCACAACCAAACTATAGTTGCACTATTCCGAGCCTCCTCCGAGGGGCTTGTGCCAACCAGACTATATTCCGAGGGGCTTGTAGTGGTTGCACAGACTACTGTTGCACTTGGTTGCACAACCCGAGACTCGCACAACCTGCTTAAGGCTGTGGGAACTCCACTAA
>Ga0307511_10002562_pt1 | contig 18975 bp, 16 predicted proteins | sample 13_EM_MG_FD_200266 | JGI IMG/M metagenome (GOLD analysis project Ga0307511, IMG submission 200266) | Populus trichocarpa ectomycorrhiza microbial communities from riparian zone in the Pacific Northwest, United States - 13_EM | ecosystem: Host-associated > Plants > Roots > Unclassified | place... | reverse complement strand
CCGCTTTTTATAGTTCATACCCTTGCGCTTTTCCCACTCAGCCCCCCATTCCCATTTATTGTCCGCAGCCTGCCGTTGATAAGCCAATCAAGATTTTCGATATCCTTGTCACACCAACCCTGTTTGGCGAACTGCACCCTTTTATCTCATTATCTCAATTCTACCCCTGATAAACGCATTTTTCAGTACTAAGTATCTTCTACTTATGCCGTTGGATACATAGGGATGGCAACAAAAGCTCACGGATCTTCACATTGCCCATTTCCCGTGGGATCCTGCACCACCTCCCACTCAACCAGAGCCACCTGCCAAGAAAAATGCACCACAACAGGCCATACCACCACAGGTGAAGAAGGAGACTGGTATGAACATGCAGCAACAGCTGATGCCACAGGATGGTGTAAGGATCAAGACAGAGCCTGGGTACGAGCAACAGGGGATATCTGCACCCTCTATGGGCAATCCCTCATTGAACCCTCAATTGGCGGCCATGCGGGCACAGCAGAATATTCAGCAGAAGTTCGGTGGTGCTGCTGTACCCTTGATGATGCAGCAGCAGCATCAACAGCATCAGCATCAACAGCAGCAACAGAGGAATGGCGCTCCACAAAAACCACCAGGGGGTGGGTTAATGCTTCCAGGGCTTGGACCAATGCAGTCGCAGGTGCATAATGGGCAGAGCGGGATACCTCAGCATGATGGTACAAGTGATATTCACGGCGACTTAATACCTGTAGAAGGCTGGGAGAATCTCACCAGGGCGCAGGCGGATAAAATAATTCTCACGAAAATTGGGAATGTGGAGGAGTATAATCAAGCATTCGGGGCTGCTGTCCAACGTTTAGGAAGCAAACAAGCGGCGGGTAGGCGACGGAGGCTAGATGCATACGAGGCCACATTGTCAGCGGATACTTCGTATCCATACCCATCCCCAACTCCTTCATCTACGGTAGCAGGGCCTTCCCAGCTAGATGGTGGATCCTCCGCTGAGCCCGAAGACGATGAGGATGCAATTAACTCTGATCTGGACGACCCAGAGGATGGGGATATCGAGAATCAAGACGAAGATGAGACACCACAACAAGTCATGCTTTGCATGTATGACAAAGTCCAGAGGACAAAAAACAAGTGGAAGTGTGTCTTGAAAGACGGAGTTCTAACCATCGAAGGGAAAGAGTACGTTCAATCCTGTTTATTTGGTGACAGACGAATTAACCACTATCTCTTTAGATATGTCTTTCATAAAGCAACCGGAGAGTACGAATGGTAATTGAGTACCAAGAGCCTATGCATGTATGCATTACCTCACCGAGTTCTAAATGGGTATGGAAAATAGAAGCAAGGGAAAAATAAAGTTTGGGTGGTACAATACTGGCGGGGCGGGGTTTGGAGTTGGCAGAGGGGTTTCTTAGGACTGGTCTTCTTTCGGGTACATCTTCTAACGTCTTCGCGCTTTCCGCTTTCACTACCCATGATTCTCCATTATTCCATAGATGCTTTTTTGGTCGTTTCCTTTCACACTCAGCACCTCCCCCCACAAGGGTACGAAGCATTGTGACGCAAATGACTTTTCAACAAATGCAGGGCCGGTGATCCCGAGCCTCTAGGTTGCTCGAAACACGTACGCACATAATTCGAGCTGATATGCAGTGCTTCGGTTTTTAGGTTTTTCTGTGTTTTTATTTTACTTTGATTCATTTTGATTCATTTCCCCGCGCAGTGGGTGTCTCCGAGGCCTGCCTGTTCTGTTGGGAATGCAGGTTACAGTTCGAAACAGGAAACATTTCTGACTGGAAGACAGCCAGGAAGAATATGGCGGCCGGGATTGCTTAAAACTTGTATGGTTACCCGCTTTTTACCCATCTTCATGTTGCATTTGCTTTTTCTGTGTCTGTATGTGTGTGTGATGCACCCATGTTTAAGCTGTGGCACCCTGCACAGATTGAACTGGAACTAGTAGCATGGTTGTATTTCTTTTCTTTTCTATGTTTTCTTCACTGCGTAGGCAGCGTTCGATAGGGTGTTCTCGATTTCTTTTCCGTTTTTTTTGCTTTCAGACCCGGATGGCGAAATGGACAGGCCTAGGCATGGGGGCTTGGTTCGGACTGGCAATGTTGTCATTGTATATGGCAGTACTATATACATACACGTGTAGTCCTTGGAAGAGGGGTAGTTGATGAAAGCATCAATTGAGATTGATTGAAATAGAGTGAGGATTAGAGATAAGAACAAGTGCCTCTATGATTAACTGGTAAAACACTCGATCTTTAGGAGAATTTGACCCCGCATGCCGCATGTGACAAAAATATTTTCATCGTGTGTTTATAATTAATATCCATTTCTTCAAGCATCGTGACAATTGATGATGCCTCATCATGTGGCTTGCGTAAATTGACCCACGTGATGTCGAGCTCTGTCGCGACACCTTGGCGCCTGCTACACGTCTCCCCAGAGGGTGTGGCGATCACTGTTTACACTGCAAAAAGCTGCAGCGTGTATTGAACCACTCCGCCTATTCTCCCACTTACCGTCGAGCCGGGATGCCAGATCAGCCAACATGCGCAAATCCGATTCTCCTCCAGCTTATCCAGGGGTGGATAGATGTTGAACAGGGACGGGCTTGTGCTCATCTCTACCGCAGGTGTTATCCCCCGGCCCCTCCCCCTGCCTTCCCAATCGCCAAAGAATATGTCTCTAGATACTGACTGCTCTCTGAACCTAGTTACAAAAAGGCCTATGAGTCCCTCAAAGCCCACCCCAATGTCCTTAGGCACCCCTGTGAAGCAGAGCAGCTTCCGTTCATCGGCAGCGTAATCTCGAGCCGACTTACGACTGCATACCAGAAATACTGTGAAGAGAATAACATCCCCATGCCTGAGGTTCCGCGGGGCAAAACCCGGAAACGCCGTGCAAATGCGGTACAAGGTGAAGCCGACAGTCTCGGAGGCAACGACGACGACGCCTCACCGCCTCCACCCAAACGCTCCCGGAAACAGACCCAAAGGCCCTATATCCCTGCATATCGAAGTGGGCCATATGCATTGTTGCTAGCATTATACGAGGAGCAATCGGCTCAGGAGGGAAGCCCAGTAGGGGGACTCATGACAAAACAACAGCTCATTAGTGTGGCACAGAAGTATTGTGATAGTAGCTTTACGGCACCGAGCGATGTGAGGAAGTACTATACGGCTTGGGAGGGGATGAAGTCTCTGACGGGAAAGGATTTGGTTTGGGAGAGGGGGAATCCAAAAAAGTATAGCTTAAGTGACGTGGGGGAGGAGGTGGCAAAGGGGATTATGGTTGTGCAGAGAATAAGGGGGGGAGAAAACGCAGGGGGAAACGAAGAGGAGGGAGAAGGGGAGAGGGAAGTAACAGCCATGCCTCCGCCGAAACCTACTGGGAAGGAGAATGGAAAAGGGAAAGGGAAGGAGGTTGCTAAGGCACCAGTGAAGGGGAAGGGGAGAGCAGCTACAGAAGCTACTACGCCAGCTGCGGGGTCGTCGTCTATACGTGCGGCAGCAACAAAACCTTCTTCGCCTTTTAAGGAGTTTGATACAACGATTGCTGTTGATGAGGATGAGTGGCATGAGCCTTTTGACAATCCGATCAATTCACGTCCTCAGCCTCCAAAACCGCCATCGAGTTTTCCGAGTGCCAACTGGCTTGATGGCTTTGATATTGGTATGGCAGGGCCTACGACGAGCAAAACCACCACCATAGCGGCTACGATAAGAGAAAACAATAACGATGACATAGCCTTCCAACGTCGCCTACGACTCGAAGCAATCGAGCGGCGCCTATCAGGCGCCCCTACCTCATCAGGAGCAGCACAACCTCTCCGCCCCTCACTACCCCTGCCCCCAGTGAGGAAAGAATCCACAAAACCTGTCACATCAAATAATTCCAACTTCTTGGATCTAACCCTTGATTCCTCTCCAAGGCCATTACCACCACAGCGAATACGATCCGAATTGCCAATTTCTCCCCCACGCCCATTGACTTCTCGGGACTTGAACCTCAACGTTAACCAGCCGTCGCTGTTTTGGGGTGAGGATGATAGGCTACCAGCCCCCCCCCCGGCTGCCAGGAAACCGCTTGCGAGATCCATATCCCAGCAACAACCTGTCTCACGCACACAGCAGCCTCTAGCGAAATCAGCTTCTGCTGTTGCTACGTTAGGGTTCACCTCGCTATTATCGAAGCCCACAACTACCCTCGCCCCAGTTCCCGGGTCATCCACAACTGCAGGCTCAAATACTTTCGCCCCAACCTTCCCCCCCTTCACCCCCACCCCCTGGCCCCCCGGCACTTTTACTATTCACCTAATCCTCGACTCCCGTGAGGTCCGCTCCAAAACCGACCGGACATACCTCCAAACCGAGCTCTCCACCCGCGGTGTCACCCCTATAACCCGCCCGCTTCACCTCGGCGACACATTATGGATCGCACGGCACAATACCTCTGGGAAGGAGTTAATCCTAGATTACATCATTGAGCGGAAGCGAATGGATGACCTTGTGGGGAGTATTAAAGATGGACGATTTCATGAACAAAAGTGGAGGTTGAGAAGGTCTGGAGTCAAGAATATCATCTATCTCATCGAAGATCTGGGGAATTGGGTTCCTGGAGGATCGAATGGTGGTGGCGCAGATGATGGGAGGTATATGCGTGAGGCGGTGAATACAGCCATTAGTTCAACACAGGTGGTTAATGGCTTCTTTCTGAAGAGGACGAGTAAGGTGGATGATTCGATTAGGTACTTGGCGAGGATGCATGGCTTCCTGAGTAAACTCTACGCGAAGCGGACACTTTACCCAATCCCTAGCCATTTACTCAGCTCTCAAACTTACACGACAAGTTTTCAACCGCATCTCACCCAGATGTACCCAGGAAAGGACTTTTATCCAGAGTATGATGCGTGGAATGAGCTGGTGGATAAGAGTGGGCAGTTGACGCATAGAGATAAGTTCTTGAAGATGTTGATGTGTATTAGGGGGGTTAGCGCCGAGAAGGCGATTGAGATCCAGAGGGTGTGGAAGACACCGGAGGAGCTGCTGGGGGCGTTGGAAGGGTGCAAGACGGAGGAGGAAAAGTGGGAGATGGTGATGAAGGGTGTGGGTGCAAGGGGCGTGGGGAGGAGGAGGATTGGGAAGGCATTAAGTAGGAAGGTTTGTGAGGTTTGGTGGGGGAATGGAGAGCAGACGTGATTTTGGACGGGAGGTGGTGCGTGGGGAGCTGGTGAGAGGACTGTAGATACCTTTTCTTCCTTTTTGTTTACGTTGGCTTTAGATATGGGGGGTTTTCGTCGTGGAGTTTTTGGGGGGGAGTGGTGTTTAGCTCTTTTGGTTTATCATATCCCCCGTCGGTGGATGAAGAAGTACTGACATTCTTACATTAATTGGAGCTGTTACCCTGAGCTTGGAAGCATGATAGTTCGGTCGTACACTTACAGTAAGTTACTGGGTTGGATGTCAAGATCGTAAAAAAAAACAATACCCTTTTATTATTTGGCAACCTCTAATAAGTATACCCGGATAGTAACCACACTCATCTAAGGGCTACAACATATCCAGAGACCCACGGAGCGGTACCACCAGAACCCAAATAATGAGAAGCCCGATACGAAAAAAAGGATACAAAAACTGAAGAAATAACCCAGATAGGAGAACATAAATCAAAAACCAAACGAAATAGGAAAAGATAAGGGATAAAAAAAAGAGATAAAATTCATATATCCATTCCCGGCCCATGTTCCTCCGCGTGTGATCGTAAGTATCCCGCTTACTCTAAAATCGTTTTTCGTTCCCATCATAAATAGTAATCTTCATTTCCCCCACAATGCACCTTTCTCCTAACTTTTGATCCAACCCATCAGCCCAACCAAGATCCTCCAACCCCGAACCAATATGATAAGAAATTAGGAGTGCAAATCGATAACTGCAATAGCATCATGCACTGTCACTGGTATCAATTCTGTCGCAGTGTGGGCGGGGAAGTTCGGCTCGGGGTTTGTAAAGAATGGAAAGAAATAAGACCCCAAGTAAACCAAGAGAAAGAAAAACGAATACAACGTAAAACAAAGCTTTTTGTGCGAAGAAAAGCAAGCCAACCCTAGAATGATACAAGAAGAGCTAAAAACCTTAGGCCCAAACAAAGGGAAAAAGTAAACAAAAGAAAGACGTTGACATTGCTTTACTTGCCACCTAGGAGAGATCCGTAAATTAGATACAATATTTTTGGCAAAACATCTGACTAAATTTCCGTGAGTCTTATCCTGGAGAGATAAGAAAATTCTGAAAGAAAAAAAAATAAATGATAAAACAAATGCAACAAAATAATATGTCTATGTCGCAGTCTACTCTTCGTTAAGTCGTCAGTTTCGAAAGAGTTCGTTATAATGCGATGCGGAGTCGGACATGTGACCTAGAATTATGCCGTACAGTTCTCAAGCTCTGGCCGGGTGATGATGCAGCTCTTATCCCACAAGTTCGCAAACGAACGCCAACTTCCCAAACGATTAAACGCCGCCGCGTATATGCATGACACATCCATATAGAACCGCCTTTTCGACCACACGAAGTGGTTATATCGCTTCAAACAAAGGAGGGAGGGTTGTCGACCACTGGGTATCATCCTTCTTATTTCTCCTGTTGCTGTTCGTAGGGATTGGCTTCTGGTTTGTTGTTTTAATTTTCCGCCTACGAGCGGGAGTCATGGTGGTATCGCTAACGGTGAGCTTGCCTTTCAGGGCGCCCTTGTTTCTAGTCCCAGTTAAGCGTTGCTTATGCTGTTGTTGTCTCTTTCTAAATGCTGTCACAGAAACAGAGTCCCACCTGTTCAACATTGTTTCGGCGTCCGAGTTGTCCCCAGCCATGAGATCACCAGTTTTTCTCGCACTAGGCGTCAAATTGAAATCGGATTGATCTTCAATATCCCCATCATCTTCGCTCTCAGATAGAGCCAGAACATCCTCGATGGAAAGCATCTGCTCTTCTTCGTCAACGCTGTCCTCGTTTGCATCATCATACTCGGTTTTGAGGAGGTCGTCAAAGTCAAGGAAATCAGTAGATGGATTGAAGGCTTCTGGTGGACTACAAATTACATCTCCATTCATATAGCCTCCTACGGCTCCACTGATCACCGTAAGCGTAGGGTTGTTTGCACCATAGGAAAAAGCACCAGTATCGAAGTCACTCTCATCGAATGCATACGGATCAGGGTATGATGAGTCACTACCCAATGAGAACCGTTTTGTGCTGGCGGGAATCAAGATAGTCTTTTTTGTACCATCAATGATACAAATAGGGCGATCAGGGTCGGCAATCCATGAACCAAGAAGCGGTCCGTTTTTGTTGGCGGGATCCCGCCGAAGTATTTGGGGTTTTGGACTGGACAAGCGCTTTAGTTTGGAATCCTTTTGAGGGGTTGGAGTCGGGAGATCTTCATCAAGATCAGTTGCATCGGCTTAATAACACAAACATCAGCTAAACCTATTATGGAGACAACAAAACAAGAGGTGGACTTACAGTCATAGTCCTCCTCCCCATCTTCAGCTCCCTGGTCAGTTCCCCTAGCTTCGCCATTTGATTCGCCTTCCTCTTCAGATGAATCTCCTGACTCGAAAGCTTGCCACACATTTTCGTCCTCTGATGCCATCCAGGTGGGATCCCAGTGTTGGTTGTTGACATTGTTGACCATGTGTCGGACCGCAGGGTCATGCATCTCGAAGAAGGGGTTGTCAAGATCAGGATCAACAGGGATGTCTTCATCGCCATCAGACCATTCATCAGAGTGGAAGACTTCAGGGTCCATGAGAGGGGATTTGACGCGAACGGGGCGGGGGGTAGGTGATCCTGGACTTTCTTCACGACTGGCTGGAACAGAGAACAGATTATCATTGACCAAGGAGTCATAGTACAAGAGCCCAGACAAATCATTCCATTGAAGAGGATCAATCCCATTGGGTAGTCCAGGTTCACCAACACAATCCTCATCCGAGAGAAGCCCATCGTATATAGAATGATCGCTTTCAAGTGGAACGCCAGGGGAAACGGTGACATCAACGATGAAGTCGGGACCCTCAAGCTCGAACTCACGAGCGAGCTCTTGGGCCTCTACTTCTTCAATCTCCTCGTCGTCTTCTTCGGACAAAGCAGGAGTACCGTCCACAGAGAGGCTGTTATGGTCTATATCGTCACCTCCATCGTCCTCGCCGCCTTCGGTCATGTCTGAATCATCATCAGCATTGAGGTCCTCGATAATCGTTTCACTGTCGGGCTCCTCGGTTACGCTTCCATTCGATTGGAACCCCACGAACACATCGCTGCTAGAGAGCCGACGAGCGACTTTCTTGCGGGGATAGTCGAGTTCGTCGTCTGTCTCAGTGATAACGCCATCATCAAACTCAGAAGCAATAGATGATTGAACTGTATTAGTGCTTGCCATACTATATGTCCTTGGCTTAGAAATAAGCCCTGCCGGATGAACAGTGGACTCGGTAGTGCCGTTTGAAGCAGATATATCGTCGATGAGGTTTCCGCTAGTCGTGGACTCTTTGAATACGGCACCACTTTGGTTATGGGTATCAGTATAACTGTATTTCCGCTTCCTGTTCACGCTGGCAGGGCTGTCTACAGCAGGCTCTTCTTCGTCTTCGTCATTTTCGTCATCTGCGTCTTCATCTTCTTGGGTACTAGAAGCGTCGTCGGCATCAGAATCGCCATCTGCGTCTCCAGAAACATTTTCATTGCCAGACATTCTCTTGCCACCTGGATGCGAACCAGCGGTGGATGGTGCACCAAGATGGTTATGGTTGCGTTTACTCGGTGTTTTTTTCTTTTGGGGGGTTTCCTGGGGCGGTACCAGGGAAAGTAGGTCTGTGTGTTGATCCATCCCTCGAGGTGGTGGGGTATTCCGAGGATGGTGATGTGAGTTTGAGAAGGAAGAATGGCTTGGGATGAGGCTGTGGTAACCGTAAGGCATTGCTATCGTGTTGTAATGCCAACGAGGGGGTGTATGTGTTATGTGGGGGTAGAACCGCTTGGGCTGGCGTGAAGTTGCGGTGGTTGATATATACTGGAGCGGAGATTTAGCAGTTTTCAGTTGAAACAAGAAAAATTCAGATGGCGATTGTACCTGAGAGTTGGTTGTACTAGAAACTTTTAGCCCTCCCGAAGCTAGAAGGAGAGGGAAAGATGGGACGGTCCTTGGTGGAGGACACAATTGGGTATGAAGTATCTGTCAAGCTTGGGTTCGTCACCAGAATTCAGAGGCCAATGACTATGATATGGCCTTCAAATATCTTTGGGGCTTCAATTTCTCGATATTGTCGATACAAGTTGGTTAACCAAGTTGTCAATTCGTTCGATGATTGTACTGTAGGCTGGTAGAGTTGGCTGGGTGGAAGGTGCACTGTCTGCTAAGCAAACTGCACACCTCGAGGAATTTACAGCTCCGCAGTGACCCCCGGCATGTTGACTGATGAAGATAATGTTCTGTGTATGTATTGTTCTGGTTAATAGTGCTTGTGAATGGGTGAATAGAGCGGTGGCTGTGATAGAATCGAAGAGGGGGGGGAATGGGCGAGCCAGAACTTTAGATAGAGCGATGGGGGAGTGCCAAGATTTTCACGCACTTTTCCAGGATGTTCCTCTGTCGCATGCCATTATGAGTCTTGGAGCGCCGCAACAACTGAATAGGAATAGGAACTCTAGCACACGAGAACTTCTAACCTTAACATTCCGCCGTTATCCACAATATGTAGTCTGGCTACGGGTGTGCCATTGACTCGTTCGATTGGGCAAATTCAAATATCCTACTCTCTCTTGGCATCCATCTTGACTGGGTGAACTACGGTACCGGTAGACGCCTCGCTTCATAGCGATCTACTCGCTTCACCAAACGAATCAAAAGTCCCGGCTCTGACTACTTAGTATGTATCCATTGGACCAACTTGGGGGTAAGCTAAACTAGGTATTCCGCTGCTTTATGCCTTGCTGGCTGCGTTGCTGCCTGCTGCTTGGCAAGAGTTCCGAGTTATAGAGTGACTTACCTTGCTTTCAGTGGGCTACAAGCTGAAATTTTCTAATTGTAATTGACGTATGTAGTCTGGGACGCATAGTAGGAACAGGCAGATTACAGATTATACAGATTTATCTAAATAAACTCCATACAATAGTCTGGTTGTCCATACAGGTGATAAGACACTCTCGAAAGTGAATGGGCCAAACTAGACTATGCTGTCGTCATTCGACACTTGAGTCTGCCTATTCATACCTGCAGTCTTGTGGGGGGGCGTCCCGAAATGATAAGAAACCGAAACTCCATCCTATCACGGGTCACATTTTTGTACCTAGATTACGGTAATAATAATTTTGCAAGTCAAAATGTGATAAATTATTCTCGTTGATATCAGGGTAACAGTCTCAGCTGTAAGTGGTCTGGAGACAGTCGCTGCTTTGCCTGGTTAGCCATCTTTTTTATTTTTTTATTTGGCGTCTGCAGGTTTAGTAAAAGTAGAGGTGAAGGCGATACCCAATTCTTCAATTGGGCCATGACACCACTTTCCTATAGCTAGATGAAGCCGTTTATCCTTCTTAGCAGGCAGGCGTGCAGGTATAATCCTAGTCTAGAGAGATAGGCGTTGCTGTCGACATGACGTAGGACTATGTATTATGAGCAGCCATGCCATTTTCCCCACACAAACCTCAGGTACAATCGAGAGATTGTCGAAATGCCGACCAAACTAATGGGATTAGGTGTGGTGGGTTGGGAAATCACTGGATCTAAACCGTTTTGTGTCATTGGATAGAGACACCGAGTATAGTCTGGTTCACCGGGAAGTCTCGGGCAGTGGGCTTTCAAAGCCGTATAGTCTTAGGTATATATCAGTTCTATTCCGAAAGATTCCATCTGAGAGTTAGTCTGGTTTCTGAGAGTGTATTCTGTTGCCTCATTGACAGATTTAGAGTTTGATTGCTTCCAATGAGTTCTCGCATCAATTGGTAGTCTGGTTCATCAATAGGAGCTGGCCAGTGACGATAAACAGGTTGGGTTGGGCTCCTATCCGAAATATTTCAACTTCCCCTCCACCGCCCCGGAGCTACTACGAAAGTCCGTACTTTACTTGATATAATCTCATTAATTACAGGGGTTCACAATGCCGGTGCTGAGTACAGCAAAATCAGATCGTGAAGGCACATTTTGCTGTGCGAACAGAGTTCACAGCCAATTGGCCTGCAATATGCAATAAATACCCATGCAACCGAGTACATCGCAATAATCTACATCGCCACTAGATTACTGGTAAGAAGTAAGTATCTGCACATTTATATTTTCTGTGGTCAAATTTGATCTGCTGAATTGTGTCACCAACATTACTGCACTGCATACATGACAGGCTAACCCATATACAACTATTTACCCCATGAGCTAACAGATGTCGTGCAGCAACGTTGCCCATATCAGTATGGCTTCCCTGCCTCTCACTGGCTGTTACTTTTTCCTACATGCAGGCTTTTTCTTGGTCCCTGCTTGCCCTTCCCCTCATTCGCGACTTATTGATATATCCACCTCTCTGTCCATCCTTTGCTAAATCTCCTCAAACACTGTCGGGGAGTTGGAATTGAGCTTTTGAAGCTCGTGCAGAACCACTTGTTAGTGTCATACTCGCGGGTCTCAATGTGCTTCTCTTAACAGATGATAGATATTCCCAATAGGGTACAAGTTTATCCCCGGATCCAGTCAATCCGGATGGGAAATCGTCGTATAAAATAATGCTCGATGTCAACATGCAGCATTCATTGGCCTCAACTTCACCTGATTGATCTATACCAAGATGAGACATATGCGTGGTGCCTGGCCAGGCTGCGCCTGTATAATTTATTTCTTTTGCAATACTTTTTACCTAAAAGTATCCGTCCTGCATTCAACCCACGTGATACCTTTCCGCATCTTGACTTCAAGCTCTAAAATACCCCGCAGCGGCAATTAACGTCCTGCATGGACATTCAAACTGATACTTCATCGTTGGTGGTTCCCCAGCTATGGATTGAGTGTAGGGCAGTTGATTTAGTCACGTGCCATGTCATAATTGACAACACGACTGCAAACCAGGTACGGCGGGCAGAAGCGAACATTGATAGTCTAAATATCTCACAGAGATACACACATACGACATTGTACATGGTGCAGGCTAGAATCGGCAGCTAAGGGAGAATTGGCGAATCGGATAGTATCGTGAGAGACTTTGGCGGTGCTTTGTTAGTGCTTCGTCTTATTGTAAGGTGGGGCACTTTCTTTACGGTCGAGTATTCTTCGATGAGCTGGCTAAAACCTAGTGGTCAAATTGAACGGTGAGACTTGAAGGAAAATAATAGGGTTTCCGAGGACAGACGACTCCCGCAGAAGCTGCCAGGATCCAGGAATGTTGACAAAACCACCTGCCAGTTGGTCTCGTGCGATGCCATACATAACACCACTTGGGCCAGAGAGTGTGGAGAAATGTGGATCTCAGCGGCTCAAGTTTTTAAATCGGGCTTGGTCATGCTTTTTTGAGGGGATTGTCTCGGCTGCTATCGCCTGCATATGCGGTTCACTTTACAACGACATGGTTATATCAGAGAAGAAAGTGGGACGAGTAGATGGGACACGTGAGGATATCTCAGACGATAGACGGCTTTATGTCTGTCTTCCCGCAATCAGCCATTGGTGTCGCTTCATTCAGGCGGAAAGGTCTGTTGTTGCGCCGCTCTGCTGATCTTTCAACTCACCGACAAGCGTTCGATGAGCCAATATGGGACAGTCAATGTGGGGCATTATATATGCATCGGACAACAAGCGACACTTATGTGGACACTCTGCATTCCACCTTGGGGGGCGCGCAGGCATGTGAATGAAGACGACCGCCCGTTTCCAAGCGATGAATCCGATCTTCGGAGGTTGATATTACACATTATACATTATATACGCATGAAGAATATTGGGGAAAGAAAAAAATATGTTATATTAATTTGACATTTAATCTAGCATTTCAACAAATCGGTTGAGAAGATTAATTGCGTTGATCTGATGAAAAGTGCAGGTTCATGTCAGGAGCGGAAGGTGGGGATTGGCCAGAAGCACGGGAGATACATCTGCGCAGGAAGGGATTGGACGGGAAGCTATGTATGTATTCTGCACACATGGAGATGTGTATGATACATGGTGCATATATTGTTGGCTTTTTTACGTCAGGGTTAAAAAAGTTGTTTGAATTCTACAATTTTATAATTATCAATTACTAACGAAATATATATCCTTCGGATCATTCTCATGTCATTGACGTTTCCTCCCCTCCCCACCCCACCCCCCACTCCACATCACGTGCTGCCCCCCCACTGGCCCCCTCCCTACCCACGTTTTTTATATTAAGAAAGGTATTGTATACGAAACAATCCTTTCGTCGCCATGCAAGCCCACAACTCAATCTCCGCGGGGGGGGTCACTCCTTGATCATCGAGTTCTCACATGCACAAACAACATCATGAAGACACAACTATCCTCTAGGTCTAAGTCCACAATAACTCCCAGATTCCATTAATTCTTCTTTTATCTACCTATCTTAAGGGGCGCGCGTACGAAAGAGAGAGAGAGGAAAGAAAGAGAATATCTATATGAAACGAGGCTCGAGCCAAACATTTACAGAGTAGTAGTAGGAAACAAATAACAGAGACCGGGAAAAGAGGAAAGGAAAACTGAAACACCCAGATCTCAAGTTAAATTAGGAAAAAAAAACGTCCCACCCTACACCTTGCTCTATGACCTGACCCCCCTGCATCCAGCCGAACCGGACCTAGAATCGACAAGTGAAAAGGGGGAGGGGGAGAGAGTAGGAAATGACTATGTATATGGTCCATATATTGGGCCTTCTAAGAAGAAAGAAAGAGGAGAAGGAGGAGAGGAAGGAAGGAAGAAGGGAAGAAGGGAAGGAAGATATTTTTGCTCGTTTTGCTTTTCGTGCTTGCTAGGTTTGTAAGTCAATGAAGTGAATGAATAGGAAAAGAATTGGCAGAATAGAAAAAGGGGAAAAACAAAAGCCGTGCCTCGAAACCTCGAAACCCCGAAAGTACAATGTGCCCAGTATGATCATATCCCGCCTCTAGCCCGCTATAAGGAGGGTATATGCAGAAACAGGAAGAGAAGAGTAAGAAAGTGTGAGTGAGGATATACCAAAAGAGGAAAGAATTTGCAAATATTAGAGGACTTTATGCCTAAGAATAGTGACAGGAAGAAATAATTATGCAAGGGAGGGGGGGTCCAAAGTATGAGTATCAATAAATACTTCAAGGGTGTGAATGACAGACACCCTAGGCACGAGGACACGGCCCGGCATGTCCACAGGCCATATGCATGACATAGCGGGAGGCAGGCCATGTAGGGGATATGCATTGCAGTAAGACACATCAGCACACGCAGGAGGGGTAGTACAAGCAGCGTGCTTAGGTATTCGGCTATATGGGGGGATTCCCAGGATGAAACACCCAACCAGTATAAATTTAGAAAATAAACAGAAGTTAAAACCTGGGCATGTGTGTAAATATATATAGTAGTAAATATCGAATAGAAAAGTGCTGAAGAAATATAGCAGATAATAAAAAATAATGCAATGTTGGATAGCCAATGTGAATGGAAAGAAGTAGAACCGCCAAACAATAATGGGGGCCCTCCGGCACAGCCTAAAATTGAAGAAGTGAAGTGAAGCAACACACACGAATGCCAACTCCGATTAATGTCAGTGATAGAAATAGCAAGGCTAGTGGAGCAAGGAGCAAGAAAAAACAAGGGTGATAGCACTAATGAAACGAAGCGTAGAAGAGATAGTAACCAAAGTAACCAAATAGCGTAGCGTTAAATGTAGACCCTTTTCAAGCAAACGTCAAACTCCAATCCTCAGGAAAAAGCCACAAAGACGACGGGAAACAGCCGAAAACTAGAAAAATAAAAAGCCATATAGAAAGTCTTGGGGGTTGCACCCGAATGGGAGAATGAGGGGGTGAAGGCCAGGTACTTTGTAGCACATGCTTGCGCCCCACCTCAAACCTTCAATTTCATACGCCTCGTAAACTTCCCCCCCATCTTGAAGAAGTCATGGTCATGTCCGCCAAAATCCACCCTGAGCCCAGCGTCGTCCTTACTCTGTCTCAGTCCTGGGTTTAGTGCTTTTGCTCGCTCTAATGCGTAGGCTGCTCTTCTTTCCTTCCTCCTCTCATCGACGTCTTGCTGGCTGAGATGACCAAAGCCATTTCGACGACGGAAGCATGCTTCAAGAAGTGCACCCTGGAAGATAAGGTCTTAGTTATGTTTAACTCTTCTAGCATAGGGTAGTAAACATACAGCGTCGACAAGCTTCCTTGGAATGTTTTGGACAACTTGGAAAACCTCCATAGGATCATTGACACCCTTAATCTCGGCCTCGCCCAGCTTGAGGATAGTAAGAGCGATCCTAAACAAAGTCTTCGACCCCTCACTATATCATAACAGCCATTGTCAGTAGCTTCCTAGATACAGAAAGTCGTGTGAACTCACTAGAACCAACTGTCCCAGACCCGAAGTACACTTTCCACGGGTAATGAGCCAATGAAGCCACTCATGAACCACGCTGTTGTGCACAATGTGACTGGTGGTAAATCCTTCGGATTTAAATCCATATTACCGTCCAAGCCACCAGCGATCTTAGACCAAACACCCGGCAGACTTTCCCGTACGCTCATCATGAAGACACCTTGGTCTGCTGTCGATCCTTCAAGATTCACCTCGTGAGTGCCTGGTAGATGCTGGTGGGTGATAATATATAGCATCCAAAATGCTTTCTCTTCCTCCATGAAAAGTAGTAGCATTCCTGCGACGAAGTTTAGACTCTGACAGTAACCAACTTTGGGTATATATATAGAAAATGCAACCAGAACTCTACGGAGGGCTTGCAGAATTGGGGTCTCCGGGATCTTGGATGGCTTTTTCTGATGAGTGTTGGGGTTGCCAGTCGCATCAGGCTTGAAATAGATATTATCTGGGAATGTCCGATGAAGATCTAAAGGCGATGTGATTTAGCATCTAATATAAACTAGCGGATATATATATACTAGTATCGTTCATACCTCGTTCAATGATTTCCCAATCTGGGCTTGACGAGTGCTCCTTGAGCAGTCGCTGGTACAGCCCTGGGTTTTTACTCATTCTTGCCTGTCCACCAGCATACCAGAACCACGCCTGATGTACAAAGTTAATAACCGTCAATATAAACAGCGAATTTTCTCACTTACCTTGCCTCGCCACTCCGGCGGTATTCCTTTCCTGACATAACGTTTTATTTTTGCTGACGGCGGAGGAAATCGCACTGGTGCTTCATCACCCGTGCACGCCAGGCCTGATTCCTTCATCAACTGCTCCCATTTCTTCTTTCTGCGACTGAGAGTTTCCTCATAACCCACACTCCATGCCTCGTATTCCTCTAACGCCACGTACTGGGTTTGCTTTCGAAAACTATATTAGGAACTGTCAGTGTGCCACTAGAATTTTTTGGAAGTAGACCAATCCATACCCATATCGATCCCGTGCGTCTTTCACAGGATCACCAACGCCGTTCGGAACGTACGGTAATCGTGGTGGGACTTCCTTGCTGATGTATGCAGGCATAGTGCATGGCTGCATACAGTTTTCCAGTGGATTGACAGGTACAGCCACTGCTGGGGGACTCTTTGGTGGGGTAGGTGGTGAGTCTTGTTGGGCAGTAGGTGGAGGCGGTAAGTCGGCGGGATCGTCTTTGACACTGCCTTCCTCTACTGGCGATAACACAATATCGTCTGCCAATACTTCAGATATTCTTGGTGGGGACGGAAGTGTGGGCTTTGGTTCTCTTGGATAATTTGTTGTCGGAGAGGGGGACCTGAGATTGTCTCGCATCTGCGGCGAGGGTGATCTTACGTTCTCCCGAAGCTGCGGTAGTTGCAGGGGGTAGGGTGAAACAGGGCCATTAATTTCCTCATTCCCAGAGTTCTCAGAGTGAAACCTTGATATTTGCTCTTCTACTGCGGCAGTATCCTCATAATAGCCATCTTCCTGGTCTGTATCGGAGCCATACATCCCAATAGCTTCATCAACGGTCATTGCATTGGATGATGCTGCAGAGGAACTGATTGTCGAGTCACGGTCAACGGCAGGGCGACCATCTGGCAGAAAACTTGTATGCGGTGATTGGTGGGCTGGCGAGGGCTGTGATGTATTGTAGTGATCACGTCGCTTCTGTGCATAGTATGCGTCCGGGCCGTAGCCATGATGAGTCCTACTGCTCGTTTCAGCTTTGGCCAAATCTGGGGCTGAATTCGACGGTCTTGGGGACGGTAGGTGTGGGCTTAGTGGTGGCTGAGAAGATGCGGAGAATCCCCTCTCCCGAGATATGGTGTTGAAGGCAACTGGCATTTTTACGAGTGGTGGTGGGCGGTGGCCAGTGCTATGGTTTCCGTTCCGACTTGCAGCCCTTTCCATTTCTTGATCTGCTACTCCATGTCCATCCTTTGAACCCGACCCACTTTCCCGTCGACTCCGGCTGCTACTTGGTCGAGATGAGTTTGGTGACGGTGTCGAAGGTAATCCGATTTTCTTTGAACCACCATCAACACCTAATTTTCCCCCGTTCGGTAATCCGCTCGGTAATCCGTTTGGTAATCCGTTTGGTAATCCGTGGTTCATTTGTGCCACCCTATCCACCGAGTCTACCCTCTTTGGATATCCATTTCCATTCATTTCCCTTCCGTCAAAACCTCTCGACGTTGGTGGAAGCCCTACTCGCTCACCATGGCGCGGATGCTGTTGGTGTTCGTCTCGTCGGGCCGGGGCCGGGAACCCTATTTCATCGGGACGATGTCGTTCTCGGTCCCTGTCCCCGAAAGATTTCATTCGACTCATTCGATGTGAAGCAGGTGGTTTGTTCTGCCCGAGTCCTCTCTCGACAGACGCTACGCGCCGAACTTCTTGCTGACGGAACTGGTGATGGCGATTGGTCGGAGAGTTGAATGCTAGGTATTGCCGCTGCTGTTGTGTATGCGGGGATGCCGGTGATGGTGGTAAATGACTTAGATCGCCGTTCGCATGTTGCAACTGCAGGTGCCTAATATAGTTTCTATGTTCCGGGTGACTTGGGTGATGCTGAAGCACAGGAGGGAGCTGCTGTGCTTGCTGGTTCTGGCCCTGCCCGATCCCATGACCCCCAAGCCTGGTGTTTTCGTCGGCCTTGGGTTTATTCTGATGCTGGTATTGCGGGTGATGTCTGCTTCGTGGGTCCAGTCGTGCATCCGACACCGATGGAGAAACACCCTCCATACTTGAGCTCATTTTCTTGAATAACAGCGACAACAGCGTAAGCTTAGCAAACAAAGGGACCACGAGAGATCCCGAGCTGCACGCCTCACAGTACTTACGCAATAATATTGTACCTGTAGGCAGGTAAGCTGTGCTACTGCTACAACGAGCCTATAGTGATCAAGGCCGACCGGTTGTTTTGGTGAAGCTTCCCGTGTAACTCAGCAATGCATTACCGACGACTTTGCTGTTATGTTACTGCGATTGCTGCCAGCGGCTTTCGAAAAGCGAGATACTGTATATTATACCCCGTGCGTTGCTCTCGTAGACAGCGGGGGAGATATAAAGAAAAGAGCGACTGAAGAAATCGAACGAATAATATTCAAACAGAGCTCTCCCGTTTTTTGTTTTTTTTGGCTCTTTTCAGTCCTCCCTGTTATTCACTTGGACCCGAACTGACGGCGAAAAAAGTATTGTTGCTTTCTCCACAGGTCCAATTTCCTGTGCAGGTTCAACCACAACAAGCCTCCAGCGTCTATACAGGGAACACCGATCCTTCTTAGCGAGTCTGCTAGACCTGCAGAGGGAATGGCTCGACGTATGCTTGAATCAAACTCGAGGCGTGGACGGTCGTTGGCTGCC
>Ga0307511_10002561_pt1 | contig 18975 bp, 13 predicted proteins | sample 13_EM_MG_FD_200266 | JGI IMG/M metagenome (GOLD analysis project Ga0307511, IMG submission 200266) | Populus trichocarpa ectomycorrhiza microbial communities from riparian zone in the Pacific Northwest, United States - 13_EM | ecosystem: Host-associated > Plants > Roots > Unclassified | place... | reverse complement strand
ATCGAGACGCCTGCGTTTTTAGAATTCTTTGTCAGATCTCCGGACAGGTTGCCCGATTTCCCGATATTGCTCAATCCATAGTTGTACCGGGCTCCCAGCGTAAAGGCAGATACATCAAATCCTACGCCACCTGCCAGGCCCACATCCCAGCGATTGAAATCATCGGCTTTCAGCTCGGTAGCGCCAACAATAGATCCCTCGCTGTTCACATTCTTCACATTGGCAGCAACCAGGTAGCCTAAATACGGTCCTGCATGAATGTTAAAATTCTTCGTGAGGTTCACGACAGCCAGAACCGGCAATTCCATGTAATTCAGGTTGAAACGGTATTCTCCATCGCCCTGGACAAAATTATTGTAGGTATCCTTTGCTCCTTTAACACTGTACAATAATTCGGGCTGGATAGAGAAGCCGGTCGTAACAGGGAGCTTGGCAAATACCCCCGCATTGAATCCTGCCTTCATATGCTCTTTGGATACATTATCCACATAGAGGCTGGTGAGGTTGAGCCCTCCCTTGATACCGAATTTTGGCGTTAGCTTATCTCCTCCTGTAATTGCCTGTTGTTCCTGGGCCTGTACACAGAGGGTGGCCGCTATCAGGGCCGACATTAAGAAGACACTCCGCATAATCATTGCTTTCTTTTTCATAGTTGCTTGTTTTTTCATTACAGATTCTTGTTTTTTCATTACAGATTATTTGCTGTTAAGTGCATTTATTCAATTGTTATGCCCGGTCTGGCACAAAACTGGCTGTTATTAAGGTAAACACTTAGCTATGAGAGCAATATGGACAGGGGCTATCGGCTTTGGCCTGGTAAACATCCCCATTAAAATATACAGCGCCACACAGGGCAGCGAGCTGGATCTCGATATGCTGGACAAAAAAGACCATTCCCATATCCGATTCAAAAGAGTAAATGAACATACCGGTAAGGAGGTCGCCTGGGAAAATATAATAAAGGGGTATAAGCTGGATGACCGGTACATCGTATTAACCGATGATGATTTTGAGAAGGCGAGTCCGGAGAAGACTAAGATGATTGATATAACGGAGTTTGTCGAAGAGGCGGAGATCGATGGGATGTATTATGATACGCCTTATTATCTGGAGCCGGAGAAGTCAGGAACGAAAGCATATGTATTGCTGCGGGATGCGCTTCGGAAAACCGGCAAGGCAGGGTTTGGCAGTTTTGTATTAAGGAATAAAGAGAACCTTTGCCTGATCCGGGCGTTGGAGGACGTCCTCGTGTTGAACAAGCTCCGGTGGGCCGAGGAGATCCGGCCGGTTGACGAGTTGAAGATACCCTCCGGAAGCCCTAAACCGGCGGAAATGAAGATGGCGATTGAGCTGATAAAGAGCCTTACCGGGAAATTCGATATATCCAGCTATAAGGATACTTATACGGATGAATTGCTAAAGCTGATAAAGGCGAAGGCGAAAGGCGGGAAGCCGGCCAAATCTCCATTGCGTGTTGTACACTCTCCGAATAAGGATCTGCTGTCCCAGTTGAAGGCAAGTTTGCAGGGGAAGAAGCGGAAAGCATCTTAGAAGAAGCCGAAAGCATCTTAAAAGCTTGCAGTTATTCAAGTACCCGCGACTCCCGCTTGAGAATGAATACGGCGGTGTCAGAGACTTCTATACTGCCACCATAATCAGTCGCGTATACCTTCGTAAATTCTGCCCCGAAATATAAGATGATGGAAGAGTAATATACCCAGACCAGGATCACCATAATAGAAGCTGCCGCCCCATACATGACGGTGATATTGGAATTGCCAAGATAAAGGCCGATAAGGAATTTCCCCAGCATAAAGAGCAAGCCGGTGAAACAGGCGCCGATAAAAGCATCTTTCCAGGCGATAATAGCATCCGGCAGCACTTTGAAAATGATGGTGAAGAGAATAATGATGGCCCCCAGGGTGAGGATCAGATTGATCGCATAAAAAAAATAGATGGTAAAATTGGAAAAATATTGTTTCAGGTAATTGCTGAGCAGATCCATGAGCGAGTTAATGACCAGGGCCACCATGGAAATAAATCCGAAAGCAACGATGAGGGAGAATGACAACAATCTGTTCATGATCAGTTTTAGCCAGCCTTTTTTAGGTTTGGCCTGTATCGACCACATATAGTTGATGGAACCCTGTATTTCGGTAAAGACGCCGGTGGCGCCTATTATCAGGACAATTCCTCCGATTATGGCGCCGGCAATACTATGTTTGGATTGCTGGATGTTCTTTATAATATCCTGGATCTGTAGGGCAGCATTGGACCCTACCAGCCCTCTTACCTGCTCATAGATCCTTCCTTCGACTGCCTGCTGTCCCCAAAATATACCGGCTAATGAAATGACGACGATGAGCAAGGGGCCCATCGCAAAGATGGTGGAATAGGATAGCGAGGCGCTTAGCTTAAATGCATTGTCTTTATCAAACTCCACAGCCGCTCTCTTCATTACCTTCCAGTAGACCGATAGTCGCTTCATTCCTTTGATATAAGTAAGACCATGCCAGCTTATTAGCCCCGCCGGCATCGATTGGGACCTCCCGGATGTAGAGTTTCTTCCCCAATATCGGGTAAAAAAAGTTTTACAGCGGTCATTATACCTTTTAAAAATAATTGGCAAGCATTTTTCATAATTGTCTTTAGCATCATTTTCCTAACTAAAAAATCATTTTTATGAGCGGTTTACTTTATCTGGTAGCAATCATCCTGATCATTGGTTGGCTTTTGGGAGTTTTCGTATATAGTGTTGGCGGGCTGATCCATGTATTGATCGTGTTAGCAATTATCTCTCTGATATTAGGTATTATCAGGAGAGCATGAGAGGAATGTCTCCGAATCACATGACAGGAATGTATCCGAATCAATTAGAATTAGCCAAAAAAAAGGCCATCCCGTATCCTCCCGGAATGGCCACATCCACCTTAGTCCTACCGCACTTTTCATTTCTTCCCTTTCCGTTCGCCGGCGTCCACTCCACCGTTCTCATTTTCCAGGGCCTGCCAGTTAACATTGTTCTCAGCAATATCTGTCAGGAGTGAATCTGCGGCTTTTTCTTCTTTTAGTGTCTCTTCCAGCAGGGAAGCTACCTCATTCAGGTGCATATTACTCGCGAGTTGTACCAGGGTGCCATAAGTAGCTATTTCATAGTGTTCGACTTTTTGTGCAGCAGCGATCAATGCTACGTCACGGGTCAGGCTGCCGGCCTCTGTCTCCTCCGTCATCTCATCCGCCTCTTTGGTCAGTCCTTCCATGGCCTCGCATTTTTTTGCCTGGGCCTTTTTACCCATTAATTCAAATGCTCTTTCCAGCCGGGTAACATGTTCTTCTGTCTGTGCCAGATGATCGTCAAATGCGTTCTGCAATTCTTCGGTCGTAGATGCTTTTTTCATTTTGGGTAAGGCCTTGGTCAAATGCTTTTCCGCCCAATAGATATCCTTCAGCATGTCCACGAATAATTCCTGCATCAACGGCCCCTGTTCATGGGTCTTCACAGAAGTATGCGCTTTGCTTGTCTTTTCAACTGTCTTTTGCATGCGATAAATTTTTAAATTTGATAATAATTTTGTGTGGGAGTGCTCTCATACCTGCATGCAGAAAAACATATGCCATGGAATTTATACGATATGGGGCGGTCGGAGTGTGCAGTATTTTCCTCGAATGGGGTGGAGCGTATAAGTCTGGCTTAAAGCTTGTATCGTAAGGTTTGCGGATCTTTTAACCCTTTTTTAAGCTATTCAGTATGCCGGATCAATTTCTAAGTCAATTCGACCGTTTTCCTGATTTTGTATGGGATGGCCTGTTGGCGGGTGTGGCGATCGTCATCGGTCTTATCATGAAGTTCATGTTATCCCTCCTGTTGCGGAAGAAGCCAAAGGATGGAAAACCCGCCTTTTCCGTCACCCGTTCCGTGCTGTCCCGCCTGGGCAAGCCTTTCAGCTATTTTCTGCCCCTGCTGACCCTCAACTTTCTGCTCCCGTTAATGAAGGTAAAAGCCAGTTTTTACCCGGCCCTCAATAAGGCCGTTGAGATCATGCTGGCGATCTCCTTTGCGAATGTATTGATCGGGGTGGTAAAGGTATTCGAGGACTATGTATATCATTCTTTTGATGTTAATAAAGCTGACAATCTGAAAGAACGGAAGATAAGGACGCAGCTTCAGTTCATCCGGAGGATGGCCATTAGCATGATCATGATCCTTACTGCCTGTATTATCCTACTCAGTTTTAACAATCTCCGTAAACTGGGAGCCGGCCTGCTGACGGGTGTGGGGGTAGGTGGTATCATCATCGGGTTTGCCGCCCAGAAATCCCTGGGTAATCTCCTGGCTGGCTTCCAGATAGCTTTTACGCAACCCTTGCGGATCGATGATGTGCTGGTGGTGGAAGGGGAATGGGGTCGGGTGGAAGAGATCACCCTTACTTATGTAGTCCTCAATATATGGGATCAGCGCAGGTTGATCCTGCCTATCAACTATTTTGTTGAAAAGCCTTTTCAGAACTGGACAAGGAATACGGCGGATATTATGGGAACCGTCTTTTTATACCTTGACTATACGGTTCCCCTGGATGCGCTGCGAAAGGAATTGACCCGGCTGCTCGAAATCAATCCGTTATGGGATAAAAGGGTAAATGTGCTGCAGGTTACCAATATCAGCGAAAAGACCATAGAGGTGAGGGCCCTGATGAGCGCCAGCAGTTCCGGCAATGCCTTTGACCTGCGGTGTGATATCCGGGAGGGATTGATAAAATATGTGCAGGTCCATTATCCGGAAAGCTTCCCCGTGACCCGGGCTATAATGGAAGGACCGAATAATAAAATCTCTTAAACTATGTTATAATCGAAATAAATAATATGTTTTACTGCCCATTTGTATAACAAACGACGTTAATCATTAGAAATCAATCAATTTTCTATTATGAATAGACATCATATTTAGAAAACCTTTAATTTAGCCCTAGGATAAGGTCTAAATCAGAGTCGACTCCATACCCGGTATGTTCATACCGGGTTTTTTATTTTATTATCAAGAGAGGACTTACGTATGGAAATTTTTCCAATTTTATCGGAAAAATTTCCTGTACCTTCGATACAAAGATTGAAAATATGAGTGTATTAGCAATCGAAACAAAGAAACTAAATCCTCTGCTATCGAAATATGAGAAGTCTTTCGATAACCCCATCTCTATTTTGTTAAATGCCAGAAAGGGATTGAAGCCCCAGGCTGTATTTGATTTTATTTCTCTCTCGCAGTTTTCTACTCAGTTGATCGAACAATTATTAAAGAAAACAGTAAAAACATTTACGAATTATAAAGAGCAGAATACTTTATTGGATGCTGTGATTAGCGAAAAATTATTGAAGCTTTTTGCTCTTTATGCCAAAGGCATTTCGGTATTTGGCTCTATTGAGGAATTTAATAAATGGATGGGCGAGACTGCTTTTGGGCTAGGCAGTCAAATTCCCCGGGATTTATTGGATACCATAACAGGCATCGATCTGGTGGGAGAAGAGTTAACAAGAATTGAATACGGAGACCTTGCATAATTATGATTGTTTACAGGATAACGCTGGCTAAATTCGCCAATAAACTATTTGCTTCCGGCAATGCGGCAAGATGGAATTCGAAAGATGTAAAAGTTATTTATACAGCCAGGTCGAGGGCTCTGGCCTGCCTGGAAAATATTGTTCATAGAACTTCGAGGGGCCCGGAGGAAAACTTCAGAACGATATTGATCGAGATCCCTGACGACCTGAAAGTGACTGTTTGTGACAGGGAGAGCCTGATGCACGATTGGCAGGGGTTTGCCAATATGCCTTATACGCAGGGATTGGGCGATGAATGGGTTAACGATGCCCGGGCTGCTGTATTACGAGTGCCTTCTGTAATAATATCTGAAGAGTATAATTATATTCTGAATCCTGCACACAAAGACTTCGATAAGGTAAAATATCTCAGAAATGAGCCATTCAAATTTGATGGCCGTCTCATTAATTAACTTATACTAAATCGAAAGCCTGTAAATTGTCTTTACAGGCTTTCGATAACACGCTATGGGGAATAATCATTCCGAATAAGCCCCTACGGTCGCCGGCTGAAAATTAAAATATTGCCGGGCGTTATAATAACAAATATCCTTGACGACCTTCCCTATCCATTCCAGGTCATTGGGCAATTCTCCGTTAGTGATCTCTTCTCCGAAGAGATTGCAAATGATCCGGCGGAAGTACTCATGCCGGGGAAAGGAAAGAAAGCTGCGGGAGTCGGTCAGCATACCTACGAAGCGGCTTATCAGTCCCATGTTGGACAGGGCGTTGATCTGCCGCGTCATCCCATCCTTCTGGTCCATAAACCACCAGGCCGAGCCGAATTGTATCTTCCCCGGGATAGATCCATCATTGAAATTACCGATCATCGTTGCCATCAGTTCGTTGTCGGCGGGATTGAGGTTATAGAGAATGGTCTTCGCCAGTTTATCTTCTTTGTCCAGCCTGTCCAGGAATTTTGCCAATGCCCTCCCCTGCGAGAAATCCCCGATCGAGTCCCATCCCGTATCGGCGCCCAGGCTCAGCATCATGCGGCTATTGTTGTTCCGCAGAGCGCCGAGATGAAATTGCTGTACCCATTTCTTTTCCCAGTCCCATTCCGCGAAATGCACCAGCATGGCGGATTTGAACTTACGCCGCTCCGTCTCGCTGAGTACCTTTCCGGATCTTACCTTATTAAAAGCTGCCTCTACTTCCACCCCGGTGAATTCTTCCGCATAGATCTCTTCCAGGCCATGGTCGGAGACCGTGCAACCCACGGAGGCAAAGTAATCATGCCGGTTCTCCAGGGCGAACAGGTAATCGTTAAAATTGGAGATCGCCACATTGGTGGCTGCTTCCAGTCTTTTTATATAGGCGGAAAAATTCTCCGGGTTGTCTACATTCATGGCGTTATCCGGGCGCCAGGCAGGCAGTATGGGAATTTCAAAGCCGTCCTGCTTCAATTTCAGGTGGTGTTCCAGGGAATCCACGGGATCGTCCGTTGTGCAGACAGCGCCTACATTCATTTTCCGTAAGAGATTGCGAACAGAATATTCTTTTGTCTGCAATTTTTCCGAACAGGTATTATAGATGGTCCCGGCCGTCCTGGCGCTTACGATGTCCTGTACATCGAAATAACGCTGCAGCTCCAGGTGCGTCCAGTGATAGAGGGGATTGCGCAGGGTATAAGGAACGGTCTCCGCCCATTTTTGAAATTTTTCCCGATCCGGGGCATTGCCCGTGATATAGTTTTCATCCACTCCATTCGTACGCATGGCCCGCCATTTATAGTGATCCCCGTATAACCAGGCCTGGGTAAGATTGTCAAACTGGTGATCTTCGGCTATCTGTTGCGGAGGTAGATGACAATGATAGTCTATGATCGGCATCTCTTTGGCATAACCATGATACAACTGTTGAGCCGCCTTGGTATGCAGCAGAAAATTTTCATCCAAAAAATTTTTCATAACAACACTTTCTTTTTATTTAACATTTTATCGCTTCGCCTGCAGTATGAGCCATTTTGCCAGGTCCTTTGCCGCATTAAAGTTCTCATATTCCGCTGGAAGTTTCCGTCCATCTGTATATTCATTATAGAACCAGGGATCCCCTACTGCGAACACCGTGCCTTTGCCTACCCGGGCAACGGCCATGATCACTTTCCCCCCATCCGTAAAATGGGCTTTTGCGGGAGACTTTAGTCGCAGGGTGCTCAATTCCTTAATGTAAATTTTCTTAGTTGTCCTGAATATTCCATCCTGTGCTGTCATGGTGAAGGCGCCCATTTCATATTGATTTCCCGTCACCTGGTGGTAATTATCTTCATTAAAATGGATCCCAAACCGCTCCGCCAGCTTGTTAAAATGAGGGAATTCCGCATTGATAGAGTCATTGCTCATCAGCAGCAGCACGCCCCCTTCTTCCACCCAGGTATGAATACTCCCGATCTCTTTGGAGTTGACATAATTGGGAACAGGCGCATCTTTGTCATTATCGGGGTCCACAATAATATAAACAGCTGCTTTTTTCAATCGTTCGGCCGTAGGGGCCAGCGGCAGGGTATCTGTACGCATGCCATATTGCCGGAAAATAGTTCCGAACAGGGAAAACCCGCTATTGGCCTGATCGTTCCAGGTGTAATGATACCGCACTGTCGTCCCGGTGATATCTTTATGGTGTTCGTTGTTATAATAACAATCCAGCAGGACCGTCCTGCCCTTCCCTAAAGTCAGCCTGGGCAATTGGTCTATTTCGTCAGCCGCCAGCAGGAAGGCCCCCAGTCCTTTGGGGTCATCGGTCACCACCTTTTCACTGGTATAATAGGCATAACTTCCATCCCGGTAAGGATCGCCTCCCAAACCGCTCACGCTGACCGTGCCCTGAAGAGCTGACTCACCGCCGGCATCCGTAATAAAGAATTTTTTTACGATGCCTTCATACCCTTTTTTGGCTGTGGGAAGATAACTGGCAGGCAGGTAGCCCATGCGGACTCCCTTAGCCAGGGTGTAGACGAACATCGAGCTGGCAGACGATTCGGGATAATTGCCCGGGGCGCCCGGCTTGTCCAGGATATCCCACCACAGACCGGTGCCGGCATCCTGCACCTTTTGTATGGCGGCGGCATACCGTTGCAGGATGGCCACCAGGGATGCCCGGCCGGGATGCCCTGCCGGGAAATAGTCCAGGGCATCTACTACAGCCATCCCATACCAGCCCATAGCGCGTCCCCAGAACTGAGGGGAAAGGCCGGAAACCTTATCGGCCCATTTTTCCTGCCGCGACTCATCCCAACCATGATAGAGCAGGCCTGTCTTCGGATCGCGGGCATGCCGCTCGATGGCCGTGAATTGACGGGCGATATCGTTAAAAGCCGTGTCCTCATGGAAGAGAGCCGCATATTCTGCATAAAAGGGCTGGGCCATATACAGACCATCCAGCCATACCTGCCGGTTGTATTTCTTCTTATGCCAGAAACTGCCTTCGGCGGTGCGGGGCTGATCTTTTAACTGCTGTCGTAGGATCGTAGCCGCTTTATAGTATTTTTCCTGGTTGGTGACCTTGTATAATAAAAGCAGGATCCTTCCACCCAGTACATTGTCCAGGTTGTAATCTTCCTGTTTATAGGTGGAGATATTCCCATCCTTGTCCACCAGCCGGTCCGCTAAATGCTGTATGTACTTAAAATAACGGGCATTGCCGGTATTGTACCACAGGCCTTCCAGCCCTTTCCATACCAGGGCCTCGTCGTAGGTCCATCGCGGGGTCGCGCCATTCGCCGAATCCTTCCAGGTGGTCATGACGGTTGCGGCAATCGCGGAAGCTTCGGAATTAGCCTGCGCCAGCGTGCGGCTGCTGTAGAGAAAGGAGCAGATAAGCATAGCGATTACGGCAAAAGAACGGATGATCATCGTGTTGGTTTTACGTTTATTTCAGGGGGTCCAAATAAAGAGCTCAATTTATACATGAAAACCCTAAATATTAAACAATTGTACAGACTATTTCATGAAAGTACTGATCCGGTTACGCTTTTTTTTACGCAAACGATGGCGAAGTTACCATACTGTTCCAAAAGAGCTTATTTATTGATATCCCGGGTTTTGTATAAACACTCCTTTGTTCGTGATGGCGTCGAGCTGGCTTTGCGGGATCGGCCGTACCATATTGAACGGCTGGACATATAATGCCGCATCCGGGTTCATGGTCTTTATCCGGTCCACCAGTTTATTGGTCCGCTTCAGGTCAAACCACCGCAGTTGTTCGCCGCAAAGCTCCCTGGCCCTTTCATCGAGGATATAGTCGAGGGTCACCTGTCCGGACGTGATCTGCATAGCGGCAGTATGCCCGGGAAGAGCCGCCCTTGTCCGGATAATATTCAGGTAATAAGCCGCAGAGTCCGTTTTGCCGGTATTAAATTCCGCTTCCGCCGCGATCAGGTACATCTCCGCGAGGCGAATGACAAAGGCATCCCGGGCACTTTGTGCTTCGGCAACGCTGGCCCTGGTGGAATCCTTGAATTTTTTCAGGGAGACATAGAACTTCCGCTGTATCGGTATTCCCGTACCGCCGTATACCTTGGAAACGTCATAAGTCGTATATTTTTTTGCGGCCATTACGGCGGCGGGGATGACGGTTTTGGCCGTATAAGCAGCCGTGTCTCCAATGTTATAGATAACGCTTCCGACCGTATCTTTCTTATTGACCGTCCACACCGTCTGAAAGGAGGCATTGTAACGGGCATCGCTGGTCTCGTCAAACAGGTTCAGCAAAGACAGGGTAGGCATATACCGGTTGAAAGGTCTGCCGTTGTTGATATCACGCACCAGCATACCGGTATTTACCTGGTCGTATACCATCAAATACATCAAATGCCCGTTATTGGAGCCACGGGAATGTCCATAGGGATAGGTGGAAGTCGCCAGGTCGTTATAAGCGAGATTGGTGGAGTAATCGATCGCCCAGACAATCTCCTTATTTTTCAGGTTGCCCATATTCCACAGGTCGGCGTAATTGGGCAACAGTTTATACCCATAATTATTTATAACATCATTGGACAAGGCGATCGCCTCGGCATTTTTTCCGCGGGTGAGATACATCCTGGCCAGAAAAGCCTTAGCCACCGGGACCGTCACCCTTCCGTAATCGGTCGTCGTAGCCGGCAGGTTGGCAACGGCGAATTGTAAGTCGGTGAAGATCTGGTTGTAAAAGGTATCTACCGGCGTCCTGTTCGCCGTGGTGACTACTCCACTGGTCGGCTGAGTAGTAAAATGCACCCCGCCCCAGGTCTCTACGATATGCCAATAATAAAAGGCCCTTAAAAAACGCAGCTCCCCTTCCCGGGTGGCCTTTTGAGCCGGGGTATAATCGCTGACGCCGGCGATCGCCGAGATGCCCAGGTTGCATAGATTGACGGCCGCATAAAAATTCTTCCACAACGAGTCCAAAGCGGAGGTGTTATTACCCTGCAGGTTCTTATAGGTGGTCAGCGTACCATATACATCGCCCGTTCCGCTGGTCCATATATCGGTGCCCATTTCCGAGACGCTGTACCCTTCTTCTTTCCCATACCAGAACCGGGTAAAAGAGTAAGAGGCGTTCACCAGGGTCTCAAAACCTGCGGCGGTATTGAGGAGGGTGCTGGAGGTAAGGCCGCTGGGATTGTATTCATCCAGCTTCTTATTACAGGATGAGTTCACTGACAAAAGGACGGCTATTAAAAGGAAATTGCCTATAAATGTGCGCTTCATAGTAAAATAGTTAAATAGATTAGAAACCGATATTAAGTCCGGTAACGATCAATTTGGTCAATGGCCGGTCGAAGGAGCCACTACCTTCCGGATCATAATTCTTTACTTTAGAAAAAGTGAAATAATTTTTGGCGCTGGCATACCAGCGCAGACTGCCAAGATGCAGTTTCCTGGCAAGCTGTGAAGGCAAGGTGTAGCCAAGGGTGATATTCCTGATCTTTACGAACGAGCCGTCTTTATATCCCAGGGTCGTGGCGAAGGGCAGGGCTGCCCTGCTGGTATTGGCATCCGGACGGGGATAATCATTGGTAGGGTTCTCAGGAGTCCAGTAATTGACAACGGCGCCGTTCTCGATAGCATTGGGCTCGAACTTATTCGCGTAGTCTGACACGAACATCTGCCCGATCCTGGCAAAGACAAAGACATTGAGGTCAAAATTCCTGAAGCTTATATCGTTGCTGAACCCGATACTATACCGGGGAACAGCCGACCCGAGTACTTTCCGGTCATTGTTGGCATCGATCTTTCCGTCGGGATGGCCTCCGGCGCCGCTGAGATCCGCTACACGGATATCACCGGGCTTGTAATTCCCGGCAGCTCTTGCCCAGGCAGAATCGGCCGTCTGCCAGATCCCGATCTTCTGATAATCATAAAAAGAGTTGACCGGATAGCCGATGATCCATTTATTGCCGATATCATTTTGATTGCCTACCAGTTCGACGATCCTTTCTTTATTATGCGTATAGGTAAAGCCTGTTGTCCAACTGAAACTCTTTGTCTGGATGTTCACGGTGCGCAGGGATACTTCCACGCCTTTATTGCTGGTTTTACCGATGTTCTGGGTGATCTTGCTGACGCCGGAGGTGGGGGGTATCTGTCTCAGCAATAACAGGTCGTGGGTCCGCGAGTCATAATAATCCACGCTGGCCGTGACCCTGTTCTGGAGAATGGAGAAGTCGATCCCTGCATCTGCGGTAGCGGTCAGCTCCCATTTCAGATCCGTGTTGCCCGTCCGGGGATCCAGGCCATAGGCCAGCGCACTTTGATCGTTCCAGGAAAAAGGAATGAGTAACAGACCACTCTGCGTACTGTAGGGAGGTACGGCCGAGTTGCCTGCCACGCCATAACTTGCCCTGAACTTCAGATCATTGAAGAGATGCTGGGTCTTCATGAAATTTTCATCGATGATCCTCCACGCTGCGGCAGCAGAGGGGAAAAAAGACCAGCGATTCTGCGGAGACAGCTGGGAGGCGCCGTCCTCACGACCTGTCAGCGTCAACAAATATTTTCCTTTATATCCATAATTTATCCGGAAGGCCCCGGATAATAAGTTGCTGCCTGTATATCCGCTCGAATTCAGCGTATTGGCCGGATTGTTCTGTAAGGCATAATAGGACTGGCCCGGCAGCAGTTGCCCTGTACCGGATGCAGCCGAATTGTCCGAACGACTGGATAAATAACTGGTCACCGCCGTTAGTTCCAGGTTATGTTGATTGAACTGGTGCCGGTAGGTAACGATATTTTCCCAGGTAAGATCGGTCTGAGTCGTATTGCTCACCCTCGATAAGGAGCCGGAAGAAAGAGCCCGGTCGATGGTATTGGCATTTTCAAAAAATCCGTTCCGGGAAGACCCATTCGTGATCCCCAGGTTGGAACGGAGTGTAAGTCCCGATATAGGCCGCCATTCGGCATAGGCGGTAGATAAGATGCGGGTGGTATTGGTCTTGTTGATATACGCGCCCGACGCCTCTTCAAGCAAAGGATTGAACTGGGCGCCGCTACCGGGATATTTTGCCAGGGTGCCATCCGCATTATAAGGGGAATAATAAGGCAGCACTTTATTGGCAACCGTTAATACATTATCGGCCCTGCTGTTCATATCGTACCAGGTCAGCTGGCTTTCAAGCCCAACTTTAAAAGAGGCAGCCAGGGTCTGGTCGATGTTGAGACGAAGGGAATAGCGGTTGGAATAATCATTGTGCAACAGCCCCTTTTCTTTAAAATAATCAAAGGAGAAATACACTTTTGTTCTGTCATTGCCGCCTTCCACTCCAACGCCATAATCCTGTTGGGATCCTTTTTTCAGGAGGAGCCCCGGATAATAGAATGATGCCTTGTTATTCACGGCAGCCAGCTCGGTGGCGCTGGTAAATACTTTGGAGTCGTCGGCCGTAGAATGCCAGAGGCCGGTCGTACGGGCAGCCTGTCGTTTCAGGTCCGCATATTGCGGCCCCGTCATCGGCACAGGATAACCAGCTACGTCGGAAACACCGTAATACGTATTAGCGGAGATACTGGTCTTTCCGGAGGAGCCGCGCCGGGTCGTAATGATAATGACCCCGTTGGCGCCCCTGGACCCATAGATGGCAGTGGAAGAGGCATCCTTTAGTACTTCCATGGACTGGATATCATTTGCGTTGATGTCCTGAAAGTTGCCGTATTGTATTCCGTCGACAATGTATAAAGGGCCATTACCGGCAATGATGGAGCGATTCCCTCTTACGGCAACACTTACGTTCGCACCTGCTGCGCCGCTGGTGCGGACGATGTCGACACCGGCCACCTTCCCTTGCACGCTTTCCATCAGGTTCGCCGCCGGTATTTTTCTTACTTCGTCTCCTTTAACGGATACTACCGAACCCGTAAGATCTCTTTTTTTAACGGTGCCGTACCCAATCACGACGACCTCATCCAGTTTTTTGTCCTTGTTCTTCAGTTTTACGTCCAATACATCCGTCCCATCCAGGGGGATCGCCTGTTCGTCAAAACCCGAATAGGAAAAGATGATCATCCACCGGGACGCGGAATTGCTACGGGAAGGGATCTTCAGGGAATAATGACCACCCCCATCAGAGACCGTGCCGCCGCGGTCTCCTTTAATCCGGATGCTGACCCCGCTGAGGGGTTCTCCCGTCTCTTCATTGGTGACCCTGCCGGTCAGTGCGCGGTCCTGTGCTGTCGCCAGCAGCGTGCATAGCAAGGCCATAAAAGAAATGAGCATTCTTTTTTTCATGTGTCAGTTTATTTTGGTAAAAGGAGATACTGCTGCAGGCAGAAAGGGATCCTGTGTTGAATGGAGTAGTGAGCGAGACAGCGGGAGCCGTCCGCTGAAAGCAACGGAGTGTCTTCATAACCTGGCAAGCAATTTATTTCGTAAGAATACGTGTATATATTCCCGAAACAAACGGATCCCGGTTATTTATTTACGCAATCGTTCCCGGCAACGATACCACGATGCCGGATCCAGGGGACACGATGATGAATGCAAGGGAATCAGAGGGTGATCACCTTTTTTTCAGCGCTGCTAAGATAAGCTGCTTCTATAATGCGGAGGATATTCGTCCCATCTTCCGGACTAACAGGAACGGGCTGGTCATTGCGGATAGCCTCGTACATCCCGTCATAGAATTCTCCGTAGTCACCTTTTAAGGAAGGAATATATTCGCGGATCACTTTTCCATCTTTCTCCGTATGCAGGAGTCCTTTGGCGCTGTCCGGCTCTACGCCCCAGTCATCCCCTACCGGCATTTCGCCCAACAATAAATGCTGTTCCTGGGGATCGCCTTTAGGTTTAAGAAAAGTGCCCAGAGCGCCGTAGAAAGCGAAGGCAGGTAATGGCTCCCTTACCAGGTAACTCGACTTAAGCCTTACCCGCAAATTACGTGAGGCGGGATAGTATAGCAGCAGTTCCATGTAATCATCCACTTTGGAAATAGGCCGTATGATGCCGATGTCGGCGAAGACAGCTTCCGGCATTCCGAATAATTGTAAGACCTGGTCTATCAGATGGGAGCCCAGATCATAGAGCAGGCCTCTGCCCGGACCTGGTGTCTCCTTATGTACTTTGTAGCTCAGCGCCGTGGTGTACCGGTCATAGTGGATCTCTGCCTCTACGATATGCCCCAGCCAGTTCTCTTCGACTACTTTTTTCAGGGTCTTTGCATCGCTGTCAAATCGCCTGCTCTGATAAACGGATAATTTTTTTCCTGTCTTTTTTGCAAGGGCCGTCAACTCCTCTCCTTCCTGTACCGTCACGGCAAAGGGCTTCTCCACTACAACATGCTTGCCGGCCAGCAGGGCCTTTTGTGTATACTCAAAATGGGTATAGTTCGGTGTATTCACCACCACCAGCTCCACCGCCGCGTCATCCAGTATTTCTTCGAGGGAGCGATAGGTCCGTATAGAGGGATAAAGGGCAACGGCGAGATTCTTATCCCGCTCCCAGACAGCGTATAATTCAAAACCGGGATTGAGGTGCAGGAAAGGGGCATGGAACACTTTGCCGGACATTCCGAATGAGCACAGGGCTGTCTTAACAGGTATCATAGTTATCTGAGCTTTGATCCGTCAATATTATGCTTTTTATTGATGGAATAGCTCTACTATGATAAAATTTAGCGTGCTTTCCTATCCGGTATTACTATTTTATTTCCAACGCATTCTTTTTTGCGCCAAAACTAAATATCACCGGGCGGGTGGCTCCTGTTGCATCCGTATGTTCCACGCGAATGTTGGCGCATTTATCCCCATTGATGCTGAAGAGCGTTGCTGAACCCGGATCGTATATAATGGAATCGAAGAGCAGGTCGCTGCTGTTCTCGATATAGATCACCGGGATGGGACCTGTCGCTGTTGACGGGGCGGATCCTGTTGACGAGGCCGATGCTGTTGCCTGTTCGTTGGATCCTGTTGGCGCCAATGGGCTGGAGCCTGTTGTTACCAGCCGGATATTCTTCAGGCTGATATGCCGGGCCGCGGTGATCTCCGCCCCTTTAGCAGCTTTTAGCACCATATTTTCCAGGTAAATATCCTTTATGCTCATCTCCGGAAGTCCCCTTACAAAGATGCCTTCTTCGGCGCCATCACAAACGATATTGCTGATATGAATATCCCGGAATTGCGGGGTCGCTTCTGTTACGGGGGGAATCTCAACGGCCTTACCCCCATATGTTTCTGACAAGGGGGTTGGCTTCGCGAAATAATACATATCCAGGAATACGGCCTGGTGCACGATGTCTTTCATGCTGATATTTTTCACATAGATCTTTTCAACCACCCCTCCGCGTCCACGGACCGTCTTGAAACGAAGACCGATGTCCGTACCCTGGAAGGAGCAGTTGTATACAAAAATATTGCGGGCTCCTCCGGACATTTCGCTGCCGATGACAAAACCTCCGTGAGCGCGATAGACGATATTATCCCGGACGATCACGTTCTCCGTCGGTCTCCCTCTTTTACGGCCTTCCTCGTCACGGCCTGATTTGATGCAGATACCGTCATCTCCTGCGTCGAAGGTGCTGTTCTCCAGGAGCACGTTCTTACAGGACTCTATGTCGATGCCGTCGCCGTTGGCCGCGTTCCATGGGTTGCGGACATGCACGTCATGAACGGTCAGGTTCTCACAAAGTAAGGTATGCAGGCACCAGGCGGGGGAGTTCTGAAAACTGGGTCCGTCCAGCAGCACTTTTTTACAATTCGTCAGGACGAGCAGGTTGGGACGGAGAAAGTCCCGGATGTCTTCGAATGCGGAAAGGGGCATTCCAGGCCGCAGCACGCCGGCTTCCTTTGTCTGGTAGCCTTTGAGCGATTTAGCCGAGGGGAACCAGGTCTTGCCATCTTCTGTGAGGATCCCGCCGGAAGCGATTTTTTTCTTCCACTCTTCTTCGGTGAGCCGGCCTTTGGCAATCCAACGCCAGGCGTCTCCATTGCCATCGATAATGCCGGTACCGGTAATGGCTATATTTTCCTGGTCGGTAGCGGAGAGAGGGGACTGGCATCGGGCGGCAGGGTGCCCTTCCCAATTACCAGCCGTTATGGGATACTGATCGAAATCGGAAGTGAACTGGAGGGTGGCGGCCCTGTCGATATGGAGGTTGACGCCGGACTTCAATACGATGGGACCTGTAAGCCAGTATCCTGGCGGTATCAGCACCACTCCCCCACCCTTCCGGCTGCAATCGTCGATAGCCTTGTTAATAGGAACCGTATTGAGGGTGATGCCGTCGGGCTTTGCGCCATAGGTGGCGATCAGGAACGTATCTTTTTTGAAGACGGGAGCCTGGATGGCCGGAAGATTATTCCAGGAATAATCGGGGGCGGCGGTGGTCTGTGCAGTTGCCGCCTGTACTGCAAGTGCACTAATCAGGGAGAGGACAATAAATTTTTTCAGCGGGATTTTCATGATCGAATTAATTATTTTTCGGGTTCCAATCCCCGAAGATATTTTTTAAAGTGATTCGCTGCGCCTGTTCGTTTGTTAATTGATGTGACCAGGGTACCCGGGAGGCGGTATCCGATCCCGGGCCATAATTCTGATATTCTCCGTAGCGGGCCGTCCGGTAGCTCTCTGTATTATTCCACGTGGACCAGCCTTCCGGCCGGATGAACCGGTCAATATAACAGTGAATGTACAACACATTGGCAAAGGGTCTCCAGGGCCTTCCCAGCGAGGCAGTATGCACAGCCGTGTCGCCGGTGAGCATGCAATCATAAAAAATAAGTCCATAGGGGTGCTGCTGCGGAGTGGAAGCTGCCGTTACATGGGAGTTCTTCTTACAATGTATATGGCATTCGTCAAACCAGGCGGTGGCCGCTCCGAAGATGAAATCAGTGGTGCCTTCCATATAACAATTCTTATAATACTGGCGGCTATTCTCACTGTTGAGGAAAAGTATGTCCTGGTTGCCGATGATGCGGCAATTGCTGAACCGGACCCGGTCTCCCTGCACTTCCAGCCCTACGGCCTGACCGGCAGAAAAGCCCGCGTCATTGCGGAAGGTAATATTAAGTGCAGCGAAATCATTCCCTTTGATCCGAAAGCTGTAAGAAGACCGGGTATTGATGCTGTCGCCCTGCGGAGTGACTTTTCCCGTATGGTCATCATAGGTGAGAATGGTATTGAATACATCTTCGCCGATGAGCGTGACGAAATCCTTAGTGGAGTCCAGGTGCAGCTTTTCCCGGTAGAGACCGTTCCTGATAAAGATGGTGATATTGCCCCCATTGTGGGCGGGGACGGCATCCAGGGCGGCCTGGATAGTGCGGAAGTCGGCGGAGCCATCCTGTGCTACGGTGATCTTCTTAGGGTCCGGCAGCCATTTCCGCCGCCATTCAGGATATTTATCCAGCACCTGCTGAGGATCGTAGGTATACCACCCATACCCGTCACGCCTTTCCCGTTCTACTTCCGCCAGGGAATAAACGATCTTGCTATCCCGGTTGCAAAATATGGGTCTATGTGTTTTAAGCTCATAATAACGGGTCCAGATAGGGGGCGCTGTGCTATCGGTCACTACTACCTTATCGGAAACAGACACACGGAAAGGCGTTACCATCCGCGGAGCCGGAACCGTCTTAACCAGGGTATAGAAGATCCTGGAATCCTCCAACCAGGCGACGGCATTTTGTACAGCCTCTATTATTTCTTTTTTAGGGTGATCGATGCTCATCAGAAAGAGCACGATACCGGCGCTCTCCTTATTGCAGATAGAAGGCGGTTCGAATTTTCGCGCCCAGGCCGGTTTTAAGCTAACCTCGTCATATTGCTGACACCAGGCGGTAGGTTTACCAGCATCATTGATCTGGGTGGTGAGGATGCAATCCAGTCCTTTCTCATAAGCGGCTGCCAGCTTTGCCCTTTCTCCGTCATCGATAAAAGCGTATTGGGGCGCCTTATCCTTAATATCTTTCAGCAACC
>Ga0307511_10002560_pt1 | contig 18981 bp, 16 predicted proteins | sample 13_EM_MG_FD_200266 | JGI IMG/M metagenome (GOLD analysis project Ga0307511, IMG submission 200266) | Populus trichocarpa ectomycorrhiza microbial communities from riparian zone in the Pacific Northwest, United States - 13_EM | ecosystem: Host-associated > Plants > Roots > Unclassified | place... | reverse complement strand
CTCTGATCGCAAAACGGATTCCAGAAATGGATTCAGCGTGCAAAACTACCCCTAAAACCAACTTGAACCGAAAGTTTCTGAGAACTTTTATTTTCGCTCAGATTTCCATTGCCCCTTATAGTGTCACAGGACGCACTTTAGTGTAAATTACGCCCTGGTGGCTGGATTTTTTTATTGTTCTCTAAGGAGATTTCAGGGTAACCCAAAACGGCTGGGAGCGACGAATGCAGGTTGTATGATATATCGGTAGGACCGTAAAAATATGCTGATCGCAACCATGGTTACGGTTTCCAGATCGGGCTTAGTCTCGTCCCGCAATAAGCTTCCAAAGTTGCTTACTGGAGGGTCTTGACCTAAACCGCATTTGGTAGGTTGCTTACTTAGTAGGTGCAGGGTAACCAATCCTAGTTCAGGGTAACTTGGCAAGTTCCGGGTAACTGCTCCCATACAATTTTCGACTTAGAAATATTTTCTTTAGTCGTATAGTAAGAAACTTTGTCTGACTGTAACTAGATCACTAATAGTCGGAATCACACGAAACTTGAATTGTAGCTCCAGCTACACGTCCTTAAGTAGTTCCTGTATCGCTGGACTCAGCACGCAATATTTCTATTGTCGAGCTGTACTGCAGATAGAAGTATTACTGCTACGAGTAATATTTTCTAGTAATACGCAATATTTATTACTAAGTATTCCTCAGACATGTATAACATATCCTTGGGTCGTTCTGTATAGCACAAGTACCCTTAGATGGGCCGGTAGTCACCCCGTGACAAATAGCCTCAGAATCCTCCGAATTTAATTCTTCTTCCACGTCATCACCGTTATCCTCTCCTGACTCATCCACCTCGTCCGTATCCTGTTTGTCACTCTCTTTGTTCTTATTACCTCTAACCCGATCTCCTTCACCTTCTGTTGGACCTTCATCATCATCATCCAGATTCCCGCCATCCAAAACAGTTGGCACATTCAGTATCCTCCCTTCATCCGGCTCTTTTGCCGAACCCTCATCGAAATATACCGTCGGAAACAAACTTCCATCTTCTGCCTCCTTCAAGTCAGACGCTAATTCTTCGGCGTACGGTTCTAGTTCCTCCCTTTCCACCCTATATGCCTCTGCTCGCTGCCATTTCACCACTTAACCGTGCAGCTGACATCATTTTGCAATATCTAGCCGAATGAGTTTCAACAACGTTTGCTCTATTGTTGTTGGGAAAAATCCCCAATGATCGTGCATTCGGTTGAAATCCACTACGGTATTGTTGGCGTCCTTCGTCGAACCTTACAAATTCTTCACTCACCAGCTGATTTTGCATAATTAAAAAAATCACCATCTCGAAACTCCCCAATCTCATACGTCTAAAGTGCATGCGGGAGGGTAGCAAAAATCAAGAACATAAAGGGGCCACTAATTCTCATCATAAACTGAGGGTCTCTGGTTCCTAGTTCTTTTGGGCCATCTGTCACGGGGTGACTACCGGCCCATCTAAGGGTACTTGTACTATACAGAACGACCCAAGGATGTGTTATACATGTCTGAGGAATACTTAATAATAAGTATTGCGCGTTACTAGAAAATATTGCTCGTAGCAGTAATACTTCTATCTGCAGTACAGCTCGACCATAGAAATATTGTGTGCTGAGTACAGGAATACAGGAACTACTTAAGAACGTGCAGCTGGAGCTACAGTTCAAGTTTCGTGTGATTTCGACTACTAGTGATCTAGTTACAGTCAGACCGAGTTTCTTACTATACAACTAAAAGAAAATATTTCTAAGTCGAAAATTGTATAGGAGCAGTTACCCTGAACTTGTCAAGTTACCCTGAAATCTCCTTAGAGAGAAATAAAAAAATCAAGCCACTAGGACGTAATTTATACTAAAATGCGTCCAGTGACACTATAAGGGGCAATGGAAATCTGAGCGAGAATAAAAGTTCCCAGAAACTTTCGGTTCAAGTTTGCTTTAGGGGTAGTTTTGCACGCTGAATCCATTTCTGGAATCCGTTTTGCGATCAGGGTTATAGCGGGCGAGTTATAGGCTGTTGAAGTTGTTAAAACTACTTCCGCAGGTTCTAGCATATGCCAGGTTGACAAAAATAGCTAACGGATCTAGTCTATTAGATTCCAAGCTGAAAGAGCTTTCCAATGAGACCTTAATGAAGATCAACGGAGTCATGTCCGCGGAGTTATGAGCAGTTGAAATTGGTCCACGTGTATACGAGGCAGGCTCTCAATAGACAAAAGACAACTCGGATAGATGATGCCGGATCTATTAATTAAGAACTCTGAATTATAAACTGAACGACTTTAAGCTTACTATATGAAAGTTACTCTAGCATCGGAATAAGACTAAGGTTATCTCCCTTAAGGGATGACTAAGAATAGGTAGCGGAATCTTTTAGAGATCCAGTTGGGAAAAGTATTCTTAGTGGAATCAAGTGTGTAGTATGACTCTGCAGTAGCTGAAACGCTGGCATGCTAAGTGCAGAAGGCGACTTCATGAAGAAAAGCTGATGTGACAACCTTCGGACATGAGCAATCCGAAGCCCGCGAGTTATCACAATATACATCACCGCGGAATACAAATAGTGAGAAAATTGTCGAAGGTGAAAATAGCGCCCACTATAGCAGTTAAAGCAATCGATTCTACATGAAGCCTACAACGTTCCAAGTTAACGTTTAAGTTCTGACTTTATCTCGAATAAGTCTAAAGGGACCTTTAGCTTTGCTGAAGAATTATTCGGAAATCTGAATAAGTTCGTTGTGGCAATAGAACATACGGCCGCTCTATTTCATAGTTGGAGCATCTGCTATATAGTTAATAGAGCCCCCGTGACACCATCAAAATAGTTCATGTGTATGAATTCCACTTCTTCACTTACTCTGAACCTTTGACCAACCCCTGTAATCAGTTGCTCCTTGTCAGTGTCCGCCTACGTTCATCCAGAATCTCTCACACTTACCACGTGTTTCTCTCTTTGGCATGTAAACTGATCTCTAACCAATAACCAACTTACCTGCTTACGAATATATTCCGGACTGCAGTTTTGATCAAATCCATAGAGTCTAGCCCCATGACGTTTCGCTTCATAAACCAAATCCGACCTCGTCTGCGACTGGATGCTCCGAAGCTGTGTTAGAATTGTCAGTGTCCGCTGCATGATATCCGATATATTACCAACATATGAATCGATTCTACTTGTCCTGTCCTCATCGACGACGCACCCCACCTCTACTGCTTCCTATGCATCTACTAACATCCTTTCCGTACCCTTAGCATCTAGCAATGGGTCTTCGAAGAAAGTTACCATCTCAATTCGATTTGCAGCAATGGATACCACTTCCTGTGTAATTCCATCGAACTGTGTAAAGCTGCGATTTCTGGGTGCACTTTACCTTGCACCTTTCAACTGTGGCTTTGGTGCGTAGAACCCCTCAGTGTTCCCCACTTCGGAATTTGTCCGCTCAACTCGGGGTGAATATGGTTGATCAACTGTATCAAATGGTGAGCTTCAGAGTCCGCCACTGGATATTCACCATGCTGCGCTCGATTGTGAGGACCCTTGTTCGTCCAGCTTCATAATATTGTCAATATTTTCCTCCATTACCCCTATGCAAATAGGTTTCCTCACCTTTGGTCGTGCCCTTCCCCCACTACTTACTGGTGTGTTCGATGGTCCTCCCACGGATCTGGAAGTTCCACTGATGCTTCGAAGTAGTTTCTGTTCAACATGTCTTGAAGATTACCTTTGCCTTCACTGTGATTGTAAGGACGTACGTCCGGAAATTTGATTCTTGCCTGGAATGTTGGGGGTACCTACTCTCAATTGATTAGCTTTTCAAACTCATGAGTTCGGCAGACATTCACCACTCATACTTATAGACTTTTACAACCTTGTATTCGATGCTAGGGATCCTGCTGAAGACTCCCTACGTTCATTCTCAATTGTGCCTCGCTTCTTTCTCCCTCACTGAAGATCAATATTGCTCACATCTATCTTGCGAGGGTTAGGGTTCTCTTTGCCCTTCGTTGATTTACTTTTCTTGGAGTTGCGCGCCCTCATCATCTTCACCTGGTATGTGGCCTGATCATTTCTTGGACATCGTGCTGCTCTTTAAGTGTTTCCTCCCCTCAGCATTCTCCCTGAGAAGTTCAAGAGATATGTTGGGATTATCACAGTCCTAACTAAATACATGTCTTTCATTCAAAAAAACACATCAACATATATCCAACTGTTCCATTAAAATATCCTATCACAAATATCCCCAAGCACCTAATACCTAAACTCTCATCCCGATCCATAACTATACTACACATAATGACGGAAAAAAACGTTCACTAACAAAGCACTGACCCCTAATACAAATGACTCAACCCAAAAAAATCCTCATGACAAAAAAAATCCCACAAGATCCACAAAAGATCCCTCACACAAAAATCCCACTAAAAACAAAATTCCACGAACAAAGAAAATACAACAAAAGAATACTCTCAAAACAATATTACACGGACTCTAAATCCCCCTAGGTCGTTCTTCATAATCCCCATCATCATTGTCCAACTCCTCAGGAGCCATGGCATCATCAGCTCTGCCTACATCATCTTCGTCATCTTCTTCATCTTCACCATCCCTATCCTCATCGATTGGTCTGAAGAACAGGGCGTCGTCCCAGGGCCCCTTGCCATCGTCTTCCAGCTCCTCATGGTCTCGTACTTTCCCTATTTCAGCAGCAACTAGTTTCGCATACAGGGATGGAGTTACTTTAAAAAGGGGCCCACGAGTGGTGCCTTTTGTCACGGGGTGACTACCGGCCCATCTAAGGGTACTTGTGCTATACAGAACGGCCCAAGGATATGTTATACATGTCTGAGGAATACTTAAAAATAAGTATTGCGCGTCACTAGAAAATATTACTCGTAGCAGAAATACTTCTATCTGCGGTACAGCTCGACAATAGAAATATTACGTGCTGAGTCTAAGGATACAGGAACCACTTAAGGACGTGTAGCTGGAGCTAAAGTTCAAGTTTCGTGTGATTCCGACTACTAGTGATTTAGTTACAGTCAGACAAAGTTTCTTACTATAGGACTAAAGAAAATATTTCTAAGTCGAAAATTGTATGGGAGCAGTTACCCTGAACTAGGATTGGTTACCTTGAACCTACTAAGTGAGCAACTTACCAAATGCGGTTTAGGTCAACACCCCCCCGGTAAGCAACTTCGGAAGCTTATTGCGGGACGAGACTAAGCCCGATCGGGAAACCGTAACCATGGTTGCGATCAGCATATTTTTACGGTCCTTCCGACATATCACACTAGCCGCATTCGTCGCTCCTAGCCGTTTTGGGTTACCCTGAAATCTCCTTAGAGAGAAATACAAAAATCAAGCCACCAGGGCGTAATTTACACTAAAGTGCGTCCGGTGACACTATAAGGGGCAATGGAAATCTGAGCGAAAATAAAAGTTCTCAGGAACTTTTGGTTCACCTTGGTTTTAGGCGTAGTTTTGCACGCTGAATCCATTTCTGGAATCCGCTATGCGATCAGAGTTATATTGGGCGAGTTATAGGCTGTTGAAGTTGTTAAAACTACTTCCGCAGGTTCTAGCATATGCCCGGTTGACAAGAATAGCTAACGGACCTAGTCTATTAGATTCCACGCAGAAAGAGCTTTCAAATGAAACCTTAATGAAGATCAACGGAGTCATATCCGCGGAGTTATGAGCAGTTGAAGCTGGTCCACGTGTACACGAGGCAGACTCTCAATGGACACTAGACAACTCGGATGGATGATGCCGGATCTATTAATTAAGAACTCTGAGTTGTAAACTGAACGACTTTAAGTTTACTATCTGAAAGTTACTCTGGTATCGGAATAAGACTATGGTTATCTCGCTTAAGCGATGACCAAGATTAGGTAGTGTAATCTCCTAGAGATACAGTTGGGAACAGTATTCTTAGTTGAGTCAAGTGTGTAGTATGACTCTGCAGTAGCTGAAACGCTGGCAGACTAAGTGCAGAAGGCGACTGCATGAAGAAAAGCTGATGTGACAACCTTCGGACATGAGCAATCCGAGGCTCGCGAGTTATCACAATATACATCACCGCGGAATACAAATAGTGAGAGAATTGTCGAAGGTGAGGATAGGGCCCACCATAGCTGTTAAGCAATCGATTCTACAAGAAGCCTACAAAGTTCTAAGTTGACATTTCTGAGTTCTGACTTTATCTGTGGTTTTGAACTCGCAGTGCTACCCTAGTAATTTCGCGTTAACTGGACAGTTGCGTCTTCTCTTGCGGATTGAAGCCTGAAGGTACGGCTAAGTCTAGAAGGGACTTTACATGCTGAAGGATTATTCGGAGTTCTGAATAAGTTCCGTTGTGGCAATAGAACCTACGGCCGCTCTATTTTATAGTTGGAGTATCCGCTATATAGTTAATAGAGCCCCCGTGACAATGTGACAACCTTCAGACATGAGCAATCCGAAGCCCGTAAGTTATCACAATACACATCACCGTGAAATACAAATAGTGAAAGAATTGTCGAAGGTGCGGATAGCGCCCACCATAGCTGTTAAGCAATCGATTCTACACGAAGCCTACAAAGTTCTACGTTGACAATTTCTGAGTTCTGACTTTATCTGTGGTTTTGACCTCGCAGTGCTACCCTAGTGATTTCGCATTAACTGGACAGTTGCGTCTTCTCTTGTGGAATTAAGCCTGAAGGTGCGGATTAGTCTAGAAGGGACTTTCCATGGTGAAGGATTATTCGGAGTTCTGAATAAGTTCCGTTCTGGCAATTAAACATACGGCCGCTCTATTTTATAGTTGGAGTATGCGCTATATAGTTAATAGAGGCCCCGTGACATTACTTGGTAGTCGCAGTATTTTCGTTTACCTAAACTGCTAAAATATATACCAAAAAAAAAAATATATGTCTGCTCCTGATGAAACTCCAAAGGGTTCAGCGTCTCGCCAACCCTATAACCCTTTACAATTTACACCTATCACTTCGAAAGCGATAACCGAACTACATCACTTAGATGCCACACACTCAGAATTAGAAGAACACGATTCTGTAAGGGCAGATATATTATCACGAGGTGCTCAATCATTTGAGCTACAAGCAGATAACTCTCCCGACCCTCTAACATTCCAATTAGGATGAATGCATCACTTAGGTGCTCCACGAGTTAGGAACGCTCCCGTAAGCACTACCTCATTACGACAAAGAGTCGATACAAGGTAATATGGGCGACGAAGACCAGCCGTGTGACAGGAACAATACGAGGACCTACTGGCTGCGATAATCCAAGATGGGAAACTAGAATTCGAGCCATAACGGGCAGAAATCACCAATTTATCGGATGCATTGTTGGGCCAGGCAAAGACCATTACAGACCAACAAGCGGCCCATAAAATTATCTATGATTGTGCGAAAGCCACCTATGATGAACTCACTACCCTTCGTCAACAGGTGAAAGATGAAATCACTGCGCTGAAAGGCGAAGCAACTGGTCAAAAAGCGGCTGCCTAAACCCTTACTGAGAAGATTAAAGCCGCACTGGTAATCCAGTGCGAGGCTCTAATCAAAAGGTTAGGTGAGGAAAACGACAAGATTATTGGTGCAATGCAAGCTCAGTTAGATCAAATCAAGGCCGATCTACAGAGCCTTCATGACTGGAGTCAAAAGGCCATCAAGCAAGAGCAAGACGATCGGTCAAGGAGGTGTGAAAATAACAAGCAGTCAATCGAGACTCTAGACCGAACTACAACCACCATTAAGCGTAAGCTAAAAGACCTAGTAAACACCACAAGCAAACGCAAAAGAGGTATCTCTACCGATATTGCAGAAGAGATTCGGAGACACAGAACCCCTCCCCCACTTCTCGATTGACTAGGTAGACGACTAGGTGGAACTATTCTACCACCTCCTCCACTACCTCCACTTCCACCACTAGACATACGGATTACACTTGGACAACAAGTTGCTCCTGACCCTTTAGTCAAGAAGGAACCCCGAAACCTTCCACACCCTCCCAAGTTCGATAGTACTTCCTCTTAGGTGGAGGCATTCGTTCAAAAGATCGATAAAATTTTTAAAAGTATGCCACTTTCTTACAGCACAACCAGCGAAAAGATCTTGTACATATCGGATCTACTAACTGGTCGAGGTGATGTGTGGTACCGTGCTAACCAGCACAAACGTTTACCAAATGAGCACACCAAGTGGCTCGAATGGGACTCTTATGGAGGATTCAAAAACGAGTTCATGGAAGCCCACCGGAACCACCACGAACAACGAGAAGCTAAACAGACCATATTTAAGGATTACCAAGGGAAGGGCGAGAGGATGGTGGACTACATCTCTCGTAATAGAGCACATCAATTGATAGCCTGTGTATCAAGAGAGGGACTCTGGGAGCACCTTGTCAACTCTATCCAACGCTAGGTCAGAACCCACATGATCCAAACAAGTACTTACAAGGACGTGTGGGATAAAGTGCCTACCAGTATTGAGATGTGTTTCCATACCATCGCCAACGCAGGATCGACCTTGGAGTACGAACAGGGTAGGGAGACCTATGCTCGGACTGAGTTCCAGCACAAGGTAGATAGGGTAGGTGGGACAAAGGAGAAGAAGGAGGCCAATGAACCCTCAAAGGCTAACAAGAAGGATGACACCAAACGCATGCAGAAGAGGAAGGAAAAGCCTAAATCTCAAGGCACTGGTGCGAAATCCGACAAGTCCAATACAACTAAGAAAGCAAAGGAACCTGGTGAAGAGCTTGTCATCTATGGCATGAGAAAGGCACGGATGGCATCCTCTCAGTATATCAAATCTGGTGATCCCAACCACATCAAGAAGGACTATACGAACGCTTGGAAGCCTACCATAGAGGAGAAGAAAAAGCCTGATAAGGGGAAGGAGAAGGCAGCGAAGGTCTCTGCGATAACAGCAACAGTGGACGTAGTTCCTGAGCCTATTTCCTATAGTGGTATTATTTCGGAGGACGAGTTGGGCTTTGAGGTAGATGAGTTGGATACTCACTGGGAACGCGAGCTACCCTGTACGTCATGTCGGGCAGTCTCACAGGATTGGTTTTCGATTTGTGTTGTTAGGAAAGGCATCTCTGTTAAGGAATGGAAGTAGAATCATGAGCTGGAACTTATGGATATAGACCTGGTTTTGATTTCTTCTGTTTCTCGCAATCTTTCTATATCACAAAACACAAAAAGAGTACAAAAACGAAAAGCTGAGGACGAGGTGGCTACTCTAATTAGCGCTCTCGAAAAAGGACCTTGAATGGTAGTGGCGTCGCATATTTCATTTGCTCGGAATCCTGTTTCTAATTTTTCTTGGGTTAGAAAATCGTCTGCGAAAGTGTTAAGGCCTTGTGGAATGATGTTTCTTGTTCCTGTTAAGTTATCTTGAGTTTACGTTAGAAATACAATAGTGATACCCGTGAACGCCCTTACTGATACTGGGGGCTGAAGTGACGATTTTGGATACAGATTTTGTTGAGCAGATGATGATACTTTGGGTTAAGAGAGAGAACAGATTGAGAGTGAAGAGCGCTGACGGTTCCCTACTTAAGAGGTCTGGGACTGTACAAGTCAAACAGGTACAGTTGGAGGTCCCCAATGCAAGATCGGGAAAACAAAAAATCCTTGACCTGGTTACGGAGGTTGGGTGCTTCGAGCCAGGTTGTGCACTCATTTTAGGGTTCGATTGGATTACAGCGCACTATAATAAACTCACAGTTACATCTCCCTATGTTCTGGAGCTTATGCGCGCTTTGGAAATTGAAGAGGTAACGGATTTTTCAGAGTTTGACGAAATCCTGGAACATGCTAAATATGTCAGTTTAATATACGTGGGCGAAATGGAATCTCCCCGAGTACCCATTAGTCAGGCCTTCGATGTGATTCAGATTACAGCGGCGGAGAACCTACTGGGACTAGCAGAGAGATGGCCAACCAAGTACAGAGATTTTGTACAAGTCTTTGGAAAAGAGGCGCAGGCTGTCCTGCCAGCACATGGAGAGCAAGACATGACTATTGACCTTGAACCAGGAAAGCAACCACCCTCTGGGAAACTCTACCCTCTGTCCCCAGATGAACTCAAGTTACTAAAAGAGTATCTGAATGAAATGCTGAAAAATGGAAAAATTCACCCTAGCAAGAGCAGTGCTGGTGCCCCAATATTTTTCGCGAAGCAGGCAAATGGCAAGTTGCGATTAGTAGTTGACTATCGTGGAATCAATGCCATCACAATTAAAGACAAGTATTTCCTACCACTTATGACTACACGAATGGAACAGGTTGGCACATCACAGATATTCTCGATGTTGGATTTAAAGCTCGCCTTTAATCTATTACGTATAGCATAAGGTGACGAAAGGAACACAGTGTCCAAAACTCGGTATGGTTTGCAAGAGTATACGGTTATGTCTTTTGCATTAACCAACGCACCATCTGTCTTTAAGCTACACCTCAATAATATTCTTGCGCAGAAAATTGACCGGGGTGTTGTTGTGTATATTGATGACATATTAATGTATTCTGAGACAGAAGAGAAGAACATTGAACTCGTTCGCTGGGTCCTTCAGAAGCTTACGGAGAATAATCTATGTATTAGTATAAATAAGTGCCTATTCCAAATACCAGAAGTGGAGTTTGTGAGTTTTCAAGTAGGAAAACAGGGGATACAGATAAGCCAGAAGAAGGTTGAGGACATTATGAACTGGCCAGCCCCACGAAATTTCAAGAAAGTACAAAGCTTTATTGGATTCACTAACTTCTATCGCCGATTCATCCAAGGCTTTAGTTCCCAAGGGTTACCGATTCAAGTACTGACACATAATGGGATGATATGGAATTGGTCAGAGCAGTCTGAGATAGCATTTGTGGAATTGAAGCGCAAGTTTACTACAGTGCCTATCCTGTGCCATTACCATCCCGAAGGAAAGAAGCAGATTGAGACAGATGCCTCAGACCTATGCAAAGCTGGTATATTGTCCCAATATGAACTAGATAGCTGTTGACACCCTCTGTCATACTTTAACAAACGTTTCCCACCCGCCGAACTCAACTACGATATTCATGATGAGGAAATGATAGTAATAGTTAACTGCTTTCAGGAATTGTGAGACTTTCTGATTGGCGCACCAGAGGAGATTGTAGTCTTTACTGATCATAAAAACCTCGAATACTTCAATACCACTATGTTGCTAAACCGGAGACAAGCATTGTCAGGGGGTGACTACCGGCCCACCTAAGGGTACTTGTACTATACAGAACGATACAAGGATATGTTATACATGTGTAAGGAATACTTAATAATAAGTATTGCGCGTTACTAGAAAATATTACTCGTAACAGTAATTCTTCTATCTGCAGTACAGCCTGACAATAGGAATATTGCGTGCTGAGTTCAGGAGTACTGGAACTACTTAAGAACATGTAGCTGGAGCTACAGTTCAAGTTTCGTATGATTCCGACTACTCGTGATCTAGTTACAGTCAGACAAAGTTTCTTACTATACGACCGAAGAAAATATTTCTAAGTGGAAAATTGTATGGGAGCAGTTACCTTGTACTTGCCACTGAACTAGAATTGGTTACCCTGAACCTACTAAGTGAGCTACTTACCTAATGTGGTTTAGATCAACACCACTCCGGTAAGCGACTTCGGAAGCTTATTGCAGGATGAGACTAAGCCCGATCGGGAAACCATAACTAAGGTGCCGATCAGCATATTTTTACGGTCCCACCGATATATCATACTAGCCGCATTCGTTCCTCCTAGCCGTTTTGGGTTACCATGCAATATCCTTAGTGAGAAATAAAAAAATCAAGCCACCAGGGTGTAATTTACCCCAAAGTGCGTCCGGTGACACTACAAGGGCTAATGGGAAATCTGAGCGAAAATAAAAGTTCTCAGAAACTTTTGGTTCAAGTTGGTTTTAGGGGTGGTTTTGCAGGCCGAATCCATTTCTGGAATCCGATTTGCAATCAGAGTTATACTGGGTGAGTTATAGCCTATTGAGGTTGTTAAAACTAATTCAGCAGGTTCTAGCATATGCCCAGTTGACAAAAGTAGCTAACCGACCTAGTCTATTAAATTCCACGCAAAAAGACCTTTCAAATGAGACCTTAATGAAGATGAATAGAGTCATATCCGCGGAGTTATGAGCAGTTGAAGCAGGTCCACGTATATACGAGGCAGGCTCTCACTGGATACTAGACGACTCGGATGGATGATGCTGGATCTATTAATTAAGAACTCTGAGTTGTAAACTGAACGACTTTAAGTTTGCTATCTGAAAGTTACTCTGGCATCGGAATGAGACTATGGTTATCTCACTTGAGCAGTAATCAAGAATAGGTAGGATAAGCGCCTAGAGATACAGTTGGGAAAAGTATGCTTAGTTGAGTCAAGTGTGTAGTATGACTCTGCAGTAGCTGAAACGCTGGCAGACTAAGTGCAGAAGGCGACTGCATGAAGAAAAGCTGATGTGACAACCTTCGGACATGAGCAATCCGAAGGGCGCGAGGTATTACAATACACATCACTGTGGAATACAAATAGTGAAACAATTGTCGAAGGTGAGGATAGCGCCCACCATAGCTGTTAAGCAATCGATTCTAGACGAAGCCTACAAAGTTCAAAGTTGACATTTCTCACTTCTGACTTTATCTGTTGTTTTGACCTCGCAGTGCTACCCTAGTGATTTCGCGTTAACTAGACAGTTGGGTCTTCTCTTGCGGAATAAAGCCTGAAGGTGCGGATAAGTCTAGAAGGGACTTTACTTGCTGAAGGATTATTCGTAGTTATGAATAAGTTCCGTTGTGGCAATAGAACATACGGCCGCTCTATTTTATAGTTGTAGTATCCGCTATATAGTGATTAGAGCCCCCGTGACACTAGTCCTCCATGTCCTGTATAAGCATGGGCTAGTTGGAGGAGGTGTTCTGGTGCTGACTTACTTCTGATTTTGAGTCCTGGTTGGGGGGTCTCCAGCGGATTTGACCGGATTTCTTTCTACGTCTTACATGCCGGGCATTACCGAGGTAATATTTCCATCGCAGCCACTAGGGCTCGAATTGGGGACAACGCATACTCAACAGCGACCAAATTTTCTTTCCCTCTAGTGCGAAACTAGATTTGCACATGTATGTAGCCAACATTTATTAGTGGTTCCGCCTTGCCGCTGGAAGAACCAAAAATAACGAGCCGTGCGTTCAGGAAATTAGAGGGATCTTTTACCCTATTTTGGTATTTTCACAAGGTTTCATCTCCGATAAGACTCATTCAGGTTGGCTGTGACTCCAACGACCTCGCGGTGACTAGGTAACCGTTTGGAATAACAATTAACTATCCGAATAAAAATATTCGGAAATAACTAGTTTCCGGCTAGAGTTCGAAACTAGAGACGATGAACTACATCCTTCGAATGTTTGCCAAAGTCTCTTTGTTTCTCGTACTAGTGTACCGCTAAGTTATTGTCATTGCGACGGGGGGAGGAGAAGAATTGTTAGAATTCCTGAAGAGTATCCCGAAGCAGACAACTTGACTGTAATGTCATTGTTGGTTTTGTCTGGATTGACTCTTTAGTGCTGATACTTATACCTTTTCCTTGCCTGCTTGCGATCAAGTTTATTTGTGTGGAATAAAACTGGTGTGGGTGGGCTGACCACCCTCTTCGAAAAAGCTAATTAATTCTATGACTCGTAATACGAGGTGTGACACCAAGTATGACTCGTGCATATGCATGTCAGCATTATAAATGGAATGTGATGTAATCTTACCTGCATGCATGTATTAGTGACTCTGGTTGGGGGGTCTCCAGCGGATTTGACCGGATTTCTTTGTACGTCTTACATGCCCGGCATTACCGAGGTAATATTTCCATCACAGCCACTAGGGCTCGAATTGGGGACAACGCATACTCAACGCCGACCAAATTTTCTTTCCCTCTACTGCGAAACTAGATTTGCACATGTATGTAGCCAACATTTATTAGTGGTTCCGCCTTGCCGATGGAAGAACCAAAAATAACGAGCCGTGCGTTCAGCAAATTAGAGGGATCTTTTACCCTATTTTGGTATTTTCACGAGGTTTCGTCTCCGATAAGACTCATTCAGGTTGGCTGTGACTCCAACGACCTCTCGGTGACTAGTTAACCGTTTGGAATAACAATTAACTATCCGAATAAAATATTCGGAAATAACTAGTTTCCGGCTAGAGTTCGAAACTAGAGACTATGAACTACATCCTTCGAATGTTTGCCAAAGTCTCTTTGTTTCTCGCACTAGTGTACCGCTAAGTTATTGTCATTGCGACGGGGGGAGGAGAAGAATTGTTAGAATTCCTGAAGAGTATCACGAAGCAGACAACTTGACTGTCATGTCATTGTTGCTTTCGCCTGGATTGACTCTTCAGTGGTGATACTTATACCTTTTCCTTGCCTTCTTGCGATCAAGTTTATTTTTGTGGAATAAAACTGGTGTGGGTGGGCTGACCAACCTCTTCGAAAAACCTAATTAATTCTATGACTCGTAATACGAGGTGTGTCTGTGCATGAGTCACTAATACATGCATGCAGGTAAGATTACATCACATTCCATTTATAATGCTGACATGCATATGCACGAGTCATACTTGGTGTCACACCTCGTATTACGAGTCATAGAATTAATTAGGTTTTTCGAAGAGGGTGGTCAGCCCACCCACACCAGTTTTATTCCACACAAATAAACTTGATCGCAAGAAGGCAAGGAAAAGGTATAAGTATCGGCACTGAAGAGTCAATCCAGACGAAACCAACAGTGACATTACAGTCAAGTTGTCTGCTTCGTGATACTCTTCAGGAATTCTAACAATTCTTCTCCTCCCCCCAAGACTTTGCTGTATCTTTGCTTCCATTCACTAACAACTGTTTGGGGAGCTGGAGGAGGAGGAGGGGGATGATGGAACTTGAGTTCCTGTGGTACTTCATTCTTGCCTCCATTTGGTGAATGCTGTCTCCTTCTGCGTATTCCAGTAAGAGTGGGATTCCACTCTTGCATCTGGTTACACTTCATTTTCCGTTTGTCAGTTGCCCTAATTTGTCTCACCATTTCTTTCTGGCTAGCTACAGGGTTGACTCTCATCCATTCTTCTTCCTCAGTGTCAGTTTCCACCTGATCACTGTTTGATGGCCCTTCCAGGGTCCATTCTTGTTCTGGGTAAGGAGGCTCAGCAGGAGGGACCATAGTAGTGGAGTTACTAGGTTTTTTGTTAATAATTATGCTGAAGTTGGGTGTCTTGTTTTTATGCTTTACTGACCTTCCCAATTCCACTTGTTCCTGTTGTTCCTGCTGCTGCTGAGCTTGTGCCCTAGTTGTAGCAGCAGCAGTTACTATGGCCTGCTGTCTTTCATTCCAGGCAGTTCTTTGTTGGAGCTCCTGGTGTCTCCTATCCCTTTGCATGTTGTTATTCTTGAGATCACTGTAGTCTGAATCTGGTTCTCTTGTATACCTTTCTTGCTAGAAGATGTTTCCCAGCCCAGTGCTGCTGCTACTGCTAGCCGACTTGGGGGATTGAGGCCTATGGTATGGCCTGCTAGCAGAAGTGGGTGGATAGACTGGTTTCCCAGCCATTCCACTCATAGTTCTTCTGGGGGGCATGCTGATGGGGTGATTTGTATTGGTAGGTGGTGGTAGAAGATATGGGTGTGAAATGAAGATGTGGTTTACTACTATTGGAGGTGGTAGTGTAGGAGTGTGGTTTGGTGAGGAGGAAAGGTCAGAGCTAGAGGGGTGTAAGTGTGGGCCAAGTTAGTAGAGGAGTTCTGTAAGGAACTCGGCTCTACCAACGTGGTTATGGGGTCTTAAGCACACCTACTAAGTCCTATACAGGATTATAGTAGGTGGCTAAGAGGTTATTGAGTGTAGGGGTTGGGGGGGGTCAAGAGGTGCAAGTGGACAAGAATATTACCAGTGTAGCTTGTGTATTTCTGAAGTAGCTAGACTAGACTGTGCTGAACGAGAACTGTCCTATCTAAGGCCGCGGAATTCAGATCTTTAATAGATACTGAGTTCCTAAGGCAATCAGTCTATTTGGACTCATACTAGGTAACAGTAAAGACTCATTATGATGCCAGATCATAATGAATACATGATGGCTCATTATAGACACGTCCAGTGTCATAATGATACCTAACAAGGTAACAGAAACAAGGCTGCCAACGAGATAAATAACCAACAAGAAAAACAGAATATGCTACTACCCAATTAGGCAGGCATAACAGGAGATGGTGGTCAGCAGTCTGACATACATGAGACTAACCCAGAATGATACAGGAATATGACAGGTAATAATAAAAAAATATAACAAGAAAACTACAAGGAAAAAACAAAAAGACTAATCGCAAATAATCCTTCCTAATCCATACGTGTCCAAATGAGTACTTGCCAAAACAGGCCAAAAACGTGCCTTAATATACCCTAATAAAATCCACCAAAACTGCCATAGATGGTACACGTATAAAGAAAACATATAACAGAAAACCAGTTCCTTACAAGGGGGAGGCAGAGCCCTTATATGTTCCTGCTCTGCTCAGTGTGTCTGCTATGATGTTCTCCTTTCCTTCTATATATTCTATGGTGATGTCAAACTCACTTATTATTTGTTGCCACCTGATCTTCATTTACTTATCTTTCCATGTAGTCATAAATGTTATCAGGAGTTTATGATCTGTAAGTACTATCACTTTGTGGCCTTGCAGCTCACCCTTGAAATGCCTCAGTGAGTCAACAATTGCTTATAATTCCTTATCAGTTGTTGTGTAATTTGTCTGACCCTTGTTCTGGCATCTTGAGTGGAATGCTGCTGGCCTAATCACACCATTTTCTTTCTGGCCAATCCATCCTGATAATCCTGTATTACTTGCATCTGTTATCAGGTATATTTGCTCATTTGAGTCATGATTGATTGGTTTGAGTACTGCATTACTCATTATTAATTCTTTGACTTGCTTAAATGCCTCATTATGCAGGTGAGTCCATTTAAATTGTTTTGTTGATCCTTGTAGTTCATATAGGCATCTGCCTTTGGTTGCTAGGTCCTTGCAGAATCTTGCAAGGTAGTTAACCACACCCATGAATCTTTGTATTTCTTTTCCGTTGGTGTGTGTCTTGAAGTCTACTACCTTTTTGATTTTTTCAGGGTCAGCTTTCAATCCTTTGTTATGTAGGACATGCACAAGTAATTCCATTCTTTGTGGCATTATTTGGCATTTGTTTTTGTTGAACCACATCTTGGCTTTTTCCAGTGTCTTTAATACTGTTCTTACTGTTTGTACATGTTCTTCATATGTATTATTCCCAATAAGGATATCATCAAGATATACCATTACTGTTTTTCCAAGGAATTCCCTGAGAAGCCAATTAATTGCTCTCATCATGGTTGCAGGTGCATTACAGTCACCTTGTTGCATTACTAGTGAGTCAAATTTTCCCATATGACATGAGAATGTGGAATGTTTGACTGAATCAGGGTGGTGCCTAATATTATGGTATCCATCTGTAAGGTCCAGTTTAGATTTGAATTTCTTGCTGGCTAGCCAATCAATAATTTGGTTTATGTTTGGCATAGCTATCCTTGCTTTGTGTGTTTTGAGGTTTCTTGGTAAACAGTTTAAGAGGAACCTTGCTTTCTTACCATCCTTCTTTGGTTGTGTGAACATTATTATTGTATTGAGGGATTTAGATGGTATTACTCTACCAGTTTCTAGTTCCTTGTTTATTTTTTCTGTAATTTGATCCTGGAACCTATCATAGCTAGTAGCATAGTTAGGGTGCCATTCTGCCCCTTCTATTAGCTCTATTTTGTGTTGCATGATTTCCATTGGTTCCCTTAGTGGAGGTAATTCTGTAGGTTTTTCTGTTGGGAATAGATGTGGGAATTCTGAGTAGTGGTCAAATCCTTGTTGTATGGTTAGGTGGTTGCAGATCAGGTCTCCACTTTCATACATCACTGGGTCTGGTCTAGGTTCATATTCTAAGTCAGACCATGTTTCCCATGATCCTGGATTAATTTCTTCTTCTTCTTCCCAGATAGTGTATAGGGCATCTTGCCCTGATATTCTTCTTCTTTCTGCTTCCATACTTACCATAAGTTCATCAAATTCATAGTCTAACCATGCGTGTATTTCAGCTTGTTGTCTTCTGATCATATTATTATCTCCCATCCTTGCTTCCAGGTTATCTATTCTTTCATCTAGGGTTCTATTGAGGGATCTACTTTCCTCTTCTAGTTGTCTTAGTTGTTCATCCATATCAGTAATTGACTCAATATTTGATGAGTCTTTATAATCTGTTACATCATATGTATAGTCCTTGGTTGATTCTGAGTCAGATATTCTATCTGATTCTACATCTGAGTGTGGATATGCTCATGTTTCACTTGCTGTTTCACATGTTGGTTGCATCCACATTGCTGTAGATCTTATTGAGTCATTTCCAGTTTTCTGTGGCATTGTCACGGGGGCTCTATTCACTATATAGCGGATACTCCAACTATAAAATAGAGCAGCCGTATGTTCTATTGCCACAATGGAACTTATTCAGAACTCCGAATAATTCTTCAGCAAGTAAAGTCCCTTCTAGACTTATCCGCACCTTCAGGCTTTATTCCGCAAGAGAAGACGCAACTGTCCAGTTAACGCGAAATGACTAGGGTAGCACTGCGAGGTCAAAACTATAGATAAAGTCAGAACTCAGAAATTGTCAACTTAGAACTTTGTAGCCTTCGTGTAGAATCGATTGCTTAACAGCAATAGTGGGCGCTATCCTCACCTTCGACAATTCTCTCACTATTTCTATTCCGCGGTGATGTATATTGTGATAACTCGCGGGCTTCGGATTGCTCATGTCTGAAGGTTGTCACATCATCTTTTCTTCATGCTATCACCTTCTGCACTTAGTCTGCC
>Ga0307511_10002559_pt1 | contig 18983 bp, 17 predicted proteins | sample 13_EM_MG_FD_200266 | JGI IMG/M metagenome (GOLD analysis project Ga0307511, IMG submission 200266) | Populus trichocarpa ectomycorrhiza microbial communities from riparian zone in the Pacific Northwest, United States - 13_EM | ecosystem: Host-associated > Plants > Roots > Unclassified | place... | reverse complement strand
TGCACTGGGTATGTGCACTGCATTGGGTATGTGCACTGCACTGGGTATGTGCACTGCACTGGGTATGTGCACTGCACTGGGTATGTGCACTGCACTGGGTATGTGCACTGCACTGGGTATGTGCACTGCACTGGGTATGTGCACTGCACTGGGTATGTACACGTGGGTATGGTATGTGCTGTGGGTGTGTGGTGGTGAGTATATCATATATGTGTAGTGCTAGTATATGCAAAACTGCGAGCGCTACTTGGGGGTGAGAAATTTTGTGAATAATCAGATAATGGGTGGAGTGAGTTGTGTATTTCATCAGATTCTTGGACTAGTATAGTATATATACCAAGCAGAGTGAATGGAATCTCCAACCAGACTAGGAGTCTTGTAGCACACGGTGGTCTTCTCAACCGGCTGAGAAGACAATACGCCATGGCTGAGTCGGAGTCTTCAAGAACAGCAATGAGTGCCAAGACCACTGTTTTCTGTCGTGGGTGGGATTGCCACCGCGTATATATTACTTAAGAATGGTAGGAACTTGGAATCCTAGAACTCTTAAGTAATATGTCAGCTGCATGCTAGAGGTATGCAACCAAAGCACCAATAAATGCATGCAGCATAAATCTATTGCTGAATTGTTCAACAGAATGACCAATAAGTGCATGCAACTAGACTACAATAAGTGATGCATGCAGCATAAATCTAGAGCTGAATCGTACCCATTACTACATACAACATAAAGGGAAAGAAATGAATATGTACGGTACCTGGGGGAAAATTACCACGACCCATGTTTTTTTTTCTTTTTTGTCTTAGGTCAACCTGCTAGCGCAAATGATGTCCAAGGTATAAGGTTGCATAAACCCCCAAAAATGAAGCTTTATAGGGCTACCAAGTTGCGGAGGGCTTTACATTAAGGTGATTATATCGGAACCTTTTGAGGGCTATTGAGAGTGCCCTATAGGTGTGATGCAGAGGTATATGAAGGGCCTTTATTGCATATTCCGAGCACGAGCATCCATGTCTAATGCATGTCTGAGGGTCGCGGAAACTTTTCCCAGGCACTGTATGTGTAAAAGTAAACATTTGTGCCTACACTGCGTTACAGGCAGCAGATATTAAGTTCTGGTATCACCTGTGACGCAGGTGATATCAAACGGAAAACCTGGCACAGTTTACATTAATAAGCTCATAGCCAGAGCAGCTATAGCCAGCAAGTAGCCTTACAAGAGTAGTTCGGGCTCAGCACCATGACATTAATTAGCCATGACCTGCGTTGCAAGTGATAGCAGTATCCCTAAAGTCATTGGTAAAGAGGAGAAGAGCAATCAAAGGGATTAGTAGTTCGGTTGGCCAACACTAGCACTCGCACGTGCAAGCCGTAACTAGTCATCAGGTATTAGAGGTTATGAGTAGCAACAAGGTAGCGGTGAATAAATATGTGGCCGACAAGGGTTTATTTCACCTAGCGATGTGATATGGAGATAATAGTAGAGTATGCTCAAGTGCAGTCAGTGCAACTGTGTTATTGAACCCATAGACCTAGACGGAGGATATTATATAGAGGAGTCTCTACACCCTCATATGTCTAGATACAAAGAACAATACAATCAAGCAATGGTATATGCGAGTGAACAAAGGGGTTGTGCTGGAGATCTATGGTGGCGCATACCGGTTGCGTGAATGTGGTACGGTTGCGTGTATGGCGCACACCCATTCCATTCAACAATAGGGAGCAGGTGGTTAATAAGTTTAGCGGCTGCTAGTTCCTTGGCGACAACACAATGAGCCGCGATAAAGATAATTACCCTGAACTCAACTGGCTTCTCACCGCATTGCAAAGATTCCATAGAAATAGCCCAGAGAGCCCAGGGCTCTTCCACTGAAGAAATTCCTGGTGTATTTTAGGGTGTTGTCGGGACCTTCTTTTCAAAATTCCTAGACATTCGTCTTAGTAGGGGGGACACAGCTTGGTCTTACAATTTCATGACCTTTGCATTTTATTGGGCGGTAAGTAAACAGTAATGTCTACCAGAAAGCTCGCCAATGAAAAATAATGCTAGCGAACAGCACTGCATCTATGCTACCCGATGGTTCTGTATTCGACAGTTATTCTCAGCCATTCCTACCTTCCGTCCATGCACCCCTTCTGAAAGCTGGCCCTATGCCACGTGCTGTAGCCTCGTGGCGAGTGCAGGGCGGGAAGCCTATATTCGAGACTACCTCCCCTCCGGCCTAGATCCTCCTGATTGTCTGCAACTCAGATCAGATATATCTGACTATGGACTCTATTGTATTGAGAAGACATAGCAATACAATGGGTGCTTATTGATCGCTGTATAAACAGGAGTTACTAAGACCTTCCTATACTCGTTACATAGGTACAATCTGTAAGCAGAAGACTCCTTTTATGCATCGATGTACTGCATGAGATCCAGTAACTACAGTGAACTTTGAAATCAGTAAACCCACTAAGGATCCGGAAGGTGCGATACAGAAAGGTTTATTGACCGTACTGTATCGTCGAGCCCCTTAATTATTGACGGTGGATGAATGTAGTGGGAACCTCCGGGTATATATAATCGTCCTCCTCAATCCCCGTGACCGCTATATTCACCACCCCCTCCTCATCCATCCCTCCTCCCCACAGGCGCTTCCCCCGGATACTGTCTCTTATAGTCCCCCATAATTATGCCCATACCTAAGCCCAACCCTGCCATAAGTTGTTATACCGTAGAAGAAGGGGTAAGAGATATCGTTGAGGAGGGACTGATGGTGCAGCGCACAATCCGCGGAGGAGGGGGACATAGATGAAATAGTTTGATTGATTCAGTCGGCGCTCCCACAACATGGCGCACCTCCTAGGTTGCGGCCCAGTGGGGGATTGGAAAGCAGGAGGTGTGGGATGGTAGCAGAATGAGGGAGGGGGTAGCCGGTTTATCTAATTTAGGGAAAGCAATGTACGGAAAGACATGACTTCCGAGAGTAAACAGAACGTGTGTATAGCTAAGAGCAATGGAGCAGTAATTTGGAATGTTGATTCGATCTTATTTCTGCGGCGGAAAGTGGCAAACTGGTGACCGATAGTTTCCCTGAAACGCAGTCTTGTTTGCTAATATGTTGAATATGTAAAAGTCAATTCTGCACAATATTTGCACCCTCCACCGTTGCTTAGGATCAGTCGAATTCGGTTAGGTGTATGTAGATATCTATCCCAAGATTGCTGCCTACATGCTACATATATATTATTTGGACTTTCTATGGCTCAGAGAATGTAATTGCTACAGTATATATTAAGACAGAGTGAGGTGGGTAACCATGTATTAAAAATCAGACAATTCAATTGAATATATGGCCACGCACTTGTAGAACTATAATATTTAGGGCGAGGGGGGCCAGATTAAAACTACACAAAAGTGAAAGGATCCAGATACATGAAACGTGTCATATGATCCCAATCATCCTGTTAACCGTCTGGGTAAGTATTGTTTTAATGCATTATAAATATGTTGGGGATGCGAGGAATGGCAAAGGAAACGAATAGACGCACCTGATCAAAGTAAACCCCTGCAGTGTCATTCCATGTGAATTCCCCGGTACCCAGTTCTGTCAGGAAACTGAAATGAGAGTCGATATTATTGGAGGCAGGTTGGTGGGGATTTTGGGGTGCAGCGGTTTCAGCCTCACCATCATCACCCCTAATGTTTTCTTCATCTTGGTGGTGGTGGATATGATCCCTAGATCCACCACTGCTTTGTACTGGAGGCTGCACAGTCTCACCCCTCTCCGCTTTCCGAATCAACTTGCGCACAAAATCCCACTCTTTCCCCCTCCGTGTAGCGAGTCCAACGGAATTTTCTTCGCCGCAATCTTGGCCCCGAATCCAATCTAGAGAGTGAAGTAGGCTTTGAGCCCTTTCCCTGACGCCACGATACTTTTCCTGGCGGAACTCCGGGGTACACAGCTCTGATAGGAGGTGACAGAGTGCATGGAATGGGATGTGAACATCGATATGCCAGTGATAAGGATACATTGCAGGATCTGGGCAAAGGTTGTTGAAGGACTGAAGAAGGTCCAAAGCATTTAATAGGACGCTAATTCACCAAAGCACGCAGGATAAGTGACACGCGAAGAATACGTCTAGACATAGAACATGCATACCTTTCCCTAAGCGCCCAACGTGACTCGGGGCTGGTAGTCTCCCGTCCCTTCTCAAAGCGATAATAGTATAAAATATGGACCTTATCCTCGACAACGTTTGCAAGGGCTTTGGTAAGTCTTTTGAGTGTTGCGACCTCACCCGCTCCACCGTCATCATCACAATATTGTAAGTATTTCTTATTCGACTCCACCATCGCCTCAACCTCCGCCTTAGCCTTTCGCCGCAGCTGCTCTTCAATTGTCTCACGACCTTGAGTTCCAAGTGCTAGGAAAGGCGCCGCAGCAGGCATCTGCACCCTGCGGAAGCAAAGCGATGCATTAAACCGCAATAGCTGCATCGTCATCCTTGTGAAGCGCCCCGGATCATGGAAGGACGGATGAGCAGGAGTAATTATGTCAGTTTCAGCATCACAGTCTAGCAGATCTTCATCATCAATGCACCGGGGAAAGCATGTGGCCGGGCCATCGGGCCACATTTTCTCTTCGAGGAGGTTTCCAGGGTCAGGGCCATGGGCCTCGGATGCTCTGAGGTCGAGATGGCAGATATGATGCCAGAGGCGACGGCGGATTTCGGCTTCGATTGGGGAAATCGGTTGTTTTGCCATGTTTCGTTCCCTTGTCTTGCTAGATGAAGCTTCTGTGGAGAAAAGGAGACAAGGGTCACGATGGAGGCCGAGAGATTGTGCAATACGAAGGAGGAGCCCCGTGAGGGGATAAAGAGTGGGGACATCAGATTCTTGGCAGGTACAGATCTGCAGTTATTGGAATTAGAATGACTCGGCCCACATGAAGGGCTTTGCAATCTAGATCACCTACAAGCAGGATAGTTAAAGCCATTACAGATACGATGTCACTCCTCTCTAAAAATCTAGCACGCACAAGTGATTGCTCTGTTGCCGAGCGATAATACCGCAGCAATGAGGCTTTGAGGCCTTCATTGAGCTTCCCATTGGCTTCATATCCATAGGGTATCTGTACGCTATGAGTAATTCGGCCAGCCTCAACGTGTTGTACAAGCTCATGAGGACTCAATGAATGGACTGCAGCGTAGATCATTGCAAACAAAAGTGCCTCAAATGAGGCAATCGAGTAACCTAGATATACGGCACTATAATCCGATTTGGCAACTGAGGCGTTAGTGCCGCGTTCGTGATGATGGCCGGCCAGATTGATATCAAAGTATGTTTCCATAGAGGCCATGAAGGTTTGGATATGCAGGAGTCTAACCAGTGGATCAATGCGATGCAGGAATATGGTGAATAAGTAATGTACTTGACAACGAGAGGGCATGATATTGCGAGTCTCCTGAGACATGTCTGGAGATGGCGCTGGGTCCGGAAATATCAGAGAGGTAGCATTTGGGTTGAAACCGCTTCGTGGTTCAGCTCGCGGACATCCGTACTGTGAGGCGGTGGTGGTGTATTCATGCGAACTGCTGGCATATGGTGGTCGCTTAGGCCCTGTGGAGTCGGAATGCTGCTCGTGGACCTGTGCGCTAAGGTTTTGCATCTGGGTTCATTCGGTGGTTTAGAATATCGGCTGAAACACAGGAGGTAGTTACGCGATTGACAAACCTCGTCGGTTATCAACTCCCAGTAGAGGGAAGAGACATATCGGACACGGCCGCCGTCATTCAACAGCTTCCCAGCCCCCAAGCCTGTGGTAACGAAATTGGGCACGTCTAGCCTCCCTGCTGGGCTAACAGTGGTTGCTGGAGAGCCGTCAGTGGAGGCTGTGGCCACCCCGCTAGAATTAGGCCCTATCGGGGGTGAATACCGCGAGTGCGAGGTGCTGCCCCCAGGATCGATGGCAGCAACAATTTCCTCTAGCCTTTGCAGGCGTTGCAAAAGTTCCTGAGCTGGGCGTTCCGAAGTATCCGGGAAGCGTCGTCCTGCGCTCACGGCTGTACTACTAGGACTGTAGATATCGATGGAACCATGGCGCCGTGGCGACCCAACGGGAGGCGGCACTATTGGGACATCGCTGTCTGTATAGGCACAGGGATAGCCGGAGATCGTGCATCTTGCACACATTGGCTTCTCGCGATCACACCGTACCTTGCGACGGCGACATGTGGAGCAGGAGTTGATGAATCGCTTGCGCCCGCTAGGAGCGCTCGTAAGTGTAGGTGCTGATACATAGGGGCGATTGGGGGACGAGCAGCTGCCTGAGGCGGGAGTGGCAGGAGTGATGGGTTCGGACATTGGGGCTATTAACCTCGGATAAATTGGTGATTCTCGAGGTGCGAAAGCTTGGCGTTGCAGCATCGAGCTTGTCATTCATGTTATGTAAGCGAACACGGTAGTTTTTGCCAAGATATTGAACTAGGTTCTTTTCAGGGTAACCTCGGTCAATTGAATCAAATCAAATTGTTTGTGCAAAGTTTCGGTTTAGAAGATAAATAAAGACGGAGGGTTCAGGAGATCATTAATATGTAATGCCCCTAGTGTATATATGCTCAAACCGTTGCGATGCTTCTGAGACAACGACCACCAATGTATATGTACAGTCTGTACATATGCATCGTGTCTCACGTCACCAGGCAACAGCATTCCACCATTTTTCCGAAGTAGGTGGCATTGGATGTTTGTTTGTATAGATATTGCTTTAACTCTTCTGTACTATACATATATACTGGAGGATAGCCCAAATAACAATTGTAAGTATTTGACCGTATGGTCCGCATGATGCACTCATGCTTGGCAGCGAAAAGATAGGTCACAAGGCAAAGAGTCAGTCACAAGGGCACACCTGCAAGGACAGGGAACGGACTATGGTTGCCTACGGTAGCCCCTTTGTGTGCAGCTTCCATCCTGACATCTCACCCCTACTTGTGGTGCACACAGATATTTATTACATATACTCGCAGCCTTCACAATTTTAAGCATAATTTGTGTTTGTACCCATATAGCCTGTCAGCTGTGCATAACTAAATACTTTACTGACCTCTCTTTGTATGCCCCACGGTCGATGCCACTGACAATCAATTTGTCTGAACAATCGTATTCATGCAGGAGATCGAGGAATAATGGCAATGACTCAGTAGTGCAGCTGTGGATTATACGGTACTACACGCGTATAAATGATACATAGTCGCGTTGCAATATTGTGCTGTAGTTGGTGGTGTCGATTTTAACACTAGTTGATCTGTATTCAGAGGCATTTCCAACCACACCATTCTCTTAAACTTGCTACTTCTCCACCGACGGATAACCCACTTGTCAAGACAGCATGCCACGTGTACGTCATAGGCGCGGATGTCGACTCGTAGAGCCCCGAGAACCGGTAACCCCCCCCAATGGTCCTGATGGTCTCTCCGTTTCTGCCTTTGGGGCTCGACATGTCCGAACACCAGATACAGCGGGTAATTTGAAATTTCAAGTTGTCTCTCCCTCTCCCATTCGTGGAATCAGCCTTGGATTCGAAAGCTAATCGTGTTGGTTGTACATTTAGACCGCAGATGGTCATTTGAACGACATATGGCTGCTGCGGAAGCGCTCCGGAAGTCACATGATGCACAGCCACATAATGCACGATACCGTACCCATAACCAAAGTCCGTGCCCCAAGCGCCGGAGGAAAGCATCAGTCGAGACTGCTGGGCTTGAGGGGCAAGAGTGCCCTAAGAACTACATACATGAGCGGTTATTGCGCCGGGAGCTAGATCCGAAGAAGCCTGATTCCAGGCACCCCCGCTGGGCAACAGAGGCCCGAGCCTTCCCCATTGGCAACAGCAATAGTGATGAAACGGGGGATGAATTACCTACAAATAATTCGGATGGTATGTATACCTATGTAGTTGGTATTCTATCTCCAAGGAGCTGAATCTTATACATAGCCACACCAGTCGGGGGGAAAGTTGGGCCTACACTCAACGTACTCTCATCGCCGATGCGGTTCGATTCCAGTCCTGCAGCTGTGAATCAACCAACATAGATCAGCGTGAAACTGTAGAGCAGGTACCTAATGATAATAGTATAATATTAGGCAATTAATAATAATATTAATAGAATACGCATCAATATATTGGCTTGTTGCTGTGCAGGACAAGCGCCATTGATGCTATTATGATTAAAACAGGTGCACTACTCAATGTAACTGAAAACCCAAGCTAAGTGCCTGAATTACTAAATCAAACCAGACTAGATACCTTGTCTCATTCTTCAGGGTAACTTGAAACAACTGACATCCATCACATGACAACCCCAATTAGTGAGGTTGGCTAGTACCGATATAGTTTAGTGGGAACCGACCCGAAGCTTTAGCTTAAATCGATATCGCCATATATATCCTCCTTCATATGTTTTTTTCTTATTTGTGAACTCATTACTGAAAGGTTATTGTGCCAATTAGACTAGGTATACGTATACAATCACGCTTGAGATCTTCGTTTTATAATCGTCTTTCCTGATTTAAACATGACGGCTCCGAGCCCTTGTCATGGCGAGGCCGAGGCGGAAGCGGTTATTTGTCATGTAGCATTACATGTTTGTCAAGTGACTTTATTACCATGTGAAGCATGTGACCACAAGACTTCCCATACGTATACTCGGGCTACATGAATGCCCTGGAGAGGATGATATATATCAATAAGGCCATGTTTGATACCGGCGATACAGCAGATGATCAGATCAGGCTGTTTGGGAAGCAGAGAATGCTGATTGTAGACTGTCAATGCATAGAGATGCTTATCGGCCTTTCCATTCTCTGTATCACCAGTTGCAGAGACGCCTATACCAAAAGACTGCAGGGAAATAACTTCAAACCTCTCGAAATACTATGTCACCACCGGCCACTCTCGGATCCGGATGCGAAGAAGGCCTGCAGGCCAGCCTATGCAAATGGCTCATGGTTGGTACCCAATTAATGAAGGTTCACTAATAATAAAAGGTGTGCGATACAGCCGAAGGTAAACAATTACGTGCACATTCCGTGATCTTGACCCAGAATTTTTGTTGCTCCACCAAATTCCTTAGTTAGGACTTGCTTCTTGCGAGGTCCAAAACCAGTTTCAATGACAGATCACAGCCGGTGTTGAATCAATTCAATTCTTGCAAGCGAGCTTCCTGTATATTGTATAAAACTAATAGATGTGACAATTAATGTACATATAAAGCAAAACCCAGAGGGTCAGTAAATAACCAGCATAACCTCCTGTCGTCGAATGTCAATCTCGTTTCAAATTGTCGTTGTGAATGACACCCCTCCTCTTCGGATTCTCACTCCCACAATAATGCAACCACCAAACGTCATCACCACCCCCGCAAATACAATCAACCCGACAAAATTATCTGGGTTTCTATCCAGAATAGCACCTTGAATCGGAAGTCCTGTCAAAGCTCTGGATAACAATACCAATGTCAGTTACTCTTGTCTTTCACCTGGGCCTACTTTTCAGAATATGGAGGATACATACGCCACAGCTAACACCACCAAAAATGCACCCATCCGAGCCCCCAGATCCTCCACTTGGCCCTTACTAAGGGCCACAATGCAAGGGATCAGGAGACTAATAAACCCCCCACTGGCAAAGCCGAAGAAAGCCCCAAAAGCCAGAATACCTGCGTGACTATGGTGCACCTCTAGGGGCAACCAAAACGCAAGGATTGACAACCCAGAGGCCATAGCTACGGCACACATTGTGTTGAACACGCCCAAATGGTCTGAGACGAACGCAGGGAGAATTCTTCCTGGGATTGAAGCGGCACTATATCAAATGTTGGTTGGTATTCTCAAACTTGAACCTTGACACATTCACGCGCAGATAAGTAGGCACTCACTTTGTAATTGCAATCGAATATCGCGCAAGGTCGTTTGAGAACCCAGCTTTCAGCGCCATCAACGGGAGATAGTTGAATGGTGCAAATAAACCCCAGCTATAATTTGATCAGCTAATACTCCTCATCAGAGCAGAAATTTGCGGTGGAACTTGTCTTGATCAACTTACATGATAAAGAAACAACCAGCAGTATATCCAATCCAGGACACACTTTTGAATGCCTGAATCCCCCCGCTCTTTCTCGCTGCAAACCCTTTGGGTGGAAATGGTGGACTAACGCAAATGCATGCAATACTTAATATAATCCCCAGGAGCAAAGCTGTCCATCGCACGGCAGCAGGAAATCCTCGTCGATTAATTAACTCGGTAATCATGAACGGGAATATTACACCCCCTGTTCAATATTTACCCAAGTCAGCCATTGATGTTTCCACTTTTTAATATCCTGTTTCGAGACGCTTAACGTACCAACACTACTTCCACTCGCCACCAACCCTATCGCAAGCCCTCTCTTCGTTGTAAACCACTGCCCTGTCGTCACAATCCCTGGTAAGAACAACCCCGCCGCACCCATCCCATACACCACCCCCTGGGATAGCAGTACCTGCCAGTACTTCGTCGACAGGCTGAGCATACATAACCCAAACACGGATATCAACGAGCTGGTTATGATGATCTTTCGTGGACCGAAGGCATCGACTAGAATCCCAATTACTCCACCGAGGACATACATGAGAAATATTTGGATGGTTGTGATCCAAGCTATGGAGCTAGAGGAGTGGTCTTTAAGAAGAACGAGCTCGTAGTGGGTTTGGAATATACCGCAGCTGAGAATAGGAAGTATATAGATTAGCGCATTGTTACGGGGAACCGCTATCAAGGAATCACTTACGCCGTGATAAATCCAAATGAAGAGATCTGGCAGAAGAATGCACCTAGTACACATAGCCAGGCATGAAGCCCACCGTCGGGGGCCTGGCGCCCCCCTGGATGCTTTTCTTCAATGCTAGGCACTGCACTGGTACCTAAACCCTCAGACAACTGGTTCTGGATCTTCTCCGTGTCATAGTTAGCATCGATTGCCTCCGGCATAGTTGTTGCACCTCAGAAGTACTGATACGATATCGGTATCGATGGCTGAAATGTGTAAACGTACACCGAACCGTCCGTGTAAAGTCGAACCACACTGTCCCACCACAATTTGGGAGTTAGGCGCTGAGAAGAGTTACAAATCTAGAGCTATAGCTGTTGATATTCATGAAGGAAACTCTCGTGCCTAAGCTTATATACTTATATAACTCTGGCAGTTTCATCTTCGGAGTAATAAAATTCAAAACCTCCGACTGCACACTACTAACTAGCATTGCCAGATATCGACAGTGCCCTAAGCTTTTCGGCAGTTCTCACTATGTTTTAATTCCAGATGCATGCACATGTCAATTTTTTATATCCGGATGGAAACTAACCAGACTAATCGAAAAGGGTCAAATGCGCAGCCTAACTAAGATTAGCTCTGTGATTAGCTCGGCCGAAGGGTTCGGCCGAGGGGTTTGGAGTGGCGCTACCTAGTGATGCCAAAGCGGCAACTAGGTATAGCAAACTCCTAGATTTGGCAAAGACAACTACCCAAGAAGGTATATGTTTGTACATGCGGCTAGCTCTCGCAGTTGCAAGTCCACCTTGAATCCTCCAAGTTATAAAGTCCCATCTAAAAGTCTTCGTGGTGTATTGATGCATAAAAGGTGGGCGCGGCAAGGGAAGCTTCTGGCGCCTGCTTGGAGTGATTGGGGGTACAACCTCCCTTTACCTATAAGTCTCACATATAGTTACCCTTTCCCAGCCTAGCTCACCGCTGCTCTCATACAGAATTCTAGAACTACTATAAAGGCTATTTTCTTAGAGACACAGATGCTGATCTAGGGCAAATGAATACATAGTAAGTAATAATAATACAAAAATATGAAAACCTTTGAAAAGTTTCCTTGCTCATATAATCATATAAAGCAGATAAACATCGCAAAAACGTACTGCATATGACACAAACTGACGACTTCAATCAAACGCTCGCGCAAGTCTATAAAATTACAAGCCACACAAGGTCTACCAACGACCACACGCACATCCACGGACTCGAGTTCCAAGTAGTCTGGATACTGCAATGGTTCACAAGTATCGAGGCAGTACTCATTGGAGTAATCCAAGAATTCGGCTGCCTATGTTAACTGAGCCCCGTCCGCAAATGTGGCTGCCACGCCCTAGCATGGTAACGCCTGCCCCAAAATGTGTCCCCCTGGGAATTCTTGACCATGACATAACCCTCCCCAGCCGATAATGAACCGAGTTCAGCATGCTGAACCTTTCACATATTCAGGTGGTAGTTATAGCATCAACGATTGAAGATGCACCGCATCGTAGTACCTTGCAACCCCAATCGCTAGCATTTGTAAGCTCCCCCATCAAGAAGGAAATGAGTCCCACTCACTGTGATGACGCTTAACTCCCACAGTTCAATCTGAGAAGTCATGAAACATACAATCCGTCATCGGGGTCGAGGATGTTTGGGTGTTAACTGCTAAATCTTTTGTGTAGATTCCCAGCCAAGGTGTGTGTGCACGATCGCGAAGTAAGTGATTGTCATTCCCGAACTCCCATAGATTCCACGTCAATTGCCGAAGCAGTTCCTCAACCTCCTCTGCCTCACTACACCGCAAAACCATTTCCATGCTCTGAAGGGACTCCGCTTTATATCCTTGATTTGCCCATTTCTTCTTCAAGTCCTCCTTCCCCTTCTGAAAGTGGAACATGACAGTCTCAAGCCCCCCCTCCAATATCTCAAGCTCCTTTCGCAATTCATTAAGGCCATGGTCCTGCCACCCTTGCATAGGTCCATGTGTAGAAAAGGCCCACCCACGAAAAATATTTATCACTCTAGACCCCAAGCGGACATATTTCAGTATTTTCTCCACATCCACATTGTTTCGGTGCACGGAGTCATGCCGAACCCCATTTAATTCCCGCAATATAGAGATTAGGTCTTCGACCTCATTCACTGCTTCGGCGGCGGTTCCGCTATTTCTAGTACTGAATTTCCGTAACTCCCGGCTTATCTCATGTATCCAGTGAGTCAACTCTGCGGCGAAAGGGGAGGTCTCCCAAGCTGGCTTACGCCAGAAGATGGACGGGTAGTGGGACCTGACGAACTCGTAACATGCGAATTCAAGTCTTTGTTGCAGGGATGTGAGGAGGTGATTTTGGAGGGCAATGGGGAGCGGAGTTGTCTGTTTATAGGCTTGAGAGCTGCTCTCAGTCATGTTACCGACTATTGGTGAGAGTCCCCCCACACCGTCCAAATGTTCACCATCCTTCCTCCGCTTGGCTTCCAATATCAATTCTTCCGTCAATCCATATTCTGTGCTCCGCAACATCTCATTCAATAATACCCTCACATTCACGCTATTGAAACCCACATCCTCCAACTCTTGCATTGGTAGTTGACCCATGAGGCCCTCCTTCAGACGCTGTTTTCCCACAAAGCTGTTGTGCTCATCATAAGCGAGTTGTGGTTCGCTTAGACATAACAGCCTGATATGCGGACGGAGAAGGGCCAGAATAACCCTTTCTGTCGCGGGAGCGATTGGCCGTGGGTTACTCAATGATTGTCTCATTGCAGACATTGCGTTCAGATTGATTATTTATATAATCTGCAGGGGAAATAGGCTGGTTATGTGCTCTGAATATGCACACCGTGACAGGTACAATGTAGGAAGTTGCCGTATGGAAAGGGTCTCGTATCTGAGAAATGGATATGGGGGGCAGCTGCTTGCAAAATATACCTAGCATATCGAGTGCTTTATACACCGCTATAGCATCCACACACCTTGTAAGACAATCGGCAAACTGAGCCTCCAGATCCACCTACAGGGCCCAGATCCTGAACAGCCGCAGTATAAATTCTTGCGGAAATTAGATTTCGAAAATGTAAACGTACTAAGAACTAAGGAGCTTTGAATCTACTGCATCAACGTTCCAACCAGTAAAGGTAGAGACATCGATATTGCCATCTAAAATCTTTAGCATTGTACACGTAGCTAGCCAGTGACTACGTAGATCGTGAAGGTGGTGGTCGATGAGAGAGTTTGAAGCCCTCAGTTGTGGCTGATGTTGGCCAATTCGAGTTTAGCCATTCACCATAGGCCCTCAATCATACAATTCCCCACGTAAAGAAACTTGAACGTATTGAACCCGTGGCGCCTGCTGCGGGAAGGGTGTATCGCACCCGCAGAGAGCGACTCTGACGGTACTTCGTCCTTTGCCAGGTTGCTCCAGGGGATTGGTTCGTACTGCTAGAACAAGTATTGGACTATACTTAAAATGGCAATCCGCTACCCTAATCAATAATACGTTGAAACGTTGTGCTGCCGCGCCACGAGTTGTTGGCTTAGCTGTGTCGCATGAATTTGACCCCATGTGCGGCTGTGGTGTTGAGAGATGTGTTTACCGCGGTTTGCGCTAGTCTGGATAGGTGCTTGCAGACGCATACGCCGATATACCAAACCCTCGTACGAGTGTGACACTAGCTACCCGTACCTAAATCTATTTAAGGATATGATTCGTCCTTAACCTTCGAATGTAAAAGTACTGATAGAATTCGAATATACACATAGTTGGTACCTTTAGGTTTATACAGCATCACTTCACTGCTAAAATTTGTCGCGTTACAGTGGACTGATACATATTATGTAATATTATTTAGGTAACACCAAAAGTATGGCTGCACACCGTAAGAAACGTGATACGATTGATCGTCGCTAGTATTAATCACGAGAGCAATTTACGCTGCGGCTCCACCGGTCCAAACTTTAAAGGACGCGACCCATTCGCTAATTCTGGTGGATCCAGCTGAGAACAGAAAAAAGCAGTTCTGCCACAAAAAAGAACACCGACAACGACGTCGACATTCATGCATGCAAGGTGGCGGCGGTGGAGTTACTTTCCTAGTTGCATCAGCCTAGCGTGTGGGGGCGGCAACCAATGACTGGGAAGGCGGCGGAGTACGGATCGGCCCGCCGGCGTCAAGTGCATGTACTTATTAGCCGCATCTGACATCCGCGTCGCACCCGATGGCCTTTTGTTTGAAACGGTGAATTATGCGAGATGGATAATACAGCTAAATGTCTTAGGTGCCATTAAATTTCCGGATATACTGTATTTATGTAAATTTTTTATTGCACCCAGTAATGCCGAGACATCCAGGGGTAGAAAAATACGCATACTTACCTCTCCGCATTATGCCAGTGCTGAACCGGAGGGTGGATATTTTGCTCTAATTTCCTAGCTACCTATCTCAATTTACTTGGAGTCTGTAAAGGTGGCCGTGCTTTGTAAACAAGCATGCGGTTGGAATAAGCGATCAGCTGCAGACTAAAAGCGAGCTACATTCGAGCAACCAGTACCGTGACAAACAGTAAGTTCAGCTGCCTTTGGCACATGCACCTCGGATATTACTCAAGTGCGGTACTTATATTAATTAAAAACTTGAAAAACAATGTTAACCAGGGGTGGTTACACCACAAGGCAGAAAATAGTCACCAGTTAGTTGGGATACCCTGCACAATTGGGGCCTGAAATCAGACGTCTAGCTATGGCCGGAGCGTCTACCGCGTCTCCCACTGGCAGATATCTGGTTAGCTGAGGCAAGCGCGAGCTCAGAGCCTGGCTGAGTACAAGCTAGGGTGGCTGGTACTCTCAACAAAATGTGAAGATCCAAAATATATACTCGTCCCCAGTACCAGGGAGCACAATGACTACATATAGTTATAGGACAATGGGACTCAACACTATGAATTCTAATATCACGCCTCCTTGACGCTAACGGACTACAAAGCACATGAAATCACCAAGTTCCGTATGTGGTAGTTGTAACGCAATATTCACCCAAAGGTAGTGAGTATCTATTTACGTTATGGATCGCTCACTCTGAACATGAATTTGCTGTCGCATATTGTAAAGTATGTTCTTGAAGAGAGAGGTGGTAGCTGTGGTGGTGTTATGGGCTTACAGGTGGTACACGTGACGTGCACCAAGAGCAGTAGCCCCTTGGTGAGTAACTCAAACCGCCAATGTACTCACACTCAGAGTCTATATATTCTCCGAATATACATATCCCCAAGAGGTAGTCTCCTGCATACCTACTCTCACTCTTTTGTCAGAATTAGCCTATCAACAGCGCATGCATATAATGCAGTGCAAATTGCGAATTCTGAGCAATTATGAATGCAAAGAAGTGTTGGAACAAGTGATCTATGTCTGAGGGAGAATATCGTATAGTTCCGGAGAGATGAACATGGTTTACAAGATTGATGAATAGCAGGATGTTCTGAAACACCGTCGAGCCTATATATAATTAGCACTCCATTATCCACCGTGCCCCGCTGTGCTGTTCATGGCAACCTCGGATCGAGTAATGAGAATTTTCATTCTATTGTTTAAACTAATATATGAGAACATTAATCAACCCGCATGTCTAGATGTCCATGCCATCAGTTTCCTCGCTATCGGTCACCTCAGGCTATGGTGCAACTGCGTCCTGTAGTACCAGAGTGTGATGCGTATGAATCCAGAAGCATAATGCGTTTCCACTTCTAGAAGTAGTAGAAATGCGCCAGTCGACGCCAATGATTATAATCACCGGGGCAAAGAGCAGCCGGCGATCGATGCCATAGGCTAGATAGCTTGTATACGAGCTATCAAAAAAATCAAAAAACATCATGACTATTTGTTAGTTATTATTGAGGAGGATATTTTGCAGGCCGAATGCCAGGAGGGATTTAGAACGGACATGCAACCAAACCTACCTATTGATATGCAGCGATCTAAGTATCAAATGAACCTAACTGGAGTGACATAAATCCTAAAATGGATGGCCAAGGGCCACGGGCCTTGGAAGTTGCTTATCTAGATGCCTGAAACAACCAATGTGTCACATATCACTATTGCGAAACTCGCCAAGACAACAAACAGATCGAGATATCGGGCACGTACCCATTAGGTACTTACCTACTGCTAGATTGTGAATGCTGGGATCCTCAAGTGCGTAGTTGACTGACTTGGGTGATAGTGAGCTGTCTCTGGGTTAACCGGTTATCTAACCGTTAAATGGTATCGCGCTGTCAATTGGGGTTTGACTCATTGGATTTCGTGAATCTAAAAATAAAAAGAAAAATCTTTTGCAAACATCTTTGAACGGAATCGTAAAGCGGCTGCTCTATTCTCTTCCTTGCCTCGCTGTGCCTCGCGCTCAATTCTCTGCGAGAGGAAATATTTGGTATGCGCGCTCCGCAGTGGGTATTTATTTAATATCCAAAAGACATCTGATCTTAGAAATCGCTGGTTGGAAAAAGAAACGCAAAAACCAGTTATGTATAACAGGTTTGTATCGCAATTCTGATAGTGCATTCTCATGTGTAAGTTGCATTCTCATGTGTAAGTTGCAATCTCTTTAGGGAAGCTGCGCTTGCTGTCCTCCGGTTTTGTGTAGACGATATCTTTCTCTAGTTTTAATCCCTACACCTACTGGCTGTGCCGTTAATTAACCTGTCACTCCGCTTTGCTATAATTAGTACAAAGGATCTCGCTCCCGCTTAGGCAGGGAGCACCTTTCCGAGAAGCAGATCGATCTCCGTAACGAGGGCCTGAACTGGAATACCTGGCAGGCGGTTTTCAGTGTTGAGAGCTAAATGTAGTCTGGTTGGCGATACGGTGGTTGCATTCCAACAAGCCTAGTGGTTTGCTTTTAGCAGGGGAGCCTTTGCACCCTTGCAAGGATGGTACGTACAGTAACTCCACTAAATGCATTTGCTCGGTTCAGCATCCTCGGTGGTTCTTGGCTTTTGCAATCCAAAGCAGAGCTGTAAACATGCAGCGCATGCAGTTATCCCCCCAACCCACAATCAAGAATGACGAGTTCTTCTTTTCATATACTATCGGAACTCGAGGTGTCTCATCACCATTATCATGATCATCATTTTGCAAGGGCACACTGCCTTATCCGCAGTACCGTAGGTACCCACAGAGCATGTTGTTGGTGGTTTCGATCTCTCTTTTCTGCACTTTCGTTCTGTACGTATTAGAAGTGCACTACATGGCCATGGATTATGAGATTATGAGCATGCAAGGGTGCAAAACCCTTCTACGGATGCTCTGCATGAGTGGTTGGTGTCGGTGTTACAACTATATCTCTTGTGAATGCTATTTTCGATTTTTCAACCACTGCTAGGTACATAACCACTAGTTAGGAAACAGAGCAAACGAGCAATCTTGGCGCATGCGCAGAACATCACATCGTGAACTCAGGCCCGACTACCTGTCAGGGCCCAACTATCATCGCTTTCGTAATTCAAGTCTTAATCTAGCATTGCTGTACAGCGCAGGTACGCTAGCTATGGTTCAATGAAATCACACCCGATGGACGTCTATTGCGTAGTCTGGTTATCAATCTGGTTGGTCTCAGTCAAGGTTTGAGTCGCTCATCCCATGGGCTGGTGAGACGCATAAATCTATGGTTCCTAGTTCATTAACAATCGTATAATCTCCGTAATTTCATTCATGCACAATGGGCTGTGTCGCACCAGCCCAGGGATACCGTATCATACCTAGGTAGGCAGTCTAATTTCCAGATTTGGCCGCCCACAGGACTTGGGTCAGCCACTTCTCCTCAACTGGCGACTGAAAAGGGTGACTCGTGCCTAGACAGATTTATTTCCGTGTTTTGACATTCGAAAGCTAGTTGCACACCTCCATTGGGGGCAGATACCATCGCTTACCTAAGAATGACCGACCATGGTAGGATGACCGGGTCAGGAGACTAGCCGTTTTAGACAACCCCGTGATGCCATGCAAATACAATAGTCAGAAGCCACTCTGGCTAAATTGATATCTCTGGAATCAACTACGCTCTACAACATGGTAGCCCTCACATCTCGCCAAAATCGGCCTAATACCCAATACCCCGAGTTTACGACCTGACCTCCTGGTCGGGCGCCCCCCCCCCGCGG
>Ga0307511_10002558_pt1 | contig 18986 bp, 19 predicted proteins | sample 13_EM_MG_FD_200266 | JGI IMG/M metagenome (GOLD analysis project Ga0307511, IMG submission 200266) | Populus trichocarpa ectomycorrhiza microbial communities from riparian zone in the Pacific Northwest, United States - 13_EM | ecosystem: Host-associated > Plants > Roots > Unclassified | place... | reverse complement strand
CTAGGCTCTTGCCAGATCTTACATTAAGCTTCAGGGCCAGGCAGGGTAACGGCGGGGGGGTGAAGGGGTTTAGAAGAATCTGTGGGGTGGGACTGGGGAGACTCTGTAATTTATGAATTTATGAACTTATGTACTTCCGGCCCCAAGAGTTAGGGGTATTAGCCCTAAACATATCGCACTTTGGCCCGCCCCCCCTCAGTGGGAGGTGTAACTTACAGTTCAGGGTTTTTCTGCGGGTATTTTTTAAAGTCGTAACATAATACTAACACTACTCTTTTTTTTTTAATAAAATAAACAAAAAATCCATGGGTTACAGGTATGCAAATCCGTATTTTATCCAATCACCCCTCCCCTTCCACCGAGTGGTTTGTACTCGGGCCTTGTGTTGTCTCTTTGGAGGAAAGCCCTAGTTCGAGTCACAGCCGCCCCGCCAAGTTATGTATTTCCTTTGTTAGAGTTAAGTGATTTACTCTTGATTACGGGTTATGTAATCCGCTGCGGATAGGACTCTGTGTAGCATACCACAAAGTTATCGTAGCGTAATAAATCCACAATCACCCAAACCCGGTTTTCCTCTTTCATAAACTTTTTAGTAGGCTGGATAGTCCCGATAACCATTCTGATTAGGTCCGGTTGACGTTCTGATACTAGGCAGGCGGCAAACTAGACTAAAGGTACGAAGCTAGATAACTAGTAATGTTCGTCCATTCGATTAATAGCCTCAGAAAACACAGCCAATCTTTGTACAACAATGTGCCAGTTGGTAGGCTCAGGCTTTTTTTTTTCGTTTCCGACAGTTTGGTTTTGTGATCGTTTTTTATTGGCGATGCGCAGACAAGGCTTGTGACTTGTTAGGAAATGGTTGGTCTAAGAGGTAGATAGGAATGACTTGTCTGTATTACCTATCTCCAAACCAAGGCCCTTCACACCTACATAAGCTGCCTGTCTGCCTTGCGACCGTCATACACGTATGCCTTGTGGGCGGCCTTGTAGCTTATGCCAACAGATAGTTAGGGCCTAAGCACCCTCACATGGGGACATTGAGTTGTTTGAAGAAGTTTCGCCCATGCCATGAAGGAAGCTTCAACCAATTACCCTGAACTCAGTACCAAATTGCCAAGTGCTGCGACTTGCTCTAGTTAGCCTCGAAGCAATTACCCCCACTCTAGTAATCAACCCTAAGACCTTTATGGATCTCGATTCGAACTAGGAAAAGCCGAAAACCACGGTTCGGTGTTTTAGGTTTGCATAGAACAAAAAAAGGAAGGTGGAGTCCTGCTAGTTCTAGGGTCTACGAGGCAGTGCAGAAGTCGATGAGCAATGGAATAGGGCCCATTTGTGTTGGGGAGTGGAATAAGCCACAGAAATTCTCGGTGTATCTGTGGTACTCTCGCAAATTGATTGATTGATTGATTGATTGATTGTAGTCATTACTCATATGTTCCAGTGTCGGCCCCCGAGAGGATTCAAAACGCAGTATGTACAGCTAGGTGGCAAAAAGAATTGGACGCTGCATACAAATGCAACGTATGTCATCCACCTAAACCCATACAAAAGTCTCAAATATGCAGCGTTTGGGCCTCTTTATGCAGGGGGGGTGTCCAATTCTTTTTGCCACCTGACTGTACAAAGATATTAACCTGACCTGACCTAAACCTGCCCCTAATAGCGAAGAATGATAGAAACGGCTTTAACGCCTCTGGTTGAGAGAGATATTGAGATATAGAAAGAAATCCTCCACGGCGTGGTACTCTCGCAGTAAATTACTTGTATATATGCATGTATGAGTATTACCCTGAACCCACTTCACCTCGCTGGGATCTACCCTTCAGAAATTCATAAGATACTATATTCATCACAATCAGAAAAACCACTACTACCTACTGGTAAAAGTACGGTAGGGCGATCAAAGAATAAAGATAAAAGTAACTATGCTATACCTATCCCCATCAACTCGGGGCAATCAATCCCACCAACAAGAACATCAAGAACATCAACAGACTTCATCTTGGACGGTGATACTTAGCAATTGGTATTCAAACGAACAGGCCATACCAAATACCAATCCCAATTCCCATTCCCATTCCCAATCCATCACCCCCTATCCCCCTATCCCCCCCCTGCCCTTCAGCGACAGCGCAACACCTCATTGCCTCTCAAGACTTGAACTGAACCAACGAAAACCCAAATTATCCCAACGCCCCAGCCCGATCCAGGGTAAGCCCACAATATATTTTCTCCGCATAACTAATATCAAGTAACCTAATCCATCTCTTTTTTTCACTAGTTTTTCTTTCGGTGGTGTAAGATCAAGATGTGGTAATCAAATACACGAACGCAAGAAGAAAAAAATAAGAACAAATAGGAAAGACGAATAAGGCCCCATCCACGAAAAAAGCAAGGCAAGGGTTAGAAAATAAAATCACCACACAAGAAAAAAGTGGGAGGATCAAGGCCCTCGAGCACAATCAAATAAAAATATCAAACCGCAAAAACAGGCTACTGTGCTCGATCTGAACGAACCTTCGAGAATTGAATAAACCATAAACGATATGCAATGCTAACGCTCTTTGAATATGCTGCATAAAACACATCCGGCAACGCTCTCACAGAAAACCAGACTCATATAACTGGACACAATAATTTGCATTGACACCCCCACCCATAAAATTCGTGATAAAGGGAAAATAGCACTAAGAACTCAACGCCAATTCATCTCCCTAGGCCCCAACAAAATAAACAAAGAATAACGAATTCATCCGCAATATACACTGAAAAGAACGGCTATATATAAAATGGTATTGTGCAGGCTGCGGAAGATTCAAAACTCGCATGGCAGATAAAGGGCTAACTGAACGAAATAATAATGTCAATCATTAAAAGGAATTGTTCGAGACGAGTGCGCGCTTGTATCATTCGGAAATATTGCTCTTGCTGCGCCTCATTTCTGCAGAAACACGCTTGATTCTTGCCGTGAAATCGCTGATGCTTCTGCTCTTCGAGGGCTTCTTTTGCTTGGACAACTCATCGTCCGCGTCCTCTACATCAGTCTCGTGTTTTGAATACCTCTTCTCGAGTGACAATCTCTTCGACTTCTTCTCCGGACTGGAAGGTGTAACAATGGGGTTCGGATAAGTCTGCCCTGTCGTGGATGTGAAGGGAGTAATAATGGATGCAGACGCAGTTGCATTCGAAGTTTGTGAAGGGAGAGCCGGTGGTAGATTCGGCCTGTGCATGAACGCTCCTGGCGGCTCAAGGTGTTTCGGTGATGCTTTCCTCACTATTGGTTGGCTAGTAGTTGGCTCTTTAAGGCCTAAGCTGTCCCACTCTGTATTTGCCGTACGCGGAATAGGTGGTGTTGGGCCAGATTTCCGAGCAGGGGGGTCGCTATCTTCATCGGTGTAGGAGGACATCTGGCCCAACGAGCTACCTCGCCTGGGATTGGCACCCTTGTCAACCTTTGGAGATTCTTTTACTTCCAGCTTTGTTTCGGAACGCTTCTTAGGCTCTTCAAGGCACTTATGGTGGCTGAGAGAGTCTCTTCTTTCTCCGAGTCCTAGCCTTTCCGGTGGAGGGGGTTTCCACATGCAGAATCTCCCAAGAATCTCGGTAAGGCGTGAAAAGGTCATTGGCTTTTCTACCAGTGTGTCAAAGTGGTGCGGTTGCATCAAATCCTTGAGATACCCCGTAACGGCAATGATAGGTGTAGTGGAATTAGTATTCTGGCTCGTGCGAATCATGCGAGCAACGTCTTCTCCACTTATTTGTGGAAGCCTGAACTCCATTAGGATTATATCGACTGCGAATTGGTCAGCGTGAACTTCTTCTTGAATCTTGGGGATGACGAACATTTCACTTCGCCCATTGCATATCGCATTGCCTCTGACCCATTGTCAACAGCAATGGTTCTGCAGCGTAACTTTTCCAACATCCGCTCCATCACCATTCGAGATACCGGGTGATCCTCGCAAACTGATTGTATTAGTGTGGGCTCCCTACTAGGAAGGAATAATTTCTTACCTAATACATCCAATGGCCGATAGACAGGCCCATCGGATACGCTAATGCTTGACATGCGCCTCGAGCTCTGCCTCCTCTTTTGAACACGCAAAAGGGCACTTGACCTAGTCTCCTCATTTTCAGAGGATGAAGGGGATATCTCAAATACTTGGCTTCTCCTTTTCTGATGGAGCCGAACATCATCAAGTACAGCTTGATCGGAATCTTGCGACCCAACTGTTACAGATCTCGAACGGCCTACCATTCCTGCTGTTTTGGCGGGAGATGAACTTGTAGATTGAGACAATTGCTTTGTGTGTGTTCTTACAGGAGAGGTAGATAGAGACTCCAAAGGCTTCGACGTATGCTTCACCGGAGATGTAGATGCAGAAGTTGAACTCAAGGTCGAGAAGGTAGTTGCAAGACGAGGAACCTCCACGGGTGCTCCAGCCTGAACAGATACAGAAGACTGCAGAGAGAGACTAGACGCATTGCTGGACGACTTCTTACGATCCGAAGACCCACCAAAGCCTGGTGTGAAAGACATAAGCAAAGGAGAAGATGGTTGAGAGCCGCGACTAGAAGTTGGTGCTGCTGCCGGTGTCTGCCCACCTAAGCCCGACGGAGACACTGTGCGCTTAACGCTGCTGCTCTTTGAGGAGGTTGACAGAGCTCGAGAAAGCGGCTTTGTGGAAGAACCTGAACTTGATTCCATTGGAGAGGCAGGGTTAGATGTTACAGCTGGAGCTTTCAAAGCTTCCGTACGAAGCCTTTGAATGACATCTTTGTTGGCCTTCTCAAGCACAGGCAAATTCTTGAAGGCAAAGGATCCAAAGTCATCGTTATTAACGGGCTCGCTAAGCCTCCGATTCCTTCCTTCTCGGACATGCCACGGAATATGAAGCGGAATAAGGCCTCTCTTACTACCACTAGACTCCTTCCTGCTTACCGAAACTGCATCGTGAGGGCGGTCGGGGAGATCTGCTCCAGGGGTGTTTGCTGCCGTAGAATGTGATTGATCCTCAAACTCATCACTGAAAGACTGAAGAGTTGCTCCGCGAGAATCAAAATACTCGGTATCTTCAGGGTCCTGGGGCGTAGGGACGAAGGATGGCTCTTCTTCGAGCAGTTTCTCCCAGTTGAGATCGCTGAACCAAGGATGCTTCTTTATCTCTTCGGCACCATTGGCACCCAGCCTCTGGCTTGGGTCCGTGCACATTAAACGATTCATGAGGTCCTTCGCTCCTGGAGTACAGCATGGGTCATCTTCATCCTCGCCAGGCAGCCAGTCAATTCTTCTTGCCAGAATATTCTCAAACACCTGTTCTGGAGTCTCTGCATGGAATGGAGGGTAGCCGAATAGGAACTCGAAAAGAATACACCCCAGAGACCACCAGTCACTCATCTCGTCTTGTCCAGTCCCATTAATTGTTTCCGGGGCTAGATAGTCTGGTGTTCCCACGAACTTTCGATTATTGTCTTCCGGATCGAATAAGGCCATTGACGGTGGTACGATAGGCTGGGCTGGGGGTTGTATCTGACTCTGGCTCTGGGAAGAATTTGTATTCACATGTTGAAGCCCTAAACCACTAAGGTCACTGGAAGTGCTACTTTCACTCCGTGCATCTTCCTCCATTGCGCTCCGCTTGGGCGTTGATGCTGTTACAGCAGGTGCATCATTCAGCGAAAAACTGTTGAGCATAGACATCAGACTTTCGCTACCTGGATTGTCATTCCTTGGTATTGAAGATCGCCGAGAGTGCTCCCTACTTAAGGTCCCTTCCCGGGTAAGATTGAAATATGATGGTGCAATCAACTGAGGATGATTCTCTGGTGTAATCAGGGGTGTTTGCGACGGCGACCCACCAGGAAAATCAAATGAGGTAGACCTGGAGGAGTTCAAGGACCTAGCTTTCGCAAAAGGCCCTTGTTTCAATAAGTCCGGAGTAGACTCACTGGATTGAGTCTGCTGTGCACGCTTCTGTCTTCCCAAAAGCCCCATCCTTGATAGACCGAAGTCGGTAAGTTTGAGATGCCCCTTTTGGTCAATCAGTAAATTATCTGGCTTCAGATCACGGTGCACAATCCCACGTTCGTGGAGATTTTCCAGTCCTAGAATGACCTCTGCCAAGTACCGTTTGGCCCACTCTTCCGGGAGTCCACCGAGCTGCTTGATAAGTGCAGCACAATCGCCGCCGTTTAGGTATTCCATGACCAAATATAGGTAGTCCTTGCTCTGGAATGTCCAAAACAGCTTCGCGACGAAGTCACTTTCGCCCTGAATCATCATGATTGCTCTCTCCGCACGGACATTCGTTACCTGATTCTTAGCAATCATGTCTGCTTTCTTCAAGACCTTAATAGCAAAATAGTCGCCAGTATTCTTCTTCTTGGACAGATACACGCTTCCGAAGGCACCTTTACTGATCGGCTTGATTATCTCAAAGTCTTTGATAGAGGGCTGTACGGCCCGCTGCTGGGTCGGATTTACAGAGGACAGACGGGGAGAGAGGGGGGGCCTCACCATCATCGCCTCCGAGGAAGTTGCAGAAGACTGTCGGCGGTGATGGAAGCCTTCGATGGTGGGGGAGTCACCTGTAGACAGGAGCGGCGATTCGAACAGGCTTTGGATACGTGGCTTCTGGATCCTTAAAGGGGAAGAGGAGGTAATTCTTGCAGGAGACGCTTGTCTTCGGGGAGACCCAGGCTGGTAAATACTGCGCCGTTTCTCCCTCATGGAACCTGAGCGAACAACGCTCAACTCGGTCTCAGAACCCGGGCTCTCTGTGGCCCCATGTGCTGTGGGGGCAAGTGACGATATTGCACTTGTGTCACTATCTCCAGCCTCAGTATCAAAAACCATACTTGAGCGCTGGCTATATCGGCCATGTCTTCGGCCAAGGCTTCCAAGAGGATCCCCCGCCCTGCTCCGCAGGCTATGTTGGGATTTAGGTGTTGAGCATTCCTGTGGGCTGTTTGCTCCTTCAGAGTTTGCTGGTGAAGAATGCCGCGCAACTTTAACTGCAATTGATGCCTCAGACCCATTTTCCCCAAGTTTTCCGGACAAAGATTGGCTGAATGATCCTGGAAAGAAGTTTGTCTCATCCTCTGGTTCCGAGTCCCTACAAGAATTAGCGTCCTCGTCCTCTTCCTCCTCCTCCTCCTCCTCCTCCTCCTCCTCCTCTTCTTCTTCTATGATAGCATCTCCCACATCTTCCTCCGCCTTAGCCCGGGCTTCATCAATGCAGTGTTCCACCAGGTTTTCAAGCTCTGACTTAATCCTCTCCGAGTATTCAATCGTTCGCTGATGCCGTATGACAGCGTCAACTTTCGCTCGTGCTGCGGCCTCTGTGTCGGCACACAAGAGTGCAAGCCCATGCTCCTGTTCGAGAGTATTTGTTGATGGTGATTGCCAACCAAATACTTGCTGAATCCGAGACTCGGATTGGGGTGACTGCGTTCGAAGCTCCGAGGTGCTAGGGCATTCTTTGATTGCAGGAGTGCTAATTTCCAGGGCAGTATCACATAAGTCGAGGAGCAGTTCCACAATTCGGACCAGGGGCCTCCTCTGAATGAAAGACCGCGGCCTGATCCCCGAGGCCGACGAGTCTCTGGAGCGAGAAGGCGTTATGTTGGGTGATGCACTTCCAGATGAGGTTGATGACAAAGGTCCAATAGCATAGCCACGATACTCTACAGTAATGCTGTTGATACTATTTGGGTCACCGGGCACGCTACGGGTCGACTGTTGTCGTTCCATAGCATCCAAGACCTTAACAATTGCATGCCTGTGGACACTTAGGTTGTCTTGTGCCATTTGTACATCACTTTCTGCTTGGTGCTCCAGTAGACAAAGTTCAGAGTGTTTCTCAAACCACCAAGGTTGGATAGGGCGTTCGCATATCCGGCACAACACAGGCATCGGTGGGGGGTGGTTCTCAGGATCTGCTGTGCCCTCTTCCGCAAGTGTTGCCAGATAATTTGCTAGCATCGTAGCTCCCACACCTAAAGACTCAACCAGTACGGCTGGTAAGTCAAAAGCGGTGGGACTACGCTCAACGAATGGTCGTAACACCCACATTGTCTGATCATACGTTAGCGCCACCGAAGCTACATCATGCGGGGCCAAACTCACATGGCTGGGCTCGCCAGTCGTTCTGTCATTTACCAATATCCCTTGCGCTTCAAGAGTCAATATCCTCTCCTGGGTATCCGCCTGTGCTTGCGGCTCCTCGGGGCTCATTGGGGTATCAATAGGGTCCTTGGGTAGCTTTGAAAGTGGCCCACTCCTTGCCGCAAAGCGTAGCATGTAACTTCGGGAATCGTCACTCTTCATCTCCTCTACAGCGTTTCTAAACGTATCTTTATCATGCAAGAGTATTTCAGATACTTTTTTGTCTTGTATCGAGTCACGGGGAGTCCTTAAGACTATGTCAGTCCATACACCCAAATAGAGCCAGCAAGTAGGGGTACAAACCCAATCACATCTTCCCATGATTGACTAACCCACCGTACCCTCCCATCCAGATTGAGGTCCAAAATCACAGTGCTACTTTGTTGGGCTGCTTCCTTCAAGTCCTCTTTTTCTGCCTGTATAGCCATACTCGGCGTCCGATCCATGTTCCGCCTGGTGGGCGGCGCCCCAACTGTGTTGCTAGCCTGAGTGACCACAGTCGGTTCATTTCCAACCTCGAGATACCGACCCATACCTGTGCTATTATCTGCCATTGGTCCTCCTTCGGAAATAGCTCAACTCCCTAGAGCTTCAAGTCTTTCCCCCGCCTTGAGGCTTCTGAATCTTACACAATGGACACCGCTCCCTTTGCTCTCCAAGTAAATGCTATCTCTCCTCCACAGCTGTAGGTCCTGAAGGATGTGGTTTCGATGCTTTCGATGTTGTTGTTAAATATCAGTGGTATAATGTACGCAGGGTATATTGTAATTCTTCGTCAGAATAGAGTCCAGCTAGGACGAATATTCACAAATCGCCATTGTCGCAGGCAACGAAAGTTCTGTGTTTTGCTAACAAACCCTTGTGAAAGATGTTTGATAGAAAAGAGGAATAGCTCAGGTCAGGGTAGGTGGATGTCCGAGAGCTGGGGGTTGAGGATTGGAGGAAAACCCGACGCACTCAAAGGGTGGGATGAGTGTGAATGTATAAAGCGAGCCCACCACTGCAGAGGTGATATGCTGAGGAAATTGGTCAACACCGACCGGCAGCAGAAGTGTCCAACGATGAGTTGATGATCTGCCGGCTTTTCTTGTCCAACGGCTTGGTTCAGGTTATTCACAGCTTCTGCTTGTAGACTCGGAGTGGTGGGCACAGCAGCGGAAAGCTTCGATGCAAATAGCCACCAAATTCACAAGGATAAACTCCGTGGGGTCGTATACAGGCCAAGGGTACCTCGAGAGACAAACCCGAGGGCGAATGAAGTATTCGTGAAGGTAGGCGAAGGGCGGGAGGACGGCAGGTCGGGAGGTCAGGAAGGAGAGAATACGTACTTTTACGCAGTTGGAATTCGTTGGTGGAATTTGGCCGCAGAGCGAAAGCTAGGACACCAGTTGCAATACTAGAGGGTCAAGATCACTCGATTGCGCTTGAACGAAACCAGAACAGCTTGTGCCAGAACAGCCCGCGAAACCAGTGGACTATTTGGCAATTATTTTATGTTAAACTGTTCCCTCACTCTCTAACGCTCTCTCCCGCAAGCCGCAAGGAGCATTTCGTTCATTTGAGTGCTACTTAAACGCTGTACCTTGTAAGTCCGTCGTTGTATGCACTTTCTGCTGCTGCAGGTTCTGCTGCCGCTTGACAAGCCCGCCTGTCTCAGGAGGAAACGCATCCCCGTGGCCAGTCGACTTACATTGCTATATGACGGCCCATGCCAGTGAGATGGCCATGGCCTGCAATGTACTGTAAAAGGAATTATGGAACCCTTTCTCCTGTCCGATCGTCCTCAGTGTAAACATCTCATATAAAAACAAATACAAACATTCCTCTCAGCATGTAAGCCGCACCAGGCCCCGTACGAACTGCTCTGTAGCTGGAGCTCATACATCGCGCATACACACCCTCAAGCGGTTGCTGGAGCGACATATCACACCCTTGTCTCATGATCTCTTGATAGTACCCCACTGTCATTTCTTATGCATAACCTATAGGTTATTGAGATACGAAATGTACCCCTGTGCCCCCCAGCTTCAGAAATTTTCTTTCCAATTGATTCTCCTTTCACGCACCTACGGTACCCGTTGTTTCTCGCTAGGCTTAACATAAGGGCCTGGGGGGTCAGGTGAGGTAATACCCTCCCTCACAGCTTGAACGCCAGTCCATATTGGGGCTAGTATGCAAACGAGAAGCTCCAGATGTGACGCAAAGGCTTGAACTCTATGGCCACATACGAAGAAGTAGATTCGAATGTGACGGTGAGATAAAGTAGTCTGGTTACTAGGAAGCACTGCTCGTCGTTCCTTTTAACTACTTGCACTGTAGCTTGCGATTGAACAATGTTGGACAACTTCTGTCAGATGTTTTGTGCAACACCCGATGCCGAACTGGTCTAATTGAAAATATGTGCCAATACGGTCACAGCTTATTACATATGATAAAGCAAGCTGCTGCAGGTGGTTGAGCAGAGAGGCGAAGCACCAAGTCGATAATATATTAGTTCCGTTACACATTTGTATGGCTACCCATGGGGTTTCCAGGCGGATCCCCGGCACCACCACCAAACGTGGCCCACACTATGGCAGAATCAGATTCATGACCGTATGGAAAGATCTATCAGTTTATCACAACGTCAAAAACTCGACCCCCCCAGTCTGATTGTCGATCTAATTCTTCCATCTAATTGGCCCATAAAATGCCATCAATCTGGATAATGGATACTTAGGAACCGGGGAGGTGGGGCATCCCATTATCCTTGACAAAAATAAGACACGAGATACTTCGCAAGCTCCGTGGGCAATTGCTTAGTTGGGAGCTAGAAATACGTGGATATCTCTGTCGTCGCACCAACCTGCAAGGCATCGTGAGAAGCTTGGTCAGCGGGGCGGAGGGGAAGACAAGACGAATGTGAAAAAACAAACAAAATAAATGGATAAGGTGGGTCCATTAAGTACATATGTAAGCATGCATATTATAATTATTATCGCGGGTTCGGACCAAGAATTAACATCAATCGGCAATATTAGGTTTTACGCGGTCAACAGCAACCCCCTCTACGAGGGGTCAGACTACAGCAACCCCAGGATGTGGCTTCTCTTGACTGCCAGCCATTTCCCCGCATGCTACCAGAGTGGTATGGGTGTGTTTCACGAAGGTGGTTGTAGATCTTGGAGAGGTTATCCACAGGAAAGACCCGATACTGCAACGGTAGTTGCATCGAGTTAGACAATTGTGGATACAAAAATGTAACATGCACCTCTACGCTGGACGAACAATTGGACTAATAAACGGTCTTTTACTCTCATAACTAATTTTCGTAACTCCCCAATATACTCAGGTACCTACCACTTGCAGAAGATTACTTGGTTATATGCCTATCACTGACTGCAGAGTGACAGAAAACTCGAAACGTACATCGAATAAATGGTGTCTATTGAGCACTATGTAGCCTATATGAAGTTTGTGACAAGATGAGTTAGTCCTCCTGCGATGTCATATAAATATTAATGTATCAAAACACTTACAAAAATTTGTAAAAACAATATGGAAGCGTCAATATATTGGCTTAAGAACCAGGGTCGAGCTTTCAGTTCTATTAGCACAGGTATGAGAAGGATGGAAAGGCTTTACTCATTTCGACTGGTTCCAGCAAAAGCCCGCGGAAAGGTATCTTGGATCCAAGCCTCCTGGCGATTCAGCGGATTCGCCAATCGGGAATTACTCACGATTCTGGTGAATAAGACTATTACCCTGCATTGCTCTGCGTAGCAAGTGCAAGGTATAGTACTGATACCACCACACGTGCTAAATTTACTGACTTCGGTGATACTTACTCAAGACACTCATTGAAGGCCCGCTGACGACAACTCCATCATATTCCAGATCACTGATGTTCTGGAAACTTTTACTGCCGTTAACCACAGATCTTCTCTCTCCATCTCGGCACGGCATCATTGTACTTCCCACAAAATCGATGCCGGGGTCTCGATTGATACGCGAAACTCAGCCTGATCAATATCGATACCCTGTAAATCGTTGTTTCAGTACCTAATGGCGATCCACCCGAGCTTGTTCACAACCAATCACTTTGACCAGGCAAAACGTCTGGTCAAGAATAAAACCAGATTCCTCAGCTCGGTAATGTTAACGAGGTTGCCGAGGCTACGTATATGATCTAAATTACCCAGTTTGGACAATGAGCAACAACCTGTCAAGTTAGGGTACGGCTATTTTACCCATCAGATGTTGCAGATATCCAATCGCCATTTCATACCCAACTGGTTTGCCTCGTCACATGCGGCGATCACTTACCTACCTAGCAGGTTTTGATATCCCGGCCTAAGCGAATCAATCCGCTTGGTTCACTATGTTGACTGCCTTACCCATGCCGGCCGACTATTTTGAGTCAGTGGCAGCTGCAAAAGAGCGCTGATGCAGTGGGAGATGCAGCGAGCTGAGATATGCATTGCGAGATGGGCAAGGCTGTCATGCAGGTCCGCGCAGTCTGGGATGGAATGCTTTGCTTGCATTGCGAAGGCGGAATCAGTGAGGAGTGCACCAAAGTGGGATTGAGCATGTTGACTGCTGTTGCATACCGGGAGTGGAATGAATTGTTCCGACCAGAAGCAGTAGAACTGAGGCGTTTCTCCGGGGAAAGTTTGAGGTCAGTTTGAACTGTGGTAGTGCATGGAGAGAGCGAACGACAACTAGGTGACCACAAAGCCGCGCAATGCAGTAGAGGCAGGGTAATGGGGGATATCTTGGGCCTAACTTTGGAGCGCTTGTGGATTTGGAGGGTGAATTGCGGAAGCCTCTCCTCCAGAACCTCAGGGTAACCATAATGCCTGAGTTGAAGTCAAGTGAAAATATTCACATGTGCGCCGACATGTCACAGTTGCACCATACTAAGAGACGGCAGACTTATGCAGAAGCCAAGTTTCAATTTTTCGATCTTCTACTGATAAATACAGTGCGACGATTCAGTATTAGACTTTTTTCTATTTAACTTACCCTCAATATACTCCTTAAGCTCATAAGTCCACATCCTACTTCTCCAATCCCCCATCCAAATTCTGACCAACGGAGCCGGCACGTGAAGCATGTTGTGCTCACAAGACTTGTAGCAAGACTTGTAGAGTACTTCTGGTCTCTTAAACTGCCCTCCAAGGCTCCAAAGCTCCTAAGCTCCTGTGGCCTCGCACGTGACCTTCTACATTATTATTTTATTTTTTGAAGTCTATATGCCCAGTCAGCCTAAGGCTTTATAAAGCGCCCCTAAATAACAGAAAAAGGGAAGGGCTGGAAAAACATTAAAGGTATAGGCGGAGCTTTCAATGCCACGAAGACGGGTATAATACTTAAAGTACTACATCAATATCACAATACCACGAGCTAAAACATCGACGAGTCAACACACTGCGTGCATACACGCAATGGGTATGTAACACACAACGTAGCGAAGGCCATCTATGCAAATAAACCGCAGCAATATGCCATACAAGGCTGACCCTCCTCTACAAAGCCGAGCCCCAAATCCCTAACCGAACTTAACCCCAACCCCCCTAACCATAGCCACTGGTCTTGAGATATTATCCGGTGCATAGAGCACATCCAAAATATGCATGAAGACAGACCATATACGTGCGAGTTAGAGTGTAATTGTGAGCACAATATGTGCTTATAATCTGTGTAGTAGTGGGTGTGGTATCGTGAAAGAGACTAAAGGTTGTGGTATTGTAAAACTTTCGCCCGGCAAGGTTCTAGTCAGGTGGGGGCCGTATGCCTGCATTCGGCCATTTGTCACGTGCGGGGTCTGCTTTCCTCAATAACATACCTCTAAGGGTCACTATCGATATCCACCTAGTTTAAGCCACTTAGTATATAAATAGATAATATATATATATATATATAACTGAACAATGGCGTGGTGTGCATGTGTGAAGGTTGCAGGGTGGACTTGTCCACATGAAGGTAGCTTACTAGTATTGCTGAAGAGAAACGTTAACGTAATCAACGACTTCAGGAACGTGCCCGTGCTAGAGAAGCGTTGCCATTTAACCTCCCCGATATTTCAAACCAAATATACATGCTTCGTTTTTACTAGTTTACCCTGAGAAGTGGGTGAGCACACGCCATCTTTGCTACGTTAACTCTTCCATATAGCTAGGGATGAAGAAAAATTCCACCTTTGAAGGACTAATGTAGTGAAACCATGGATTTAGCAAGCTTAGATTTGCAGTGGAAGGAAATTACTTACCATGGTGTTGAGGGATGTTGTGAGAAACGATGATTGACGTAATATATATATTCAGACAGAAATAGACTGAATCAGAGAAAAAAATTTTCCTTCTCAGCTACTGGTACTTGAGAGTTTATATATATATGTATGTATCAATTGAGGCGCTGATGCCTGCCCCGTCCTTGCGTTCTTCCAGCCCATGGGCCTAGTCACCAATATGATAAATGAAACACATATTGGGAAAAGTACGGGGGTAATATATTACATATACCATCATTAGAGAAAAGGCCCCCTCTCCTTTACTATAGAGATGGCCCAGACTCACCCTAAGTATCTAAGAGCTGGTACTTGCCGGTCGTATGGTATTACTGAACTCTGAAACAATTGCTCTGTTTATACTGTCCCAGACTCTCTTATCTGTTGGATGAGAGTGCTATACATAATTAGGAGCCTAGACCAACAGCTTCAAGTGCTATAAGCTCTTATGGTATGTCTCTTGGTAGATAAAGTTATGCTACTGTGAATGAAGTGTGATCAATCTGGATTGGATGGATGATGCATGCATGGTATGGTGATGACTGCAGGGCGCGGATCGCGATAGCTTGTCTACGGCCGTAGGCGGTAGAGTAGCGGTGATAGAGCCCTAGAATGATAGGAAGTTCTGGGTCGGGTGCAGCATCGAGTCTAACAATCGGGGAACAGAACCTGATAGAGGCCACTCACATCGCCCGCGATACAGGGACGAGAACACAAGATACTCAGGCATCTCCACTCTGACACGCTACGAGAATGCCCTGCACATGACGATAACGGTGGCTGGAATGAGGGTACTTTCGTGTGAAATTAGAATTACGTCAGGCCTTGCCTACGTCCATAGGAAAGTATCACAGTTACCCTCAGTTTGCCGCTACATACCGCCTGCACTATGTAAGTTAGAAAACGCACTGAGAAACGTGGGCTTATATATACCTACTTGGTTGGAGCATACATACATGTGCTTGATACGTGTACACTCGGAGAGTGAAGATTGCTCGAGGTTCGATGCACGGGCAGCAGGCCACAGTTTCATCGACCCAGATACATATGTATGTTTCTCTTCACCATGCAATGACTAAATAGGTAACAGATTATATATAAGCTCAACAAGTACATGTACCCTTCACTCACGCTATTTGTTATAATATACTTCATGATCACACAGAAACACAAAACTAGCACAAACTGGAACAGTCCTGCATATAGCTATCCAAACACCACATATACCACATCATTCCTATAGGTCATACACACATACAATTGAATGAAACACGGCACCAAAAAAAAACCAAAAGAAACCATCGATGCATCTGACGATTTTCCTGTGAGCTTCGATTCCAATATATTATTTGAAGGGACAAGATCGAAAACCGATGCGCTGCCGATTGACATGAACATCAGGTCGGATAAGTATATTGCTTATTGCCCTATCATCATCCGTCGCCCAGGGAAGCAATGTACTTAATCGCTGGCGTTCCCAAGATAAAGTACAGATGTCAAACAACATGCGGGTGCGTGTGCATGAATGACCCAGAGATGAGCAAGGCATCAGCGACTGCCACGTAGGAGGCCTAGTGACCAAGGTGGGTCCGTCGGTTAGGCTGAAGTATAGAGTCCAAGCAGTGTGCACGACAGCACACTCAGAGCCGCGCCAGCGAAAACACCCAGGGGATGAAGCAGAATGCGAACATGCAAAGTGGAAGTTGCGTGGGGGAGGTAGTTGTTTGTTATATGCCAGTAACAAAAAAAAATATTAAACAAAATCAGTACAAACATAAACATGTCAAAGGTAAAGAAATAAATGCCCCATGAGTAACGATATTCCCTAGTAATAATGTCAAACGAAGAAATAAAAAAATAACCCAAATATTCCCATTGATGTAAGAACATAACCCTTCTTATAATATCTGAGAAAAACCCACTAGGAAATAATGTAGAAAAAGAATTGATGTTATTTTCATAACATTCACAGAAAACTAAACAGAAGGATATAAAAACTAAAAACACGAAGAAGCAATAAATGAAAACCCGTAGTTCCTTTGACCCGCCCGCCCAAACTCACTTCCACCCAAGCAAGACAAGCGCAGACAGAGCAAGCGAGGAAACGAATTCCCAACCAGAACGCCCCATCGCCTACTGCCTCCAATATCAAGCCACATACGTTTCCAAACGACCCAAAAACCAAGATCGAATGCAATGCAATTAGAAAGCCTCCGAAGGAAAAGAAAGGAAAAAAAGTAGAAGAGGAAAAAGGCCCCATAAGATATAGGAATGTAACGCAATGAATACCAAAAAGATGTCTGAAACTCCCAATATAGTCCTCTTTCCCATACCCTCTGTGACCCGCCCGTGAGAAGCAATGAATGTAAGAAAAGGAAGAACTTGGGATGAATGTTTAGTAGGAGCTTTTTTCTGGGTTAAAAGTAACCTGTCATATGTATCATGACCTCATGACGTCGTCAACGAAAGGATGTGATGAGGAACAAAGGGAAGTAATGAGACTACCGTTAAATTAGAAAAAAGTCGAAAAAAAATTCGTACATAGCCAAGGGTCGAGTTGTTTATTTGTGTTGATGTTGGTTGTTTTTTGTGTTTTTTTCGAGTGTGGTCAAGCCGACAGTGCGGGTACACTGCCTAATCCACCGTCCATCCATGATTCCACCCATATTGCCCATTCCCTTCCTAACCCAACCGTAATCCATCTATTCCAGTCAATAACCTTGATCCTCCTTATAACTTCAATCATCCTCACCTAGTCCATCAAGGTCCTCTTCACTAATATCCTCCTCATCAACCCTTCTGATCGACATCATTCCATTCCCTGGTTTAGCTCTCTTTAACGGACTTCCCGAGTTCGGTTGATTTCCGCTTGTCATGGCCCCTGCCTTCCTCTTTCCTGACCCACCCGAATTACTCATTGCCATTTGCATGTTGGTATTTGGTGCTGGTATTCGCTGTTGTGGCGTCCTGGTGTGGTCTAGTTTCTGACTTTGTTGGGGCTCCTTCCCTTTGGGAAGTCCACCTTGCTGGTGATGTTGATGGTGGTTAACACTGTTTCCATTGCTACCAGCGCTTTGAGCCTCGGGACTATCTTGTGCTTTCTTATTCTTTTCCATCTCTGCAACCTCCTCCGCTGTCAAAAACCGACCGCCCGGCCCTCTTGGCCGCCTCATAGCATGATTATGTCGCGATTCATGCAGATAAGGTTTTCTCTGTTTCGATGTCAACCGTAAAGCCTCTTCAAGCTTTTGCCTTGCAACTCTGCGTTTTAATATCCGATGGAACTGTTTAGCGTTCACATAAAGGGGCGACTCCTCAGTTGCAATAATATCAGGAGAATGTTGGTGAGGCTGGGCTTGCGTATTTTGCATTGGCGGCTGTTGGGGTGGCGGTTGTTGGACCTGTGGTGGTACTGGTGCTTGGATCTGTGGAGGAACTGATCCCCGTGAGTTCTGAACAGGCTGAGCATTTTGTACCGATGGGCTTCCTCCATGTTGCTGACTCATCCTCCGCTGGGCAGGATTCTGTGGGGGCATAGGTTGCTGTTGTACTTGTTGTGGCTGCGAGACCTGCTGGGGCGGCATAACTTGGCTGCCTTGGACAGTCACGGCACCAGCTAGCTGGGGTGACCGTTGCTGTTGTGCCTGTCTCTCCTGTTTGACTTTCACAGCTGCAGCGTTTAGTCTGGGTGACCCCTGTAACCCCTTCTGTAATTGGACATCAGGGTGGCCTTGTGCGATGTAATACTGTGGTTGCCCTGCGGCCGCAGCCAAAGCAGCATATGGGCCACCAGGATACTGGGGCTGGTAAGGAGAGGTGTGTGTTTGTTGATGGTGTGCTTGATGATTTTGATTGGAGAGAATTGGAGACTGGTGGGCAGCCTGTTGTATCCCGGCATGCTGCGATTGTGGTGAACTGAGTGATCCGCCAGTCGGTCCATTACCAGCGTTAAGTTGTGGGGAGTATGACCCTACGGCCGCATGTACATGTTGGCTGTGGTGAGTATGAGGAGGCTGCCGATGGAACTGTGGGTGTGCATAATCCATCGCTGTAGTGGTAGAAACAAAGCCCAAGATCTCAATTGGAAAAGGTGTATGGTCAATCTAGACACGGTAAGTATTGCTTTCACTGGATGTGAATGCTTATGCCGCGGAGTATCGGCGTGACCCGGATAGCAATAGAGGTATATTGAGGGTCGAATAAGTGATGCTATAAGCCTCTTGGAAATCCTAGATGTCGTACGCTGGGAGCAAGGGCGGAGCTGCTAAAAAGAAGGTACAACGTTCTTGTCGGTTCACTGCCACTTTCGTAGTTTGCTGGAATCTATTCCGGAGGAGAATTCACTGGGTGAGAGACACGGAGACAGGAACCTAATGGCCGAAAGACAACGAGACTAGGAGCAAGAATAGCCAGCAGGGGGAGTTTTGACTGTTAAGCTGACTTTTTCTGGAAGCCTGAGGATAGTGGTCCAGATTAGTGAGGCTTCTCGGTAGGTGCAAAGTAGCTGCGTGGTTGATATGATGTGTATCTGGATAATGAAGAATA
>Ga0307511_10002557_pt1 | contig 18988 bp, 19 predicted proteins | sample 13_EM_MG_FD_200266 | JGI IMG/M metagenome (GOLD analysis project Ga0307511, IMG submission 200266) | Populus trichocarpa ectomycorrhiza microbial communities from riparian zone in the Pacific Northwest, United States - 13_EM | ecosystem: Host-associated > Plants > Roots > Unclassified | place... | reverse complement strand
CAGATTGGTGATCTCACGCTTCTGGCCATTTTCGAAGATCTCGAAATCGTCCCTTGTCAGCCCGGTGACCGGCTTGCCGGCTCGATCGTGCACGACGACGTCGACGTTGACGACGCGGACTTCGATCGATTCGGAAGTCTTTTCCTGAGCGAGCGATGTGAAAGCGCTTAGAACAATGATTGATGCGACTATCAGCCGTTTCATCGTGCGTCCTTGTTATGGTTTGCGATGGGCCACAGGAGTGAGACCGCAGCGTTCCGCTACCTCGGTATTGAGTACCGTGAGCGGATCGGCGGCGATCCAGACAATGCGCTGTTTCATCAGTGCGGCATTGAGGCGTTTGACGGCTGCAGTGAGTCCGGAGCCGGTGGAGATGTCGTCGACGTCACCCCACGCGCCGGTCAGATCGGGCCGCGGTCCGTCCGCAGACCAGACGAACAGCGGAACGCCGGTCTCCTCGAGATAGCGCCGCACGACGAGCGGCGAGTAGAGGCTGCGATCGGCTGCCTTGCTCACAAGAAGAATGACAGCGCGCCGCCGGCCGCGTTCCAGTGTGCTCATCGCCGCGACGGCGACGGCATCCGCAAACTGCCGTGGCTCGGAAGCGGCCGTTGCAGGCGACAGCTTCTGCGTCAGAAGCCATGACGCCGTCGCCACTTTGGCGTGATTGACGGATTGCGGAAAGGCGATGGCCGTCGGCTGGCCGCGCTCGTTGATGGGACGCGGAACCGGCCAGAGAATCCGCTCGGCGGTATCGTCATCGAGCCGGATCTCGCCGGCAAGGGCGAGCCTGGGTCGCGTGGCCGGATCCTTGACCATCACTACGAATGCGTCGCTCTTTTCGATGACAGTCGCTCGCAAGGCCGCGCCGCGCGCTGAAAAACAGCCTTCCAGTTTGTCCGGCGGCTTGTCGGAATTCGTCGTCGTCACCAGCATCGGCGCCAGCTCGGATCCGGTTGAGTCGGAGAACCCTGCCTGAATGGCGAGGTCGCGCTTGGCGACTTCATCGTCTTCGAACTGCATCTCCGCGGAGATGAGATGCGGGCGCGACCAGTTGAGCTGCGGCAGCCGAGCCCGAAAGTCGCGGCCGAGGCGGACTTCGGTGCCGTCGACGAACAGCTTCGCGCTCTTCGGAGCCTTGTGCAGGCGGTGGCGTCCGACGAGCTCCGCTTCGGCCGGCTGCTGTTTCTCGCTGTGGATGACGATCGCCATTTCGGCCGGCGGGCGCGAGAGATTGATGAACTGCGACGTCCGGGCGACCTCTTTGCCTGCATCGTTGTAGGCGACCGCGACCAGCTCGCTCGGCGTCAGCGCGGTGCCGAAGTCGACCTTGACCGACCATGGCGCGCCTGACAGCCGCGCCACCTCCCGCCCTCCCAGCTCGATGCGGACCGACTTCACTGCCGAGTCGACCTGCAGCTCGACCGATTGCGTTCCGGTAATCAAGCCGAGGAAGAGTGAGAGGAAGACGACCTGCGGCATGCGGGCATTCTAGCGGGTCGGTCGCGGACTCCCGAATCGGCCGGATGCGGAGCCTCGGCAGACTCCACGATTGGTTGAAACGAACTCATCCGTCCAGTCACTACTGTCCATATTGCTTGTCTTAACGCCAGAGAAACGGAGGAGCCATGAGCACTGGAAAGAAAGAACTGACTCACAACGGGAAAAAGATCGTGATCGAAGGTGACAAGCCGTCAGCGATCACGATCGACGACGAATCAATTCCTGTGCGATTCGACGATGCGACCGGCAGATACATCGCCACCACGCATTCGCCCTACACGAGTTTCGACAATTTGGCCGACCTCGCCAAGCACGTGGCCGACCACGTCATCGGCCAGCGGTCGAACTGACGAAGCCGAAGGATTCGAGGTGAAATCATGATCGTAAGAAAGAACGTCATTCGTTTGACCGCGGCCGAAAAGGCCAAATACGTAAACGGTGTCAAGGCCCTGAAGGCCAATGGAAACTACAACCAGCTGGTGAAGACGCACGACGACGCCATGATGCATACGACGCCGAACGGCAGTAATGCCGCGCATCAGGGTCCGGCGTTTCTGCCGTGGCATCGCGAATTCATTCTCCGTCTGGAGAAAGGGATTCAGCAGGCCCTTGGCGATCCGCAATTCGCATTGCCGTATTGGGATTGGGCCGCCGACTCGGCGCTCCCCAATCCGGCCACCGCGCCTGTATGGGCGACGGATTTCATGGGTGGCAACGGTAATCCCGTAACAACAGGACCGTTCAGGAATGGACAGTGGACATTGTTTCCGTCGGGAAACCTGGTTCGCCAGTTCGGCCTGAATGTCGGCACACTGCCGACGAAGGCGGATGTTGCCGCCGCGCTCGCGACCACTCCGTACGACGCCGCTCCCTGGAACACGGGCAGCAATCCCAGCTTCCGCAATCGCGTCGAAGGCTGGATCAATGGCCCGCAAATGCACAATCGCGTTCACGTCTGGATCGGTGGTTCGATGCTGCCGATGACGTCGCCAAATGATCCGGTGTTCTATCTGAATCATTGCAATGAGGATCGTCTCTGGGCGGCGTGGCAGTGCCTGAATCCGAACTCTTATCTGCCAGTCACTGGCGGGCCGTCCGGCCATAATCTCAATGATCTGATGTGGCCGTGGAATACGGCAACGGACAAGCGCCGCCCCGCCAATGAGCTCGATTATCCATCCCTCGGCTATGTGTACGACATTGCGGCCATTCGCTCCGCGCAGTTCCCCAATGCCTATCTGCGCATGGACGGCACCGGTGTTACGGGATTTGTTGGACCGGGCGCCGGAACGGTCAATTGCCAGTTTGGCGCCGGCTCGTGGGAGAAATTCCTGTTCGTGCCACAGAGCGACGGCTCGGTGGCCATCGGGTCTCTGCAATTCCCCGGCGTCTTCCTGCGCATGGACGGCACAGGCGTCACGGGATTTACCGGGCCGGGCGGCGGACAGATCAATTGCCAGTTCGGCGCGGGAGCGTGGGAGAAGTTCAAGCTGGTGCCGCAGGGCGATGGCACAGTGGCGATCGAATCGGTCCAGTTCCCGAATGTTTTCCTGCGGATGGACGCCAGCAACGTGACGCAATTCTCAGGACCGGGCAGTGGCATCGTCAATTGCCAGTTCGGTGCGGGAGCGTGGGAAAAGTTCCGGCTGCTCCCCAACTAGGCAGAAGTCTGTGGGCCGGACTGGAGAGTCCGGCCTACGTATTTTCAATGACTGCCCATCACGTATAGATCGCTCAACAGTCTTGTGTAGCTGTAGACGGTCATCGAGCCGTCCGGCGTCACGAAAATCGGGCCGACGTTGATCAGCCCCGAGGGATCGGCCGGCATTGCTTCGCGCGAAAGGGTTCGCTCGCCGCTGGCCAGATCGATTTTGTAGAGCAAGGCCGGAATCTTTCCGAACGTGGCCACGAAAAGCGAACGGCCGTCGGATGAGAAGCGGGTGGGAACGTCGCCAGACTTCAGCGCCGGAACGGGAACCGGCGAACCGCCTGCGATGGGATAGAGACTGAACCGGCGATCGGGATTGCGCCCGAGGACGAAGCGGCCGTCGGGCGTGACCTGGGTGCCGGAGACATTCTCGGGGGTGATGGCGCGGGGCGGCGTGCCGTCGAGCGCCTGCATCCACAAGCGTGCCGGCCGATTGTCTTCTTCACCTTGAAAGAGGATGTGTGTGCCGTCGGGGAACCAGCGGGCGTTGCGATGGTTGATGCGATCGTGCGTGATCTGGTGCGGCTGGCCGGTGCCGGTGGGCAGCATGACGATCTGGGCCGGCTTGCGATTGCGTGGAATCGAAAGCACCCATTGGCCGTCCGGCGACAGCGCTTCGGAAGTGCCGTCGCCGAGGCGGATGGCGGGCGAGCCGTCCGTCCCGCGGAGATAGACGCCGAAGATCGCGCCGCCTGCTTCGCCAGACTCGGAGAAGACGATCGTCTTTCCATCAGCAGACAGATCGCGGACGACGGAGTAGTCGAACCAGGAGAGATCGACGGGCGGGCCGCTTCCGCGAACGCCGACGATTCCGGCGCGAACAATCTCGCGCGACACGAGCGCGCGTCCGTCGGGCGCGACGTCGTGCAGCCAGAGCGGTCCGGCGCTGGCAGTGACGAGGCGCTGTTTGCCGCTCATCGTGACCGCCGCGATCGCCCTCGCCGTGGTCCCATCCTCGGCGGAGAAGACGATCTCTTTCCCATCCGGAGCCCAGGCCAGCCCTTCCACGCTCTGCGATTCTTTCGTCAGAGTGCGATGCGTTTTACCGGCCAGTGTGACGAGCACGACCGAGCCGCGATCATCATTGAGAAATGGATGGTCGAGTAGTGCGATGGCGTCGCCGGATGGACTGAATCGCGGATGGCCGATCCATCCGATCGTTTCGTAGACGACGGTGCCGATCGGGAACTCCAGCCGGCAGCGGTCTCCAACGGTGCGGACGACGGCCAGTCGTTCGTCCGGTGACCAGTCTGCGAATTCGACGTCATCGAGGATGGCTCGCGGCGCGCCGCCGGCGATGGGGACCTGGGCCAGCGTTCCGCTCTCGCGCACGTAGCCGATGGGATGGCGGCGCAGGGAGATGGCGAGCTGCCCGCCGCGCGAGATCGCCAGCAGGTCAGTGCCGGTGCCGAGCTCGAGGTCGCGCGATTCGGGCGAGTCGGCGCGCACGGAGAAAATCGACATCGGCTGGCCGGCCCATCGCGCGCCATAGAAAACGGTCTGGCTGTCGGGCGAGAAGCGGGCGTTGAAAATCGTGCCGCTGCGGAAGGTGAGCCGTTTGTACGCCGGCGGTGGCTGCGTGCCGCGACGCTGGCCGATGAGGTAGGCGCCGGCCGCTGCGATGAGCAACGCCAGCGTGATCATCAGCGGCCTGATGACGTCGCGCTTTCTCAGGCGCCAGTTCGGCAGGAAGGGAACGGCCGGAGTGGTGAGACCGGAAAGCGATCCGAGGTCGAAGGCGAGATCGCGCGCGGACTGGAAACGCTCGTCGGGATTCTTCTCCAGGCAGTGCCGGACCACGCGATCGAGCACGCCCGGTACGCGAACGCTCAGCTCGTAGAAGTCGCGTGGATCATCTTTGAGAATGGAGTTGAGCGTCTCGATCGGCGAGTCGCCGCGGAACGGCGCAACCCCGGCCAGCATTTCGTAGAGGATGACCCCGAAAGCAAAGATGTCGGAGCGGTTGTCGCCGCTCCCGCCGCGCACCTGCTCCGGCGCCATGTAGCCGACCGTTCCCATCAATCGCCCGGGCTCAGTGGGCGTGGTGGGAAGCGTCATCTCGTGTTCGTCGCCCGGCGTGGCGTTGGGCAATCGCGGGCCGGCCAGCTTGGCCAGACCGAAGTCGAGGATCTTCACGTGGCCGTCGCGGGTGATGAAGAGATTCTCCGGTTTGAGGTCGCGATGAACGATGTTGCGCTCGTGCGCGGCGGCCAGTCCGCGCGCGATCTGTCCGGCGTAGTCGAGCGCCTTGCGGGGCGGGATCGCGCCCTGACGAATGCGAGCCCGGAGCGATTCTCCTTCCAGCAGCTCGGAGACGATGTAGCGCACGCCATCCTCGTTGCCGATGTCGTAGATGGCCAGGATGTTGGGATGGTTGAGCATCCCGGCGGCGCGTGCTTCCTGTTCGAACCGCCGCAGCGCGTCGGCGTCGTTGGAGAGGTTGCGCGTCAGCACCTTCACGGCCACATCGCGGCAGAGACGCGTATCCTGCGCGCGGTACACCTCGCCCATGCCGCCCGCACCGATGGCCATGAGAATTTCGTACGGACCGAGCAGCGTGCCCGGAGCAAGCATGGGCGCGAATCATGTCATGGGATGGGGAAGAGGTGCGCCGTTGGTTAGAATCGGGTGAGCGGGTTGCCGAGTTGCCCGGTTGCCACGTTGCCGGAAGTCATTGGCAACCTGGCAACCTGGCAACCTGGGAACTCCCAAAGGACATCATGAAACCCGAACCCACCATCCGCCTCACGCCTGGCAAGCGCGTTCTGTTCCTCACCAAAGATCCCGAGTTGATTCGCAAGCAGCTCCGCGGCGAGCTCGATCTGCAGATGAAGGATCTGGCCGTCGACGACCTGCTGGACGACATCAACACGGACGCCATGACGCCGGCCTGGGTCTGCTTCAGCCACAAGCCGGAAGACATCGCTCGCGACGCGTACGCCGGGCTGATCGTGGACGGCAAGCGGCTCTTCGAGCACGACGCGCTGATCAACGGCAATTTCGAAGTGATCGTCAGCGGCTATCGCAAAGGGGTCGGCAGCTCGCGCGAGACGGCCACCCAGTGCGAGGTGTGGAGCGGGATCAAGATCGCGGTGGCGGCGTCGTTCGCGCCGATCCACGCCGGTAACAACATCAATCAGGGCCTGCTGATGGCAGACCACGAAATGCTCACGCGGCTCCAGGCTGGTGAAGCGATTCCAATCGACGAATTTTGCAAGGGTCGCGATGCCATCACGCAGCTCATCATCAAGCAGGGTGGCCTCTTCCCCTTCGCGAAGGCAGTGGCGCGTGGCGAGATCCAGGTGCCGGTGCCGAACACGCCGAGGCGGCCGATGACGATGGGGGAGAAGATCCTGGCGAAGCACATCCTCGGAGCGAAGCCTGACGAGACAACGTACGTCAAACCGGGCGACGCGGTCGTCGTCGAAGTCGATGGCGGATACACGCACGAGTTCACCACGGCGCAGGTGCACTACTTCCTGGAGCAGGAGTACGGTCCGGACTACACGATCAGGAATCCGCAGAAGTTCGCCGTGTTCGAGGATCACCTCATCTACGCCGACGACGTGGCGCGGATGCGGCCGTTCATGGACAAGATCCAGACGCTGCGCGATCTGCAGCGTGAGTTTCAGCAGCACACCGGCTGCCGCGATTTTTCTGCCGTCGGCAACATCTCGCCGGGGATCTGCCACGAGGTAGCGCGCGAATTCATCGTCGATCCGGGCGATTTCATTCAGGCCACCGATAGCCACACCTGCATGGGCGGCGTGAACAACGCACTGGCCTGGGGCGTCGGCTCGACGGAGTACGCGAACCTGGTGCACTCGGGGTTTACTCAAGTCGAGGTGTCGGAGTCGATCCGCTTCGAACTGACCGGCACGCTGCGCGAAAATGTGACGGCGAAGGATGTGATGCTCTACATCCTCCTGCAGTACGCCAAGCCGCAACTGACGCTCGACCGGATCATGGAGTTCACCGGTCCGGGATTGCGGTCGCTGTCGATGGACGAGCGGGCCACTCTGGCGAACATGGCCACTGAGTGCGCGGCGCGGACGGCGATCATCGAAGCGGATGAGAAGACGTTCGCATGGATCGCGGCGATGCGGCCGGGCGTCGATGTGGATGCGCTTCGCACTCGTGCGGTCTCGCCGGATCCCGACGCCGAGTACGCCGGCGGGATTCATACGATCGATCTGCCGGCGATCCGTCCGATGGTGGCGCATCCGGGCGACCCCGATCGCGGCATTCCGTCCGATCCGACGAACGGAGCGTTCATCGAGGAAATCGGGGACATCAAGATCGACATCGCCTACGCCGGCTCGTGCACCGCCGGCAAAGTGGACGACTTTCTCTTCTACCACCAGGTGGCGAAGGAAGCGGTCGACGCCGGTCTGAAAGTGGCGGACGGTGTGAGGTTCTACATCCAGTTCGGATCGCAAGCGGTGGAGACGTTCGCCCGCGAAAATGGCTTGCTCGATACGTTCGAGCGGGCCGGAGCCATTGTCCTCAATCCCGGCTGCGGCGCCTGCATCGGCTGCGGACCGGGAGTCTCCGACGATTCCGATCAGGTGACGATCAGCGCCATCAACCGGAACTACAAGGGCCGCTCCGGACCGGGAAAACTGTGGCTGGCTTCCCCGCTGACGGTGGCAGCGTCAGCGTTCACGGGACACGTCACCGCATACACGCCGGGGATGTTCGCCAAGGAGTTGGTGGGGGCGTAGCTACCAGATGGTTTGGACGACGCCGCTTTGGCGGATGCGGTCGTCTTTCGTAATCAGTGAGGCTTCACGGATCAGAGCCGTTGCCGCGATTAGCGAGTCAATTGGGTCTCGCAGCACTTCATGGAACTTCGCGGCGAGAGCTCCGATCTCGATCGTAATGGGACAAACAAGAAGGCCTCGCGTTGTTTCGAGATTGCGCAGCCATGGCAAGACATCCTGGTCAATGGAAATGCGTTTCCGGCGATGGAGCATTGCAATCTCCCAAGCCGTAATCGCCGATACGCCAACAACTTCTGAATTCGCAAGGGCGTCTTCTGCAGCAGGGGAAAGCAGTCGCGCAGCCGTCGTCCACCAGAGAAGAACGTGCGTATCGACGACAATCACTTCAATGCATCCCACTCGACATCGTCGATTGGGGAAATGATGTCGCCGAGGATCTTCACCGACCCGCGCATACGTTCGATCGAGCATTCACGCTCGGCCGCAGCAGGAATCATCCAACGGCCTTTGTAGAGGACTTTGCCGTCGTCGCGAGGTTGACTCACCACTTCCGATTCCGCAGCGTCCTCGGCTGGGACAACCTTCGCCACAGTCTTGCCGTCGCGGGTCAGACAGATCTCGCCGCCGTTGTGGGCAAGGTCATCAATCAGCGCTTCCGACTTCGGTGCGAACTCGGCGACTTCGATGTAAGTGGTCATGCGTCATCGTAGAACCGCTAGGCCATCTCTTCAACTTCCCGCCGCCCGTCGCTGGGCTGGGCGAAGCACTGCAACGAGGTCGCCGGCGAATGTCGCGGCATCCTTTGCTTCCAGCGACGAGATCGTGACGCGGATCGCGGGCGGCGTTTTGATCCGATAGCGCTCTCCCGCCGCCACCGCCCAACCTCGCTGGAAGAGCGACTGCACGACCGCGCTCTCCTCGGGCATCGGAATCCAGACGTTCAGTCCCGAAATGCCGTGCGACTCGATGCCGCGGACTCGCAGTGCATCGATGAGCGTGTCGCGCCGCTGCGCGTAGGTGCGCTCTGCGCGGGCGAGCTGTTTCTCGACGCGCCTGTCATTCCACAGGGCGACGACGAGGTGCTGCAGGATATGGCTGACCCAGCGGATGCCGAGGGTCTGGCGGCCTTCGACACGGGCAATCGTGCGTGCATCGCCGGCCATGGTGGCAAGGCGCAGATCGGGGCCGAGCGATTTTGAAACGGAACGGACGACAGCCCATCGCGCGCGCGATGCCTCAGCCAGCGTGACGTACGCCGCACCGGCGATGGGGCCGGCGTGATCGTCTTCGATCACGAGAAGATCGGGACGTTGCCGGAGCAACGTGCGCAGTTGCCGTCCTCGGCGCTCGGTGAGCGCAGCTCCGGTCGGATTCTGTGCTCGCGGCGTAACGATGATGGCTTCCGCCGCGCTGGCATGTTGCAGGGCCGCGGGCAGCAGGCCCTCATCGTCGACCGCAATGGGAACAGGCATGAGGGAGAGGGCGTGGAGAAGGTCGATGACGCCGGTGAAGCAGGGATCTTCGACCAGGACGCGATTGCCGGGGCGAAGCTGTTCGCGTAGCACGCGCTCGATTCCGTCGAGCGCGCCGCTGACGACGGCGACCGAATCGGCAGGGACGCCATCGGCGGCAAACTGTTTCCGCGCCAGCGCTACCAGCTCCGGATCGTTCAGCTCATCGCGATAAAGCCGCGGCGCCCCTTCGAGCTTGCGAAAAAACGGCGCCAGGTCAGGCAGCAGATCCGGCGCGGGATTGCCGCTGGCCAGATCGCGCACATCGTCCGGCAGCAACGCCGGCGCGGGCGGGGCGGCCGGGGAGGCGTGGCGGATGATCGTACCGCGCCGGCCGTCGGCGAAGGCAATCCCGCGCTCCTGCAGGATTCGATAGGCGCCGGCGACGGTGGCCGGGCTGACGCCGAGTTGCTGCGCGAGCGCGCGAACGGGAGGGAGGCGTTCGCCACCTGCGAGCTTGCCGCCTGCCAGCGCAGACTCCGCGCTGGCAGCGATCTTGACGGCGGTCGTTCCGCTCAGATATTGTACTGGCATATGAGCGATATTGTACTAGAACATAAGTCGTCATTGCAATCGCCGCGGACCACCGTCAAGCGGCTGGCCAATCGCGGCGACTACGATCGCGACACGATCAACGCCATCATCGATGAGGCGCTGATCTGCCATGTCGGCTTCGTCATCGATGGCTCGCCGGTGGTCATCCCCACGATTCACACCCGCATTGGCGAGACGCTCTACTTCCATGGGTCGATGGCCAGCAGGATGCTCCGTTCGTTGCGCGAGGGCGTCGATGCCTGCGTGACGGTGACCATCCTCGACGGCCTGGTCATGGCCCGCTCCGCATTCCACCACTCGATGAACTATCGCTCCGTCGTTGTGATGGGAAAGGGCCGCGAGGTCGTCGATCGCGAGGAGAAGCTGCAGGTTCTCGATGCGCTCGTCGAGCATGTCTGCACCGGGCGTTCGCGCGATGCCCGGCCACCCAACGAGTCGGAGCTCCGCAAGACGCTCGTCATCGCCATGCCGCTCGCCGAGGCCTCCGCGAAAATTCGCAGAGGGCCGGCGGGAGACGATGAAGAAGACTACGCGTTGCCGATCTGGGCCGGCGTCATCCCGCTCGCGCTCAAGCCATCCGCGCCGATCGATGATGACCGGCTTGTCGCCGGCGTTACTCCGCCCGAGTACGCCACGCGTTACGAGCGCTGACTACTCGGTGCTCCATGGCGGCACGACGCCGTTCATGCGCGCGTAGGCGACCGATTGCCCGAGGTGCTCGTGAAGATGGTTCAGCGCCATCATGAACGCGGCGCGCTCGGTGCTGTCGTTGCCGAACATCCGGATCGGCTTGTCGAGATCGGCGTCGCTGGTGTTGACGATCGCGTTGCGCAGATAGTCGAACGATCGCCGCAACTCCTCGAGTACACGCGGCTTTTCCGTGACGCGCTCGAACGAGCCTGTATCGAGCATCGGCTTGTCGCCGACGAAACTGACCAGTGTGTAGTTGCCGCCGGCGATGTGCATGTAGACCTCGCTGACGGAACGGACGCCGCGGCCGGGACGCCAGGAGTACTTCTCTGCCGGGATGGCCATGGCCAGCGACAGGATCTTCTTCTGCATGTCATCGAGGTCGTGCAGCAGTTCGGCGCGTACGCCGCTCTTCGGTACGCCCGGCGCGGCAGCCTGTCGGACATCGCGGGGCGTTCGGACGGCAGCTACGAGTGGCGCAGCGATGACGATCGCAATCGCGACGATGGGTTTGAGGCGCATTCGGGTTCTTCCTCCGGGGACGAGAATCGCGACAGGTTACTCCCGCCGGATGTTCGCGAGCAATGAGTGCCTTGCGCGCCTTAGATGCTCCCCGGTTCCTGCTCCACCACGACCGCCGTGCCATAGCAGAGCACTTCGGTGACGCCCTGCATGACTTCGGTGGCGTCATAGCGCACACCGACCACGCCATTGGCGCCGGCCTGCCTGGCGTGCGAGAGCATGAGGTCGAAGGCTTCGCTCCGCGTCTTCTCGCACAACTCGGTGAACAGGGTGATGTTGCCGCCGACGAGCGTCTGCAGGCTGGCGCCGAAGGTGCCGAAGAGCGATCGGGAGCGAACGACGATGCCACGCACGACGCCGAGGTGCTGCTTGATGCGGTAGCCCTCGATGTTGAAGGTGGTCGAGGTCATGCGGTGGGTCATGAGGGGATTTTACATGGGGACGCCTAGTCTTGACTGAAACAACTGTTTCATGAAACACTCGTTACATGGCAAGGTCGGTACGCCGCGATGAGCTTCTGGAAGCCTCGGTGGACTATCTCCTCGAGAACGGCGTCGCCGAACTGTCCCTTCGTCCGCTGGCTGCTGCAATCGGCTCGAAGGCCCGGCTGCTCGTCTACCACTTCGGCTCGAAAGAGCAACTGCTGGTCGAGGCGATGGGGCTGATTCGCAGCCGCGCGAAGGAGGCTGTGGAGACGATGATGTCGGCGCAGTCAGGCAACGCGGACCTCGGCGATCTCGTTCGCGCTCTCTGGAAATGGTCGACATCCAATCAAAACCGGCCCTATCTGCGGCTCTTTTTCGAAATGCACGGGCTGGCGCTTCAGTACCCCGGCCGGTATGCGTCCTATCTGCAGGGATCAGTCGATAGCTGGATCGATCTGCTCACGTCCGCGTTGGCGCCAAAAGCCAGCCGGGCCAAGGCAGTCACTACGGCCACTCTGATCGTCGGCGTCATCGATGGGTTATTGCTGGACGCATTGGCAACCGGCAATTGGAAACGTACCGGCAAGGCAATCAACGAATTCGCGGCACAACAGTCGAGGAAAAGGAGATCCGTGCGATGAAACGCTTAGTCATTGTTGGATTTGTGATTTGGCTCGTGGCGACGATCGCATTGCGTATCGCCGGTCAATGGGTGCTACGGCCTGACCGGCCACTGTCGGTCCTGGTGCTCCTGGCAGTTTCGGGGTTGTTGCTGTACCGCCTCCCGCGAGCACTTTTCGGGAGCTTCTCCATTCCACTGGAGCGGCGTCCACTCGGCGGAATTGCGTTGGTTGCGCCGGGGATGTTTCTCGACACAGTGAGCGCGGTCTGTTTTTCAACCATGTTTCCAAACATTCGTCCCGATGCAGCAGGCCTGTTTGGTGGCTGGTTGCTCTTATGCAACGTAGTGGCACTAGTCAGCGCCGCGACGTCCGTCCCCAAACAATTGCCCACTACGGAACAGGCTGCCCCGACGCAATCGTAGACCAGTGAGCATTTCGGAATCGCCAGCCTTTGGGAGTTCGCGTGGCCACTCCAGTAAAATATCCCTCTTCCTCGATCTTGCGTCCCTCTGTCAGGACAAGGACCTCGTGATACGGCGCGGCCACAATGGCTAATCCCGGCCCAAGCGATTGAATGCGCATGTCCGTTCCCCAGCGAAGCTCAATGCTCGTGATGACATGCGTCAGACCGTCGATGCCTTTTCTCGCGGCTTCCCCTGATGCGAAGACAAGTTTGCCCTCGGAAGCCATGAAGAAGTCAGGCGACTCATCGAAGAAGTCGTGCCACGCGATCGGACCTCGGGATGTGACTCCCGTCGCCACGCGCCCGACGAATTCGCGCACAGAGTCGATGTCGGAGGCCGGTGAATTCCGTGTCCCGCTCGTCGCACAGGCGGAGATAGCCAGCGAGAGGAAGAGAACTGTGATCGGCGGGATTCGCATAATCACCTCAGGCGAATCACAAGGAAGATGTTGGTGCGAAAGGGGGGAATCGAACCCCCATGGTCTAATGACCACAGGCTTCTGAGACCTGCGCGTCTACCAATTCCGCCACTTTCGCATTTCGAGCGGGGACCGAGATTCTCGGTTGCTCGCTGTGGAATGTCAATCGGGCGTTTGGTATTCCTTTCCACGCTTGCCCAAAGGGGCTATTCTGATCGTGCCGGATATCTGTCGAGAACCTTCCATGCAGCCGACCGAAGCCGTCTCCGCGATGACGGAACGCGCGAAACCTACCGTCGTTCCACCGCCGGACAACGTTGCCACCGAGATCTGGAACCTCCCGAACTCGCTGACGCTCTTCCGCATCTTCCTCGTGCCGTTCATGGTGGTGGTGCTTCTCACCAAGTATTCGAACTACCTCGGCCTGGCCATCTTCTTCGTGGCCGCCATCACCGACTACTTCGACGGCTACCTGGCGCGCAAGTACAACAAGATGACGCGCCTCGGCGCGCTGCTCGATCCGATCGCGGACAAGCTGCTGATGTCGGCGGCCTTCATCTCGCTCATCGAGCTCGGCCTGGCGCGCGCCTGGATGATCGTCATCATCATCGGCCGCGAGTTCGCCGTCTCCGGCCTGCGCTCCATCGCCGCGCAGCAGGGCGTGACCATCGCCGCGTCGCCGCTCGGCAAGACGAAGATGGTGGCGCAGGTATTCGCGATCGGGTTGTTGATCGTCGGATACGAGCTCGGCGAATTCCGCTTCATCGGCGAGCTGGCGTTATGGCTGGTGATGCTCTTCGCCCTGGTGTCGGGCGTCGACTACTTCATCAAGTTCTCGCGCGCGGTGCTGAAGGGGTAGGGTTGCCCGGTTACCAGGTTGCCCGCGCGCCGGCTTGGTGTGGGCAACTTGGAAACCTGGCAACCCGGCAACCAACTACTCAGTTTCTTCCAGCGCTTCCAGGCTCCCGAGGATCGACTCGATGCGATCGCGGATCTCGCTGCGCTCCTTCTTGAAACGCTCGTTGTCTTCTTCGAGAGTTGACGCGCGTTCGGAGGCGTCGCCTTGCTCCTGCAGGCGCGCGTTCGCTTCATCGAGCTGGCGGCGGAGCGTGTCGCGCTCGCGGCGCAGCTCCTGAATCGTGGCGATCGCTTTTTCCACGCGATCGTTGAGGCGGCCGAGGATTTCGCCCTCTTCCGTTCCGGCAAGTGTCAGTTGGTCGTTGTCGCGATTCTTCTTCACGTTTTTCCTCAGAGTAGTTTGACCGGCAGCGCGGCGGCCAGCCGCGAAGCGAGATTCTGTTGGAATCCGGCCACTTCGTCCTGCGTCAGCGAGCGGTCGAAGGCCTGATACCACATGCCGAGTGTTGTCTTGATGATGTCGTCAGTCCCTTCCGGTACGAAGCGATCGCGCAGACCGACCTCGTGCAGGTGAGGCACTTCGAACGAACGGATCGTATCGATGATGCGCTGATATTCGAGATCGCGCCCGTGCGTGAGAGCGAGGATCATCGGCACGCCGGGGAAGCGCGCTACCGGTGCCATCTTCCACTCGGTGTTTGACGCGGCGATGATCGCCTCGATGTCGATCTCCGCGACAGCTACGTCGCCCTTGATGCCGAAGGTCTGCAGCACCTCGGCGGAAAGGAACCCGAGGCTGGCGATCTCCCGATCTCCGTGCCAGGCAACGGCTCGCTTGCCTTTGCGAAGCCAGCGCTGATCGGATGCTGCGAACGTCACATCGGCGTGCATCTTCGCCGCGATCTGCTCGACGATGCCTTTGACATCGAAGAAATCGACCGGCCGCTTCGGATCTCCCCAGAACGTTCCGATCGATCCGTAGAGAACGATGGCGATGCGATGCCGTTCGCGAACGCTGCCGCCGTTCTTGTGGTACGTCCTTCCCACTTCGAACAGCGCGCCATCGCGTGTGCCGTACGAGCGGTTGAAGGCGACGGTCTCCAGCAAGCCGGGAATCAGCGACAACCGCATCGCTGCAATCGCCTCGGAGAGCGCATTCGTGATGGCGATCGGCTCTTCATCCGATACGAGCGCGTTCCACTCCGGGCGAATGAACGAGTAGTTGATCGCCTCGGACAATCCGCATCCGACGAGCACGTCGCGAATCGCATCTTCGGCGACGTCAGCAGCTTCGCGACGCACATCGCCCGTCGTCACGCGCGGCAGTTCAGCGGGAACGTTGTTGAGTCCGAAGAAGCGGAGCACTTCTTCGATGAGGTCCATCTCTTCGAAGATGTCGCCGCGATACGTCGGGACTGTGACGAGCAGGCCGTCGTGAACCTGTTCAGCGTTGAATCCGAGGCGGCGGAAAAGATCGAGCGCGTAGCCGGCCCCGACGACACCTGCCGAGGCTTGGTGCAATCGCGCCGCGCGAAGACGGATCGTCTTCGGCTTGACCTCGGCGGCAACGACGTCGATCGGCGCTTCGGCGTTGCCGCCGCCGCTCTCGACGATCATTCGCGCCGCTTCGGTGATGACTGCAAGTGTGTCGTTGGGATCGGCGCGGCGCTCGAAACGGTACGACGCGTCGGTTTTCATGCCGAGGCGCCGCGCCGTGCGACGTATCGTCGGAGGATCGAACCATGCGCATTCGAGCAACACGTTGCGTGTCGACTGCGTGATCTCCGACTCGAAACCGCCCATGATTCCGCCGAGGCCGACTGGCCGCTGGGCGTCAGTGATGACGACGGTGTCGGCATCGATCTTCCGCATCTCGCCGTCGAGAGTCTTCATCGATTCACCCGGCTTGCCGCGGCGGGCGATGATCGTGTTGCCGTTGATGCGATCGAGGTCGAAGGCGTGGAGCGGGTGGCCGAGGGCAAGCATTACGTAGTTGGTGATGTCGACGATGTTGTTGATAGGACGGAGGCCGACGGCTTCAAGGCGCTGGGCGACTTCGGGAGATGAGGGCTTGACGGCGATGTTGCGGATGACGAGGGCGGTGTAGCGCGCGCACATTTCGGGGGCGTCAATGCGGATGGTCGGCGGCGAGGATGCCCCTGCTATGGAAGGCGCTCCAGCCGGCGGGGACGCCAGCGCTCCGATTGTTTCTCGGCCCAGGGCCGCTGCGAGTTCCCTTGCCATGCCGAGGTGCGACATAGCGTCGACGCGGTTGGTTGTGATCTCGAGATCGAAAACGGTGTCGCTGCCGTGCTTCTCGACCGACTCGACGGCGTGGCCGATTTCGGTCAGGCGGACACCGAGGTGATCATCGCTGAGATCGGAAAGGTCGACGTAATCGTTGAGCCACGCGCGGGAGAACTTCATCGGGGCGGCGATTGTAGCCGAGCCGGCACGGCCAGTTCATGAAAGGGAGAGGTCATTTCGAAAATGAGACGCGAGCGAGCAGCCCTTCCGCGGCATCGTGAGGATTGTTTTTCTTGTGAAGCACGTCGTCGAGGAGTTGCTCAAACTCATCGCGCGTGATCGTGTTGCCGATCAGGCGATCCATGAACTTCTCCTTCAGCATCGTCTCGATGCGAATCCGGACGCGCTCCCGGTTGCGGCGATCAAGCTCACCGGACGTTTGCAGATGATCGAAGTGTTTGACGATCGCTGCGTCGAGATCCTCGGTGCCCTGATTCGTCGACGCGACAGTCTTCACGATCGGCGGAATCCAGTCGCCGTGCTCTTCGACCAGCGACATCATCATCGTGACCTCGGTGACGGTGCGATCGGCGCCGGGGCGATCGGCCTTATTGACGACGAAGACGTCGCCGATCTCCATGATGCCGGCTTTGATGGCCTGAATGTCGTCGCCCATGCCGGGGACGAGGACGACGACGTTCGTCTGCGTGGTGCGGATGATCTCGACTTCGTCCTGTCCGACGCCGACGGTTTCGACGAGCACGATGTCGAAGCCGGCGGCATCGAGGAGATCGACGACGTCGTTCGTCGCTTTTGCCAGACCGCCGAGAAAACCGCGCGTGGCCATCGAGCGGATGAAGACGCCGCGATCGGTGTAGAGATCGGCCATGCGAACGCGGTCGCCAAGGATTGCGCCGCCGGTGAACGGGGATGTGGGATCGACGGCGATGATGCCGACTTTCTTCTCCTGCTTGCGGTAGTGCTTTGCGAGCGAAGCGACCAGCGTCGATTTGCCGGCGCCAGGCGAGCCGGTGATGCCGACGATTCGCGCGCGTCCCGTTGCCTGGTAGATGCTGGCGAGGAGCTGCTCCGCGCGGCCATCGTCGCGCTCGACGAGCGAAACGGCCTGCGCCAGCGCGCGGTACTTGCCGCTGCGAAGAGCCTCGGCGAGATCGTTCAGCTCGGACATGCTGAGGCGTTACTGGTTGGATTCGGCGAGCAGACCTCTCGCGATCACCATCCGCTGGATCTCGCTCGTTCCTTCGCCGATCGTGCAGAGCTTCACATCGCGATAGTACTTTTCGGCCGGGAAGTCTTTGACGAATCCGTAGCCGCCGAAGATCTGCACACCTTTCTCGGTCGCCCGCACGGCGACCTCGGAGGCGTAGAGCTTGGCCATCGCCGAGGCCTGCGTCACCTTCTCGCCGGCATCCTTGATCGTGGCGGCGTGATAGCAGAGCAGACGCGCGGCGTCGATCTCGGTGGCCATGTCGGCCAGCATGAACTGGATGGCCTGAAAGTCGGCGATCGATTTGCCGAAGGCCTGACGCTGTTTGGCGTAATCGCGCGCCGCTTCGTACGCGCCGCGGGCGATGCCGACTGCGAGCGCGCCGATGGAGATGCGCCCACCGTCGAGCACTTTCATGGCGTCGATGAAGCCGTAGCCGAGGCGGCCGACGATGTTTGAGGAGGGCACGCGGCAATCTTCCATCACCAACTCGGCGGTGTCGGACACGCGCATGCCGAGCTTGTTCTCCTTCTTGCCGGGCCGGATGCCGGGACGATCCATCTCGACGGCGAAGGCGGTGATGCCGTGCTTCTGATCCGATTTGTCGGTGACGGTCAGAACGACCGAGATGTCAGCGTAGGTAGCGTTGGTGATGAAGTTCTTTGTCCCGTTGAGAATCCAGTCGTCGCCATCTTTGACCGCGGTGGTGCGCATGCCGGAAGCGTCGCTGCCGGAGCCGGGCTCGGTGAGGCCCCACGCGCCGATCCATTCGCCGGAGGTCAGCTTTGGAAGCCACTTCTTTTTCTGCTCGTCGTTGCCGGCGAGGTAGATGTGACCCGTTCCGAGGGAGTTGTGCGCGGCGACGCTTAGTCCGAATCCGCTGTCGACGACGGCCAGCTCTTCGATGACGTGGATGTAGTCGATGTAGGAGAGGCCGGCCCCGCCGTACTCTTCCGGAACAGTGACGCCGAGCATGCCCAGCCCGCCAGCGCGTTTGAAGACATCGGTGGGGAAGTGCTGCGCTTCGTCCCACTCGTTGAGGTGAGGCTTGATCTCGCTGAGCGCGAAATCGCGCACCATCTGTTGAATCTGCGTTTGTTCGTCGGTGAGACGGAAATCCATTCACTCTCCTCGAGGAATCCTGTTGTCCGGGGGCGCGCAGGCTAGCACGCCACGCATGAGGAGCAGGGATGATAGCAGGGAGGAGGGACGTTGGTAGAATTGCGAATATGAGCGATGCCAGATCACCGCTGGACTCATTGACGGCGGACAACAACGAGGTGCTGCGCGCGATCCGGGACAGCGATGCCGTCGATCCCCGAATCGATCGAACCATGATGGAGGCGCTACTGCGGCTCACTCCCGGGGAACGACTGCGTCTCGCATGACGTGACCCCGATTTTCGTACCAGGCGATATGAGAGTCGGGTTGATGGTGGGGGGCCTGATTCTTCATCGGGCTCCGGCTTCTTTTCTTCCAGTGGCAGAGGCTGTGGTAGCTGTGGGAAACGCG
>Ga0307511_10002555_pt1 | contig 19008 bp, 25 predicted proteins | sample 13_EM_MG_FD_200266 | JGI IMG/M metagenome (GOLD analysis project Ga0307511, IMG submission 200266) | Populus trichocarpa ectomycorrhiza microbial communities from riparian zone in the Pacific Northwest, United States - 13_EM | ecosystem: Host-associated > Plants > Roots > Unclassified | place... | reverse complement strand
CCGCGGCAGTGATGGTCGATCGGGGATTGTCCAAGGTTTCATTGACAGAGTCGCCGGGACCCTTGCCGGTCGGCAAATTACGAAGCGTGTTGTGCATATCGCGGAGATATGGACGAGGCGTACCAGAATTGGAAGAGACCAAAGGACGGTGGATTGGGGGATAGAAGAGTCTCACAGTCAGGTCCAGCTTTATACGTACCCGACCGGACGCTAGCCGGATAAAATACCCAGAGCATAAGAAGGTAGCCAGTTCAGTTTGTTGATGTCCATAGCTGACAATCCTTTCAGCACCCGGAAGAAATTCGAGGCTGGACGTGGAGACGAGAATGAGGGTGACATTTTGATATGGAGTGATCGTATTCTCGTTGAGTTAGAGGACCTCAAAAAGCGATTTGACCAATCAAGGGATCATAGGGAGCAACAGAGAAAGTTTACACCCCATTCTGTTAGGGAGAATGATGGAGAAAAGACCAGGTAGGAAATGCGTTCCCTCGAGCACCTTGACGTCAAAAAACGGCGGTTCGATCACAGACGGAAGAGCGATGGGATATAATTGGTTTTCTAAGAAAACATCACTCGGAGTCCGGCCGCAAAAAAAATCTCGAAATTTTGGCGCAGGTGAAGGAAAAGAAAACAACCTTGGTCTGATAGATCTCACAGCGGTTTTGCATATGAAACTGAACACGGCCGTCCGCCCGAGCCGTCCACTCCGATCCGCACTCCACCTGATCGGGTCGACAATCAGACCGTTGTGCCCATCTAACCGGCACGAAGGGTGTAGGTTTCTTGTCGAGAGGCGCCGTTTTGTCCACAATCATAAGACCATCGCGTCCGAGTCCTCTCGTGCAGATATGATTTGAGAAGTTGGTTCTACAAGTACACATCTGGCATCGGCTGTATTGACGGCGGTACCTTATCGAGTAAAGTACCGCGTCAAACCTGGAGAGTTGTCAGGAATTGAGTGAGGTAGTGAGTTTGACGGCTTGTTTAGTTCCCCATGCAATGGCACCCAACCTGGCATCCGTTCCGAACCGTATGGGTCCGCGTTACACTAGCACCCCCCCTCTTTTCAGCCCCGGGGGTTCGACTTGGATCGCCAACACAAGATCGGCTTCGGGTCTTCATCTCATCCACAAGCGCGTGGGGTTCCGACTCGTCCCGGCGCCAGGCAGAATGGAGAATACTTAATATGCTCTAGGTCTACCGTATTGTGGATAATGAATAAATGATGTAGAGACTATTTGGTGAATACAGTACTTGGTCGCGGTGAGTTCTTCGTCAGAACAAGAAATTTCTTCTGACTTCAAGCGGTCGCCCTTCGTTTTCCTTTCTCCAGATCGTCTGATCCTTTGTCGCCCGTCCCCTCCTCGTGTTCGGTGGTTCGGTCTAGAACATCGTCCAGTGGTAGCCGTAATCAGCATGGAAAAATAAATTAGAACCCAGTGAGCCCCCTTATTTTTTTCCATGATCGTTCCGCCCATCCTCCCTCGTGGGGTGGTGGTGACGAGGATGAGGAATAAACCGTACCGTTGTCATCAACCTTTGCATTTGACCGGTGGTCTCGGTCAGTCGTTGCTTTGGGTTCCTCCGCAGCCCCTTGAGGGGTCTTTGATCCAACGTCGCCCGAGATTCGCCCTTCCACATCATCCGCGTATTGTTGCAGAATTTCGCGTTGGCGCGTCGTGAGAGATCTGTTGGATTGCCACAGGTTCAGTATGGGAGGCCATATATAGTTAACGCTTGGCGTGCGCTTACCTTGGTAGTTGGATGCTGAACGTGACAAAAAGGTCTCCCTTCTCGCGACCCATTACTCGGTTCAGACCGTGGTTCTTGAGGATCATCTCTTCACCCTGCTGAGTCCCCCCCGGTACCTTCACATCGACCTCCCCATCGAGCGTGGGTACACGGACCCTCCCCCCGAGAAGCGCTGTATGTAACGGGATCCGCGCATCGTGATAAAGGTTAATCCCTTGCCGCCTGAAGAGTTTCGAGGCCGCAATCCGAACACGAACGACTAGATCACCCGGCTGACCGTTACCAGAGATAGGCGAATCACCGGCACCGGAAACGCGGATCCCCATGCCGTCTTCGACGCCTGTAATAGGGTTTGCTTAATGAACTGAATTGGGTAGGCAATCGTTGATTCATACCTGCCGGTATATTGACTACTACAGATTTCCGCTGTCGCACTTTGCCTAGGCCATCGCAACTCGTGCAACTTCCTCCTTGGGGAACTATTGTGCCCATACCTTGGCAGACTTGACAAGTGCTCGCCATTCGGAACCCGTTGTCAACGACGAACGTCCTCGTACCAGTTCCGTTGCAGGCGGAACATCGGGTTCGTTTGATTCCCGGCTTTAGCCCCGTACCCGTACAGGGTGAACAATCGACGACCGGAGTTACCTCGATCGTTTTCTTGGTGCCCTTGCAAGCGTCCATGAAGGAAATCCCGATGGTGGCTTCGAGATCTGACCCTTTTGCATTATGGGGGCGTGCACGGGTACCGCCAGCGAATCCGCCCCCAAACAGTTGCTCGAATATATTCGCCTGGGAACCCTCGGATTCAAAGAACGGATTGAAGCCACCTCCCCCGAACCCGGGGAAACCACCCCCGAAGGGATTCCGGCCGAATGCATCGGGATCAAACCCAGGCTGCTGCGACGTAGGCCCGTATTGGTCGTACGTGGCTCGCTTCTTGTCGTCTTTGAGGATCTATCATTGAGGATGCGCCTGATTTAGCCGGAGCAGTCAGATATTGGTAATAGACCGTTACACGTACTTCGTATGCTTCTTGTATCTCCTGAAAATTTTCCCTCGCGTTTTTGTCAGGATTTGTATCTGGATGAAATTTACGCGCGAGCTATTTGGCGTTTCAGAGACGTCCGCGCGTGTAAACTTAGTACTTGTAATGCCAGACGTACGGAGAAATAAGTTTTCTTTATCTCGGCTGCAGTCGCATCCTTTTTTACACCCAGAACTTGATACGGGTCTCTCGGCGCTGACGCGGGTGTTGAAGCATGGAAGTGTCGCTAGTTGCCAACGATGGTGTTTCAGGGTGGGCGGAGCAAGGAGAAAGCACGTGAAACGGAGATGCGTACCCTGGGGAATTGGGAGGAGCCTGTAACGGTCGCGGTTCTGTCTAGTAGTCTGCGGTTTGGGAGATTGCTTCTACGCGTTCCGGTGTAAGTTGCGAGGGTCCGTAAGCCATTCAGGGAGCGGTGGCTGGAACAAGTGCTCCAGGTAATGAAAGAGGAGATGCTCGCAGAGGTAGCCAGTCCGGCCATTCCACCCAGAACACGATTAAAAGCGAAGCAAGAGGAGAATACAAGCGGAAGTACAGAGCAGAGAACCGGAGAGTTTTAATGTTAACCTGACGACAAGTCTTTCCGGTGTTTGGTCTTGTTTGCGCTCCGCCTCATCCCCGGCAAATCCGCTGCCTTCCGTTTCTTTCGCCATTCGACCTCCGTCTATATGTCCCCCATCACACGATGTTCACGAAGGTTGCGCTGACGACGACGACGGCGGCGGCGGTTCTTGCGGTCGTCGATGACTCCACCACGACTTGCCGTAACTCACCTGCAGATACGGTGTCAGGCGCGGTTAGGAAGAGCGACCCAGATCCACCCGCTCACTCACCAGTATTTCTTCGCCCTTTTTAATCGTTTCACCGCCCGTCCAGATACTCATCCTAAGCTCCCCTTTGTCGACGCGCCTCTCCTCAAATTGCGCGTTGGGTCTCGCGCGGATACCTCGGTAGTCGTTCACGAACCGTCCTTCGTTCCCCATCGTAGAAGCGTCGACTCCAACGCTGACCAAACCATCCGGGGTGCGATACAATGACAAATCGTAATCAGACGACGGCCTGTCGTCGCAATGAACTTCACCGAGATAATCCAGCAGATGTGTTCGTGGTGGGATCTTTTTCGCTGCAAACAACCCGAACTGTCCCACAGCCTGCTCGGGGTGTAGATACCGGTGGTTGAGTTGGACACTTTTCCTCATTTTTATACACGCGAAATACACTTGCTGGATGGTTGAACCGCTCCGTAATCCGGCGGATGACCACGAAAGATGGCTGAAGAGGTTGATGAGAACTAGGGGGCTGTTGCCCTCTAATTATTTCAAGGATGTCCTTGTTGACCGAGGAGTGGTATTGCTGGGCCGTAAGATATCTGATGTGTTTTGGCCAGTGCGGAGGCGTGTAAGTCGACGACTTGGATGTGGGAGAGCGCGGCATCGCCATTGCTGTGGTTATCGCTGATTTGATTGGTCGTCCGACGTTCCTAGTATCCTCTTTTGTTGACCACCACCGCCAGCATTGTCAATCCCCCCGCGATGGGCAGAACATCGACAAAATCCGTTGCGAGGGTGTATGTCGATGTCAACGCGAAGCTCGGCCCTTCCTGGCACGAATATGGTGCGGTTCTAGTCCCTGTTGTTGGCTCACCCCTCCCACTCCTGATGTTGCCTTCAAAGACAATCTGCAGGTTCAGTGGGGATCTCAAGACCACTACGAGATCGTTCGGAAAGTAGGCCGGGGAAAGTATTCAGAGGTGAGCGCGCCCTTCACAATCTCTCGACCCCAGAAACACGACCTCATGCCAACAATTCCGATCGAAAAGGTCTTCGAGGGTGTTCACATCGTCAACGACGAAAAGTGCATCATCAAGGTCCTCAAACCTGTCAAGAAGAAGAAGATCAAACGGGAAATCAAAATTCTCCAGAACCTGGCCGGAGGTCCGAATATCGTGGCCTTGCTGGACGTGGTCCGCGATCCGACCTCCAAGATCCCGAGCCTGATTACGGAATACATCCACAATGTCGACTTCAAAGTGCTCTATCCCAGGTTCACCGATTACGATGTCCGATTTTACATGTTCGAGCTTCTCAAAGTGCGCACTTTCACCTTGCACCGTTGGGGGACGTCACGTTGACCCCGTCGCCTAAAAGGCGCTGGACTACTGCCACTCTAAGGGCATCATGCACAGAGACGTCAAGCCACATAACGTGATGATTGACCACGAGAGGAGAAAGGTAGCGATTTACGCCAAAGCGCACGTAGACCTGCTGATCATCTTACCACCCACCACGTCCTGTTCGCTTCCAGTTGCGGCTCATCGACTGGGGTCTAGCCGAGTTCTACCATCCGCAAACGGAATACAATGTGCGGGTGGCTTCCCGCTACTTCAAGGGTCCGGAACTTCTTGTGGATTTCCAAGAGTACGATTATAGCTTGGACATGTGGAGCTATGGATGCATGTTTGCCTCGATGGTGAATACCATTCCACTGGACCGGCCCCCGTGATACCTCTTGTACTCGCACTAATTTCTTTGGCTTACAGATCTTCCGTAAAGAGCCTTTTTTCCACGGGCACGACAACTACGACCAACTGGTGAAGATCACTAAGGTTCTGGGTACAGAGGGACTTTATCAATACCTTGAAAAGTATGATATACCCCTCGACGCTCAGTACGACGACCTTCTCGGAAAGTTGGTTTTCACACTTCTTCCTCTCCACTCACCGAGCCACTGACATTCCACCTAAAGCTACGCCAAGCGGCCGTGGACGAGATTCATTACGTCTGAAAACCAGCGGTATATCTCTAACGAGGCCATCGACTTCTTGGACAAGCTCCTACGCTATGATCATCAAGAGCGCCTCACCGCTCGTGAAGCTCAGAGTCACCCGTACTTCGGTGCGTACGGTTCATCCCCCAGTTGACATTACCACGTGCAATCGGTGCCCTAACTCGTCCCCCTAGAACCTGTGAGAAATGCTGTAATAATGGACGGGAACAGCAGCGATGGGTCAGGTGTTTGATGTACAGAGGGACTACTAACCACCTCTATTTGTTGTAGATTCTTGTAATGCACGAGACCATTCTTGTACCGCCATGACCGTGTGGATGTGTGCCACGGACGACTGACCCTTCGTTTGTAACCGTTGAAAGTTTCCAATTGGTTTGATGTGCCCACGCGGGTGGTCACCTCGTCGTTCTCCCCACGCGGGACCCATCCATTCACGACACCATTCCGCATGGTACCTCCCACCAAGCATATTGTTGCCCATCCATCACACCTATCACTCTCGGACATCTTCCTCGAACTGCGGGAACGGATGCCAACGGACACCGTTTGTCTCTCGCCCACGTCGTCGAACTCGCGTTTGGTCGAGACGCTCTGTTCGAACGTCGCGTATCTCGTGAATACCCTTTTGAAACACCCTGGGCCTATCTGTTCACGTGGAGTTGGGGTTTCGCGAAACCCAAGAAGCAGAGGTCTAAGTCGATACGACTTCGGGAAGACGAAGAGCCTCTGCGTTATCCCGTCAGATTCTGCTGATGGCCGTTGCCGTTGTAGAGGCTCGGAATGTTAGAGTAGCGTACGACCACACTCACCGGCGATTGCCGTAGGTTGGTAGCCACGCGTGTGGTAGTGGTTTATTCTTTTCCCCCTCCTTCTCTCATCTAGTGAATGCAACGACAGAGGTTGCTCCCTCATGGATATGTTCCAGGTACACCATGGTGCGCCTTGTGGGCTCAGGAATGCACCCGGGTTCTCGTGCTTGTGGGTGGTTAAATAGCACGCAAAGCCCCCAGGAGACGGATTTTTTCTCTTCAGAGACCCCTAGGAGGAATTCTCTCTTCGCGCCTCGACCCTGCGACCCCATTCGCTTATCTGGACTCGATGCGCTTCAGCGGCCTCTTCGTTGCATTGTCCGTGCTCGTCCTGGGAGCCATCGGGTTCGACAACTCTCGGTATGACAATGTGAGTGCCACTCGTATCATTGTGGTTGGTGGCGCTGGTCGCTGCATTCTTCACCATCAATACTAACCAATTCAACGGCATCGTCCCAAACACGCCACTTCGACGATCGTTTCTATCCGATCGGCGGGGAATCGTGGTTTCCATTTCTGCACGCATACCTTGGATTATTTCTAGGTCGTAGTGTAAGTTCCCTCCCTCCTGATTTTTTTTCTCGTTCGGTTTTCTACGCTCCCCTGGGTTTTGACCGAGGTGATATCGTTAATGATCCCCTCCTTGTGTGGTGTCTATTCCGCACTTCGTTAAAACGCGAACCGGATTATCAACGAGGCTGACGTCGAGGTTTTTTGGATCTAGGTACTGGGGTCAGAACTCTCATGGAGCGTCCAACGGTGCCGATATACCAAATTATCAAAAAACGATCTCGTTCTACTGTCAGGTGGGTTGATCCCCCCCACACACGTACGGTGTACAGCGTACACTGTCCGAGGAACTGGGACCAGTTTTGACCCGCTTTCTTTTCCCCCTTGCTCGGCTCGTCGACACGCCTATGGAACGTCGTTACACCCTCATTACTGGTCTCCGATGAAATCGCACAGGACGATGCCATCGACGTTTTTCCGGTCGCGTTCCTGAACAAGTTCTTTTGTAAGTCCTCGGTTTTTCGGGTAATGGAAAAGAAAACATACCGACACCGTTTTGGTGGGTTTAGCGACTGGCGGAATGCCGGAGATCAATCTTGCCAACGTGAGTTTACTCCACACTTCGTTTGGTAGGGCTCAGTCATATGGGCCACGAGACCCCCCGTCCTATCATGGGTCCCGTTACCCGCCCACCCTTCCGTCATATCTCTTTTCGGCAATTCCAAATATCCAAAACCTTATACCACCACACATCCGACCCACACGTTCCCTGACGTTCTGAGACTAATCCAAATCTGATGCCCAGATCTGCAACACCGTGGACGACAAGGTATTCCCGGGAACGTCTTTACTTGACTGTGGGAAGATTTCCGGGGATATCAAGGCTTGTCAGGCGAAAGGGAAGGTGGTTACGCTCAGTTTGGGTGGAGCCACGGGGTCTGTATCGTTCACTGGGGACGATCAGGCGCGTAGTTTCGCGGATATGATTTGGAATTTGTTCCTTGGGGGATCTTCGACCACGAGGCCGTTTGGAGACGCCGTTTTGGATGGGTGAGTTTACGGTATCCCAACCGATTGCGGTTTCGTTCTCTATTCCTCGGGGCTCCTGCCTCCTTTTTTTACTTTGAATTGTCACGTCAGCGTCGGGGACTAACCGGAACCCACAAACTCTGACGTGTGCATCTTGCCGATCGTGACCTGACAAAAAAAAATTACAGGATCGACTTGGATATCGAATCTGGGACATCGACAGCTTATGTGGCCATGGTGAATAGGATCCGGGAACTCACAAACGGCGCAAGTAAAAAGTAAGTTGTGATACCCTGCGCAGATTCGTCTTTGCCGTGTGCGGACCCCACCTCGGGTGATCGAACCTCTGTGGAATGTGTCCTTTATTCCGTGGTGACCAGTGGGATCCCTGCTACCCCCCAGCTTCCACCTCGATCCTCCGCGGATGACCTTTGATCTAATGCCCCTGGTAGATACTATATCACGGCTGCCCCACAATGCGTATACCCGGACTCAGCCCTTGGCGCAGTCTTGAACGCGGCCTCGTTCGATGCCATCTACGTTCAGTTCTGTCAGTGCATCCCCGAGGCCTCTTTCATATGTTTGACTGACGACGATCCGTGCCGGGGTGGACGCAGATAACAACCCTTGCGGTCTCCAGAATTTCAATTCCGCACAGGTACGTCCCCCGTGCTGTGGAGTACAACGAATCTAAAGACCCCCCGCCATGTCAGAACTGGAACTTCGGTATCTGGTATGCGCACACGGATGTTAATTCTGCTATCGGAGAGTGCTGACGCCAACTATCATGAACGTTCCAGGGATTACTGGGCACGTAACGTCAGCCCTAATAAGGCCGTCAAGGTCTACATCGGTGCACCTGGTGCGACCGGGGCCGCCGGTGGAGGATATGTGCCGATCGAGACACTAAGCTCGATCGCGACGAAGATGCGACAGAGTTACCCCTCATTTGGCGGTGTGATGTTGTGGGACGCATCGCAAGCCTATGGTAAGAAATTCCGTTTAGTTGTGACCTTACTCATGGCGTGGCGGGGACGTGTCTCACCCGTCCTAATTCCTATACTTTTGGCGGACACGGAGCTGACCGTGGCGTTATGTGTTGTTTTTATCCGACGTAGCGAATGGAAGATACGACCAGGGAATCAAAAGTGCACTCCAGGCGGCGGGCGGGGAGGGCTTTACGTTCCCGGCCTGCTCGGCACCGGCATACGTGTCTGGACAATCATACGTAGCTGGTCAACAGGTTTCTTATGGCGGGTGAGTTGCCTGTACTCACTGAGGGCAATTGCGGGTTCCGGCCGAACGGTCGCTGACGTTGGACTCACCCAGTTACACGTGGCAGCCGAAGTGGTGGACGAACACGACGCCCAACCACAGCTCCAATGGGGACTGGAGCGAAAGTAAGATCTACCATCTACTCTCCGGAAGGTCGTTGCTGACGTTGATCCATCCACAGTCAGCGCATGCCAAGGGGGTGGAAGCAAGACAGAGGGGGGGATACAGAAACGGAACTCGCGTTTCTTCGGGCAGAAGTGAAAACAGTTTGACCACGAGGATTAAACTGGCGCAAAGAGCTCGAGCTTATATATATCGAATTATCATTATTTCTATTTCTTAGTGGTCAGTTTTTGGGGTGGCGAAGTGGATGACAATTCCTTTTATCCCCCAGCCTCTTCTCCTCTTCCGTCCGGACCTCCAGCGCAACTTCCCGCCCGGGTCTGCTCTCTTTGGTAGCCGAACCCCTACAATTTGGCACAATGTCAGAAATGGAGGGGTTTCGATTTCGATCTCCCGAAGGCTCGAGTGACGATCGGGCATAGTGCGAGTTGAGTCAGAATGCTCTTGGACTCCAGCCTAGCGAAACGCGTCGACCACCACTCGCGAAAACTGTCAAGGTAAAGTCGCTAAAGATCCAGAAGTTGTTGGAGAGTTTATTTCCCTAACGGTTTCAACGGGTGGAAAAGCCCGTCCCGACCCCAAATACCCAGCTAGTATTCGTATAGGGGCTAAATTAAACGCCTGTTTAGCCTGTTAAGAACCCGGACAGATTTTACACTACAGTCTGCCACCCTGCCCCGGATTTGCCCACCACAGACTAGTTTAGGTGAACACATCCGCCAACGAGTGCCAATGACAGATCTGATGGCCGATCCCGTGAGCGACAGAACTTAGCCTTTAAGAGGGCGCCGATTTACTTGACTTTCCAGCTTCCGATATGGGCGGACATCCAGCACGAATCAGACGAAGAGCTCCTCCAACGTTTCAGGTCCCGCAAGCACCCCGTCGGTCTTGCAGACCAAGGACAACCTTTTCGCATATTCCGAATCGCGCTTGATGTCGTGATGAAGCTGTCGGCCCCTGGCGACTGCGAGATCAACGCCATGACCACGGCCGCCGCACACACTACAGTTCCGGTGCCTTCCATTCTACGAGTGGTACGCTCTGCCAAAGATCCACCTGACTGGCGGTACATCATCATCCGCTACATTCCTGGACGGACCCTTGAGGAGTGCTGGGCTAGCCTCAGCTGGTGGAGGAAGGTCATCGTTCTTTGGACCCTTCGCCGCTACGTACGACAATTCCGGAAGATCCCACTTGGGAACAGCCCCCCTGGTCCGATTGGGGACGGTCCCCAGGTTTGCGTTGGTCCTACTTTCACTGATATATACGTATGTATCGGCTCACTGCCTCGTTCTGCACAGACGGGAGCTAATCATCATGTTGGTATCGACTGGCCACAACAGGGGTCCGGGCCGTTTGCAACCTATGCCGAAATGTCTGCCTGGTTTGCACGCAGATTGGTCATTTCTCAGAGATTCAAATACGCTCCCGAAAATGCGGCACCGTTCGACTCATCTCTGCCGCTTGTATTCACCCACTCCGACCTCTCCCCAAGAAATCTCATCCTGGATGAGAGGAACACACTTTGGGTCCTCGACCTTCAGCTCTCTGGTTTCTACCCCCAGTGGTTCGAGTATGTGGGGGTACTGTCGACGTGGGGAAGTGTCAAGCATTACAAACGGATCGCTGCGTTCGTTGCTGGAAGTTACCGGGAACAAACTTTGTTTATCTTTAACGTTGGTTGGGCGTTGAATACAGGACACCTCATCCAGTAAAACTAGTTGCGAACCCCTTTCGATTGTATCAACCAAATAGATCGCCCTCATCCCCACCACCCATGCGGCGGCGGCCGTTTGATCACTCCTCGAGTTTCCCGCACCCTGACCCCAACTAAACGCATTTGTAGGACTCTTCCAACACTGACCATGAACTGACCTCCGTTGCTCCCCCCTCCACCTCCGTGCAATACGGCGGTTGCAAAATCTGATTAAATAAGTGTTTCCAAACGAACACAAAAGCTAAGTGCTATGTACTTGTCGTGGGCTTGAGATAAGCCATCCGGATGTCATATCGCCAGGTCGGATATCGAGTCACCTCGCCTGGTGAGGTTCTACACTCACAGCTTCTCACGCCGGTAACCGTATATGGTATTCGGTGCGACTTCCTTGTGAAAGAGATTAGTAACAGCCTACCCTCGCCGTTGTCCGTCCCATTGCCGACTCTCCTCCCCGATGCCTACATCAATGGACAACAAGGTGGAGCGGGTGTACAACGTAGCAAAGGCGGCTCAAGTGAGTGCCGGATAGAACGGGTGTGGCGACTAAATGGACCTTCACCCAGAATCCGATGATCGATATCGATAAATTGATCATCAGACACCATGGATCCACAGCGGTCACAAAACCCCGCTTCTGGGACACTAGAACCCTGAATAGGCGGGATCGAATCCGATGAACAACCCTCGTTCGTCATTCGGGGCGCCAGAAACGAGATTGGGACCAAGCACCAAGGTCGGGAACCCATTCCATAGTTCGCAGTAGTTCGCGTTACACAGCTCAGGGGAATTGGGATACAAACGCAGTAGTAATGGGTAGTTCTATACATTCACCTGACATGTTTGAGATAACGGGAAATAGAATGGGTGTGAGTATCCCGTGTTCTCCAGAATGAAGTAGGTGGAGACCAAGAACGGTTTTTATAGCGGGTTGTTGAGCAACTTGTTGACGGTGTTAGGAGCTGTTGGCAACGCTGACTTCAGCGTCTGGAGGTCAAACGTGCAACGTGGTGCGAAAAAACTCACGGACACCGCTGAGAACACCATCAAGTGCCTTTTCTTTGATAATGTCGGCGATTCTGGCTGGGGTCAAAGAGCTGTCGAGGCCGAGGAGGTACGCGGCAAAACCAGCAACGTGAGGAGTAGCCACGGAGGTTCCGCTCATGGTTTTGGTCTTCCCGTCATTCCAGGTGGAAGTGATGTTCCAGCCAGCAGCCCAGATGTTAACGGTAGGACCAAAATTGGTGAAATCGGCCTTTGCATCATCAATAGTAGAAGCGGCGACAGTGATCGCCTCCAGAGCGCTGGCAGGGGAGTAGTATCCCGCGTCCCTGTTATTGTTTCCTGCGGCTACGACGACAGTGACGCCGCGGTCGTAAAGCTAGAGATGGGATCACGCGTTAGTGGTGTTGTCGTCACGCCCTATCGCCCGGCGCATACCGCTTTAACAGCCCGGTTCATAATTTTGTCCCTATCGCCAGCAACACTTATAGACACAACAGAAGGACCGCCGGTCCTCCGCACTTCGTCGGCGACCCAGTCAATGCCGGCGATACTGTAGTTCGGTGACGTGGGTCAGTTACCACCAGTAACAAGAAAGAGAGGAAGAACGTTTACACGTGAGCCACACAGCCTGAACCATCGTCACTCATAACCTTCACAGCGACGACCTTGGAGGCTTTGGCAACACCGTACGGCCCAGAAACAGCGATTCCAGCACAGAAGGTCCCGTGGCCATTTACATCCTTGTCATTTAAATTGCCATAGGTCCTCCCCCACGAGGCACGTCCTTCGAAGGCGGGGTGTTCGATGTCGATACCAGTGTCTGTTTGGTACGGTAAATGGAAGTGCATTAGATCGCGTGTGAGAGAAACATGCCGAGGACGTAGACAGTCGCGCCTTTCCCAGCAGTCCTGTCATACTTGTACTTAAAGTCCAAGCCGAGGTCGCTGCCGGTCAACTTCTCCTTAGATGAGATCCTACCAAGACCCCAAGGGGCGTCAGTCCTGTCGAGGATCGGTCAGAGATCAGTCAGGTTGCTCGGGATAAGTGGGAGGAAAAACTGACTGAGTGATCTCATCGCAGATGTGAACGATACTGTCCTGTTCGATCGAAGCGATATCTGGGTTTGCACACAAGTCGTTCAAGTCCTCGTCGGTGAACTCTCCAGCGTAACCGTTGATGAGGTTGAACTCGTGGGTGATATTGCTTGTAGTGGACGCGATGCTGGCTTGGATCGAGCTAACGTGGGCAGCGAGGGACACCTCATCCTTGAGGGTAACGATATACCTGCCAGGGATGGGTTTTTCAGCCTTAGAAACAGTGAGAAGGGAGGCCATCTGGAAAAGGTTGCATGATGACTATTGTAGACCTCGATTGCTTTTGTAGTCTGTCTTGTTTGTTTGTTCAATTATTTACGCGTTTGTGTCCTCACTATCGCCGTCCGACGTAAGTTGAACCGGGTGCAGGAACACCAAGCAGCGGCCGAGCGCTGAGCCACGCATACTCCACGTTTAAACCCGAGTCGGTTCCAGACTAAATGGCACTACTAATGAATGGACCCAAGTCAAAACGTCCACGAGCAAACCCTCCCGTGTGCCAATACATAGACCGTGGTCTGATTGGCCTAGGCCCACCCCACGCCTCCCAATTCGGAGGACAAGCCACATGATCAGCAATGATTTGGTAAAAGCCAACGGCAACGACTCCAATGAAGGCAAGAATGTGATGCGACACGAAATGACAAATCTCGGTGCCACTGGGACTTGGCATTATTGGGCACGTTTGGAGAGGGACGGGGACTCAGCTGGGCGGAACTTTGGTTGCGTTCGTCAATCCTGCAACTTCCGGATGGTACCGTTCCAACAGACAGAAACAGAATACCCTGTCTTTCCAACGAGCACGGAGCGTGCAGGCGTGCCAAGTGCGGGCCAGCTTGAGTAATCACAACCCGTGAAGGGACGGTCAAGAGCCGTAGAAGTCCAGAAAGAGACCGATTCGGGCAGTCTCGTGCAGGTAAGCACCGGTCAGTCCAGGAACACCACGACGAAAAATGAGACCTTGAAATGTTAGAGAGAAGAGAGGAGAAACATTTGTCGGGCACATCCCACCGTGCCGTGCGCCCGTCGGTACCTGGATCAACTGATTATGAGACCCGCACTACCGGGATAATTGGCTGGACTTCAATCGGATGCTTGACAGACCATCGACTGTTGACGACCTCTCGGTGGCCCGTGGTATAAAGAGTCACTATCCCGAACTCAATATGCGGCGCACAGGCAACCCGGGAGAGGGGGTGGCGTTCTGTACTAGACGGCGGGGGGCAAGCGTGAAAGTGGTGGTTGGGGAGCGTCACGGACGACTGTGAGACCAATGCCATGGTCCTGGCCACCGTCGGTGCGGTTCATTCTGCGAGTGGTGCTTCCTGTCGAAAGTACCCGCCTGGCTGGTGACGGATCGCCATCCGCTCATCCATGGGTGGAACCTTGAGGGGCGCTGGGTTGGGGAGGAACGCCACTATTCTTTGGGCTCTTCGTTGCTACGTGCGGCGATGCTGGAAGATTCCACTTGGGAAATCCCCCCGATCCGATTGTGAACTGTCCCCAGCCCTTGCAACGGTTCTGCTTCCACTGAAATATGCGTGTCTACGGTGTACTCACGCAAAGCCTATTGCAGAGATCGTGCGTCTTCCAGTCCGTCGCAAAATAATAGACCGATTCTGGAAAAACAGGCAGTAGCTTTTCTTTGTTTCTGTGCGACATGCGAATGAAGGCTTGGACTACCAAATATATGTCCCCTCGCACCCTCCCGTACATCGCCGGAACTAGAACCGGAGGTATAAACCAGGGGGCTGTATTGACCACTAACGCGGGGGGTGTCGTTGGGGGCGGAAACGGGCGACGAGGTATTACCGAGGGTACCTGGGGACCGTTGACGGTGAGCGGCCCTCATCAATGCTTTTGATTCCCATCCAATTCTGTGCTCAAAATCTTTGTTTACACATCACGCATAAACGGAGGCGATCTGGTGGGTGGCTATCTGTAAGGTTAAACCATGTACACAAGCATCTGGGCGAGTATCTTTTGACTTTTGAGGAAGGCGGAGAGACCCCGACCACTCCGTCGGGTCGCCAGTAGAACCAATCCCGGCTACCTCCGACGATGGACTACGATACTACCTTGTGTTGCGGATAGTCACCATTCAACATCGATCTCTCGTTTCGCAATGGGCTGCGATTCGTCATCGAGGAACCAGGAAATGAGACTGGGACCAGCACCAGATTCTGAGGTCCATTTCATAGTTCACACCAGTACACATTTGCCCAGCACAGGGGAAAACATAAATGCAGTCGTGAGGAGCAAGGTTACATTTGTTTTACAGGTTTGAGGATAATACGAGCGTGATATCCCAAGTTCTCCAGAAGCAAGCAGGCGGAAAACCAAGAACGATTTTCACAACTGATTGTTGAGCAACCTGTTGACAGTGCCGGCAGCTACGGGTAACGCTGACTTCAGCGTCCGGAGGTCAAACACGCGATGTGAAGTGAAAAAACTCACGGACATCGCGGAGCACGCCATCAAGTGCTTTCTCCTTGATTATTGCGGCAATTTTGGCCGGGGTCAAAGTGCTGTCGAGGCCGAGGAGGTATGCGGCGAAACCGGCAACGTGAGGAGTAGCCATGGAAGTTCCGTCGATGGTGTTAGTCTTCCCGTTTTTCCAGGTGGACGTGACGTTCACGCCTGCAGCCCAGATATCGACAACGGCGCCAAAATTGGAGAAGTCGGCCTTCGTGTCATTGATGTCAGAAGCGCCGACGGTGATAACTTGTTCGACGCGGGCAGGAGAGGAGTTGCCCGCGTCCTCATTATCGTTTCCGGCGGCTACGACGACGGTGACACCACGGTCGTAAAGCTAAAGATGGAATCGAATGTGAGTGGTGTTGCTGCCACGTTCCATCCGCTCAGCGCGTACCCTTTTGACAGCCCTGTCAATACCGATGGTGGGTTCGTAACCCAAGCTTATGGAAACAACAGAGGGAACGCCGGTCCTCGCCACCTCATCGGCGACCCAATCAGCACCTGCGATACTGTCGTCCAGTGACGTGGGTCAATCACCACCAGTCGCAGGAAAGGGGGGAGAAGACTCACAACTGAGAGGCTGAGCCAACGCCGAAGTCATCTACAACCTTCACAGCGACGACTCTGGAGGCTTTGGAAACACCGTATGGCCCAGAAACAGCGGTTCCAGCACAGTGGGTCCCGTGGCCATTTCCATCCTTGTCCTTCCATGGGCCAAATGTCTTTCCCCACGAGGCTCGTCCTTCGAAGGCGGGGTGTTCGGTGAAGATACCAGTGTCTGTTGGATATGGTAAGTGGGGGTGCATTAGGTCGTGAGGAAGAGGAACGCACCGATGACGTATACGGTTGCACCTTTCCCTGCAGTGCTGTCGTACTTGTACTTAAACTTTAAGTCAAGGTCACTGCCGGTCAACTTCTCCTTAGATGAGATCCTACCGAGACCCCAGGTGGCGTTGGTCCTGTCAGAAATCGGTCAGCTTGCTCCGCGTAAATGGGAGGGAGAACTTACTGGGTGGTCTCATTGCAGAGCCAACCGATACTGTCCTGTTCGATCGAATCGATATCCGGGTGGGAACGCAAGTCGTTCAAGTCGTCGTCAGTGAAATCTCCGGCGTAACCGTTGATGAGGTTGAACTCATGAGTGATGTTGCTTGCGGTGGACGCGATGTTGGCTTGGGTGGAGCTGACGTGGGCAGCAAGAGACACCTCATCTTTGAGGGTAACGATATACCTGCCAGGGACGGGTTTTTTAGCTTGAGAAACAGTGAGAAGGGAGGCCATCTGGAAAAGGTTGCTGGGTGATTATCGTAGACATCGACTGCTGTTATAGTGCGTTTCCTTTGTTTGTTTGTTCACGCGTTCGTGTCCTCACTATCGCCATTCGACCTAAACTGAGTGGAGGTGAGGAAACACCGGATCACGACATCGATCGCTATCGTCGAATCTAAGGTCCTTCTTGAGAGGACCCCGGCACCATTTGAAATGATTCCGGAGTGAGCTTGTTGAAAGCCGCCGCCACGTCCAATCATAAGTGCATGAAAGGCGCTTTTGAGCGTCTGGCCAGGAGGAAACGAGCCCTGCCCGACTTCGACGCGGCACCAGCATATGTTCAAGGACGTGTTGTCGCAGCTGGTAGACCTATTCGACGTCAGATCGCCGAATTGATACGGTAAGTGTAAACAAACCGTTTCTTCCGTAGTAACCCTTGGTGGAGACGATGGGACTTGTGCGGGCGGCGCGGAACAGCCTTAGTCTGTTCCTGATCGAATGGCGGTGTCGATGAATGAAGGTCTCGCTTCGGATAGGGTCAAAATATCCGCGCCCAAACCTTCCATTCTGCGGTCATGCACCAACACCTAGACCGTGTTGCGATTGGCCTAGACATGCTATATGGCTTCCTACTGGGAGCCGGTTCCAGCCCTGGGAATCGGCGTTTGCATGTACCGTGTGGTGACATGCCCATGGGGATGAGTTATCGGCAGAAAATTGGTAAAAGGCAATGGGGATGAACCCAAGAACGGCACAGGCGTAATGTCACGCGAGACAGCAAATCTTAGGCCACCAAGAGTTTTCGTTATCAAGCGCGGGAATACACTTGGACGTGGGCCCAGTTGGGCGGAAGAGAAGGGCCGCGTTACGTTCGCCAAACCCCCAACTTCAGACGGCACCACTCCAACGGATAGAGACGGAATACACATTTTACGAACGAAGGCGGAACATGGAGGTGTGCAAACCGTGGGCCAGTTTGAGTAACCACAGTCTTCGAAGGGGTGGTCAAGAACCACGGAAGTCCTGAAGGAAACCGGTTCGGGCCGTCTCGTGCAACCCAGCATCGGGTCGGGGCACAGTTCAAACGACATTATGGGACTGTAGAGCCAGAAAATGACTGACCACGACCACCAACTTGGTGAATGATCTGTCGAAAAGGGGGATTGAGCGGGGGCGGGCGCGAGGCGAGCGGCCAGACTAGTCTGAAGGGATCCGGAACCTGCGCATCGGAACCCATCATCTCGTCTAGTCATCATCTCGTCTAGTGACGCACAAAAGTGAAGCTTTGAAATATTATGTATGTAGGGGGAAAGAGAAAAAGTAACCTTGGTCGGGCGCCTAGCACATCCTACCGGGCCGTGCACATCCGAGCCCGAGTCGGTTCCCTCGATCAATTGACCATGAGACCTGAGACTCGGGCTCCCAGGAGAATTGGCTCACCCATGGACTGCACGGCTTTAGAGGGGATGAGGGACTTACTACGGCAAACTGTCCAGTGTTGCAGCAACTGAAGATGAAACCAATCTCATCCATGGGCGTCGAATACCCGACCGGCTACCGGCCATCAATAACCTCCGGGTGACCGGTATAAAGAACCACAATCCCGAACTCAAGATGCAGCGCAGGAATTGCTACAACGATATCCTGTGCAGGTGGGAGAGGGGAAGTATGAGATTCCCAACTGAATAATGCGTGAGTAACTACCGCGGGGCGGACGGGGGGCAGAGCCCGGGACAGATTCGAACCAGCCTCAGACGACTCCGATTTGATATCTGCATTTCATCGTGTGGGTGTGGCATTCTGTTCGGCGGGGACAAACAAAAGTCAACAAATCTTACGGTGAGGTCGTCGTCGCGACACAACCCCCAGGAATATGACGGTCCAAGTGTACCAAAAAGAATTCCCATCACGCGTGGGGAATCACGTCGCACGCGCGCCATATTTTGCGTCACACGGGGATCCCGACTCGACCTGGGGAGGTTTCCTGCCTTCCCCCAATTGAATCAGAGTCGGGGAGGACCCTACCGTCAATTCTTACGATATTTGGGGGCGGTTTCGAGGGGACATCCCCAGTTTTCTGTTGAACGGAGTGCCGGCGGGATTACCCGG
>Ga0307511_10002552_pt1 | contig 19016 bp, 20 predicted proteins | sample 13_EM_MG_FD_200266 | JGI IMG/M metagenome (GOLD analysis project Ga0307511, IMG submission 200266) | Populus trichocarpa ectomycorrhiza microbial communities from riparian zone in the Pacific Northwest, United States - 13_EM | ecosystem: Host-associated > Plants > Roots > Unclassified | place... | reverse complement strand
TTCCGCTCATGCGCGTCGTTCCATATTTCGCTCGCCACTATCTGTACTCTGTATCAATGCCACAGTCTCCCGTGACTTCTACTCCCACAGACTCAAGCGGATAATGGATTCACCTAGTGTGAAAGGTAGCATAAATAAAGAAAAAGTCCGAAACTACTCTCCGTCCGCCCCAATGAGCCACCCGATGCCTTTTTGGAATACCCTGCTCGCCTGCGTCGCCGGCCTACCATCATCCTGGTCCAAGCTCACCCGGTTGAGCATCGGACTAGCGGGACTGGCAGATCGCTGACTCGCCCGACTGCTACTACGAACGGAGAACGGGAAGTTGGCCGTAATATGGCTGAATGTCTTGCTCGCCAATAGCGTCGCGTCAGAGGCGTGAGTCAAAGACGAAGGCGGGATGTGCTTTTGTAGACGATCCGTGATCGATTTGAGCGCGATTCCCGGCTCGTTTCGCTTCGCCCAACTGCGCCCGTCTGAGGAGAATGGCTCGGTACTGCTCAGCTCCTCGGTACGGGTTTTGAGATCTTCTTGGTCGATCCGGCGCCACGCAGCTAGGATATCGACGATCCGTTCTGGAGGGCAAAGTTGGAGTGCGTATCCGAGGAGGCGCAGCTTCTTCTGCACGTCTTCAAACTCGGGTTGCCTCCCTAGTTGATAACATGCCACCCAACACACTTCTTTCACCTCCGCTCCCACATCCCCTTCACCGTCCTTCAAACCCGTGACGAAATCGATGATTTGCTCATTGATCTTGTAAGCCCTGTCAAAATCCTCGTTCTGCAGGGCAACGTCGGCGATCATTCCGAGAACCTTGACCTCTGCCGTCGAGTCGCCCTTGAAACCAAGTTTACGGACGAGGTCAAGAATGACTTCGGTGTGTTTATAGGCTTCGTTATTGCTCGATAGGACCCGCGAAACCAGGGAGAGACGGTCCTTGGTTAGGCGAATCTCGATGGGGGAGATGGGGATTCCTGGACGCGACATGATTTTGAATGAACAGATGCGGGAAGTGGCCTCGATAAACTCCTGTTCTTTGATAATTCGGTCTGAAGGCCTAGGTACGGTCAAGCTGCGATGGCATCGTCAGTTCATGTGCTTAAGCTGGTGGCAACACAATAGATGCCTACCAGTTGTAGGCGATGCTCATGTTGCCAATTTTGTAGTTTCCATCCGTGGCATTGTCGTAGAACTCGCGGGAACAAGACAAACAGATGTCTTCGATGGTGGTTGGACTCAGAGTAATTTTACTCTGTGGTGTATGGAGAAGCGTTTTGGCGATTTGGAACTCTGCAGTCGGGGCTAAGCTCTACGCATATATTAACAGAACAGGTACACTCACTTCCGGAATTCAGCAACCCACTAAGGAAGATGGAAATAACTTCATCCGTTGGTATGAGACCGAAGGCACTCCGTAATCCATTTTCACTCGTATTCGATAGTTTGATCATATCGTCCAACAGCCACTCGTATTCTTCTGGGGAATCAGGTTCATCCGAGGGTCCTCCGGCGCGACGAGCCATCCTCCTCGCCCATGAACGTTGCTCGTTCCCGTCGTTAGCGCTCTGGAGGAACCAACGTAACCTCGCCGGAACGTTCCACCTCGAAAGGATCTCCCCCGACTCAAGGTGGACATCGAGGACGTCAAGGGCGCGTGAGATGGATGAGGCGTGAAGGGGTTGGAAGAATAGCAGGAGGTCGGAAGCAGTAACACGGGGTTGTGCGGTTGAGGGTGTAACGAAAGCACCAAGTGATGCAATAGTTGTATCCGCCTCGTCCTCCTCACCTGCGTCAGCCACATAGCCAGAGTCCCACGCAGGCATGCACTCAAAGATGCGGCTCATGGTGGCCCATTCGTCCAAGCTATTGCTTCCGTACAACAGCGCGAGGGCTACCCGGGCGACGTCCTCGTCGTCTTTTATGAGACGTTCTACTACGGGGAGGATCGGCTTTGATGCTTCGAAGATAGGGGCCGCGGTCTCGAGAGGGGCATTTACAATGTACTCGTAGAGGAGCCTGTTCTGTAAGGAGGGGTCCGGGTGACCAGACCGCTCCGCACGGGATTCAAGGACGAAGAGATAAGGGATGACTAATCGTTGGATGTTTTTCACGATGATTGCGGGGGTGGAGTAGGAGAGGTATGATCGAATGACTTCCGAAGGGCTCATCTTGGACCAGCCGCTTAACGTATGATTGTCGTCCTCTGCTGGGGGCCGAGGAGCATCATAGATTAAACGGGACAGAAGGCTGAGATCTTCCCCAATTTCGTCAAGCCCAGAGAGACCAGAGGAAGCACCGTGCTGGGTGAGCACAAGAGCAGTGTCAATTATTCCCGTCCGCGAAATGATTCTGTCAATCCGGTCACGGTACCATTGGAGGAGGGCAGGGGAAGATAGCGGTATCTCGACTGCGCCAGGGATGGGCTCCTGGAAGGGGAATGGCTTGACTCCAGCTTGCTCCAGAGCGAATTGTACGTCACTATTGTGTGTCCAATCTGCGTCTGGCCGTGACGGGTTGGATGTCCACCGTTGTTCGGAGTCCTGGGAAGGGTCGTACGATGGCAGGATTTGACGGTAATTGGAAGGGGATGTGTGTTCGGGAATGGATCCAAGAATTACGAAACGGTGGGGGAACAAACCAGTGCCATGGCGTGCCACCAGGACGCCCAGTGCAGAAAACTGTTCCTGTGCGGCGAGGGACAACGCGGTGATGAGTAGATCGTCCGTCAGGAATTCCGGGAGAGGGAGAATGGGCGATTTGTCCTCCAGGCTCCCATTCTCTTGCGCGTCCCCGTCTGCCCATGGGTCATCCTCCCACTCATCATCACCCTCGCTTCCAACATCCTTCACCACCAGCTCCTTCTGCAACTCGACGTAGGTGTTCAGCCTATCCAGCCGCTCCACCAGACAGGCTCTGATGTGGCAGACTTGGGCATCAAGTGGCTCCCTCCGGAAGTGGTCAAGCAGGAAGTTCGTGTCCTCCTGTGACTGAGAGGTCGACGGGGTATTGGAATAGATGTCGTAGGTCCGGGTCAATGCGGATGCAGACCGCTGTAGGCCGATCTCAATGATAGTGCGTTGTGTGGCAATGTCGGATACGAGTCGGTCGAAACAAGCAGCAGCAACCCAATGGTCACTGGTGATGGGGTCCAAATGGGTGTGAACGGAATCCGGTGTGAGGTCTTCGTCGGCTAACGTGGACCACGGGTTGGCCATGATGCTGAGGTTCGGAGAAGTGGTGAACGTGGGAAAGCTCGGAGACGGAACCAAGGCTGGGTCACGTGGATGTAATGTTTCGAATGGATGGATTCTGGTTGGGTTGCCTCTGATCGCCTCACTGGGGGAGGCCACCCAGGACACCGAGTGGCGCACCACGACCCCCGTTCGACACCATCTGCATGAACCGAAATGGACGTGGATAACGAAGTACTGGTCACCGTTCCCCTCGCAATCCAACTTGCGAAGGAAAGACTGTGGTCTTTCCAATGCGGCTGGACTCTTACACGATCTGGCGGTCCCTGCAAAATCACTCTCAATAGTTGGCATAGCCTGCGACAGGTCAGTCGCCCATATTTGCGCGCCCTGGGAACCGTTCCCTGTCTCAACTAAGGCGCGATGTCATACGATGCAGCATACGTTGACAACCCATTGTCGCGGGGGCGAAACTGTAAGTCCCAGCCACTCAAACTCATCCCCGGGTTCTTGACTTTGGTTCAGGAATGCAAATTATCCGGATGTAATCTCGTCAATAGGAACACGCGAGATGCGACCGAACTTCGCGAACACATTCTCACCGGTCACTTAAATAACCTTAAGCTGCCGTGTCCGATCAGAGGTGCCGCTCGTCGCTTCCTCCCGCATCCGCCTGGCTAACCGTTTTCAACTTGAGACTGCACTGACGTCCTTCGAGAAACTCGACTCGGCCATCATTTTCGGTCTGAACATGGCGATTTCTTGTCTCAACCCTTGTCACAACTCCAGGGCGAACTCCATTCAATCCACCCCTACAAGCCGGAAGCTGCCACTCTGACCCCGTTGCCCTCCGAATCTATCCCAGCCTTTGCCACCCGTGCCCTGCCCCTTCATCCCTACAAGCAGCACGTTCAGCTACCCGAGGAAGTCGAGTCCTCCGAATCCGAAGCGGATGAAGAGATTTTACAGCTCACGCTTGGGATGGAGGATTGTCATATCGAGTTCCAAGAGAAGTTGATGGTCACAGAAGCTGAATTTTTCTCGATGCCTTTCGATCCGCATGGTCGCATTCCTTCGACCAAGTGGCCCCCGGAAAAGTCCATCGGTTACGAAGCGTTTGCCAAGAAGATGGCAGAACTACATCCAAAACCGAAGGAATCGGCAGAACAACCACAACAACCGCAGGAACAGGATCAGCCACAAGCACAGCGCGTTGCAGTTTCGCCAACTTCCGTCCCGACCAAGCCGTTCTCCACTGGCCAATACGCCCGGAAGACTGGGGTGCCCGCCCGTGGCAGTTCCACGGCGAGAGTGCGAGTATCAAAGACGGCCTGATTATGCTCCCTTGTACACGACTCCATTCCTACATTGTGCACCATGTTGCTCCTATCTTGTTTCCTGTGTGTTCTCCAATTTGTACCTCCATATTTCGAACTGTTTTCCACTGCTTTTGTAAGCAGTTGCTACACCGGACACTGCATTTACTCCTATGACACGATGTTAGATCTGGGGCACTGCGTGGCCATCCGCACGAGGATCGGATCCAGCGGCCCAAATTAGTCGACCATTGGGATCGGGTCTCTTCTGGATGATTTGCCCACGGCCAAACTGACCCCTCGAGCTTCCTGTCAAATATTCGACGCGGTGTCCCAGCTCTGCCGAAGTTGGTGATCACTCTCGAATTGACCGCCAATAATCGGGACGACTCACTCCCTAATTCGCCAACCACATCCAGGGAAATGCCCTCCTCGAGGAATACTTTACTTACAGAGCCTTCGCAACCAATTGCCTCTGCGTCAATACAAAACCTCGGGGCGTCCAACGCAGCCTGGACATTGAAACCACGCAAAATATTCAAGAGAACCTGAACATGTCCTTGCGGTTGCATAAAGCCTCCCATGACACCGTAAGTCATGAAGAGGTCGCCATTGTGTGTGACCAATGCGGGGATAATTGTGTGGTATGGGCGTTTGCCCCCCTTGTGACCCGTTAGGTACAGCTGAAGGACTACCAGCCAGGAGACAGAGCTACCTCGAGGGCGTTCGGGTGTCCTTCCTCTAGCACGAAGCAAGAGCCACGGTTTTGAAGGGTAAATCCGCATCCATGAGGAACGGCTACAGAACTCGCTTCTGACTAGTGCTCCCGGTCAGCCAATAAGACACGTACCTCCTGTGCCAAAGCCTATACAAATCCTCAGTCAGTAAGCGATAAAACCACATCCGGCTAAATCCCTCATACAGACCCGCATAGTTGCTTTGGATAAAGCTACAAGCGTTACCCCACTCGTCAGTAACTTGGTCATCGTGTCAACCTCTTCGACAGTCCATCCACAGATCGGATCTCACCCGTGAAGTAGACCGTATCCGAGGACATCATAGGGTTGCCCTAGAAAGCTGTACTTTAGCACCGCTAGAGGGTCTGACTGCGGGTAATTCCTACGTGGTCAAAGTGAGTGGCCTTCGACGGGTCAAAGAGTTTCGCACGCCGGGTTAGGTACTCCTTAAGGTGCCCGTCAAAGAAGTTGGTAGAACGTGTTGTGAATGAGTCCATACCTTTCCAATGAGTTCCTGGACGGGTACCTTCCACATATCTGGATCCGAAACGTACCACAAAGAATCTTCTCTGGGTTAGAAGGGAGCAAACGTCCGAATGGCCGTGCCATACCCGCGAATGCAAGACTACGAAAGATAACCAATTAGCCAGAGCACGACAAGTAACCACGACATGTCCACTAACCGCAAGGTTTCGATTAAAGTGTGGAGGTATTCCGCGGAGTTGTGGACCATGTCATCTAACGGCCTCGCCAATCCTTGGGCTTCGAGCTGGTCCAGGATGCCCAGTGCTATCAAAGCCGTGATTCCTGGAAATCATATCGCAAATGTGTGCCATATTCGGGATCGCGGATGTCTGAAGAAATGTACCTTGTCCATTTGGAGGGCACTGGTTTTTTTAGTGGACCAATTCGTCTCACAGAATCATACCACTAACCTCATACACAGTTATCTCATCCTTGTACGTATACTTGATCGGCTCCACGAAATCCGTCTTGTGATTAGCCAGGTCTTCAAGTTCCATAACGCCACCCTTGCTCTTCACGAGTTTAACGATTTCCTCGGCGATCCTCCCCTTGTAGAATCCGTCCTTCCCGTGTGTGGCAATTTCACGGAAGGACTGCGCAAGAGTTGGGAACGTCATGAGCTCTCCAGGGAGTGGGGCACGTCCATTGAGAAGCATTTCGTTTCCGTCTGGCGATGCTTCCCTGATGATCTTCTCCGAACACTGCCACTAGTCTCCAGTGTCAACTCGCTCATTATGGCACGAAACGCCAGCACCTACCGCGACGCTGTTTAATTCAGAGACTGGGACACTGGAGACAAGCTCAGTTAAAATTTGGGTGGAGAAATAGATTATGAACGGCACAAACCCTCCTTCTGCTAATCTAATCGCAGGTTCCAAAACGTCTGCGACTTTGAGGGTCCCGAAAGCCTTGACGGTATCCACCCACACGCCAGCACATCCTGACGTAGGTGATGAGCATCTATCTGCCCTCTCCACATGTGAACGCACCTGGCACCGTGACCGAGTTCAAATCGTGAGAGGGGATGCGGTGGCCTATGACACCCCGTTGTCGAACGTAGTTGATGTCAAGCTTCTCAGGCGAACGGCCAGAGCCATTCAACGCTTTCACTTCCTTCGTTTTCGCGTCATAGAATAAGCAAAACCCATCTCTAATGACGAAGAGAAGTAAGATCGCACGTTCCATTCGTGGGCTTACACAGATGAAATACGACGTACCCTCCGAGCCCACAGCAACTGGGCTCAGTCACATTCAACGCGGCGGAGACGGCGACAGCGGCATCAGCTTTGAAGGGTAGTCACGGTTCGCCTGTGATGCCTACTCCTGGCCAAGGAGATGGGCTTACCTGCGTTACCTCCCTTACGAAGAATCTCCAAACCAACCTCAGCGGCTAGTGGCTGAGAACAGGCGACCATTCCTATGTACATTAGACGTAAGTGCGGGTGCCTCCGGAAACGATCCAGATCCACCTTTCGTGCCATAAACCACAGACCTCCTGCTAGCGTATTGCTGGAACGGTGTATACGGGTGAGCGATCTTCTTCCAGTCAATACTCTTAGTGGTGGATGTATTTTCACTTGGACCTGTTTGTCCCGTTAGTTTTTCAGCGATTGGGCCCTGGTGATAGGATTGGTAAAACACTGACTCATTTCTGGGGCATAGAAGAGCGACCTGGCCGTCTTTGATGTTGGTGGGTTGTCTCGGGGTATGGGTACTTATCCTGGCGGAGGCCATCCGGGGCCGTTGAGTTCGCCGGGGTCACCAGATTTGATCGCCGCGGGCCGATCAGACCTACCCTTGTTCCGTTACCACCACCCAGCGCGTCTCATTAACCTCCGTACACATCCTAGAGCCTGCCACACCTATACCGGCGATGGATTTCACTCAAGCGTACAAACAAACCAATTTTCTCGTGGAGTTTAGCAAGGGCGCTCAATGGATCCTGACGGCGGTCGGGGACAGGCTCATTGTCCGACGCGCTGATTCTTTCCTCATCGAACGGACGTGGCTGGTAGAGTCCGCGCCGATCACTCATATCGGTTGGTCTTGGGACTCTGAATACGTGTTCGGCGCGAACTCGAAGCAGGGGGTCGTCAATGTTTTCAAGATCACCGACGAAACGTGGAATGCTCGGATAGTAGCCGGCGCGGAGGGACTGGCAAGGGTAGAATGGGCACCAGATGGTCGATCTGTTATTTGTTTTTCCGAGTGGGGCGTAGGTCGATCTATCTTACCCATTTGTCCGTATAACGTTCAACATTCACAGCTTAGAGTTACAATTTGGTCGCTGACAACCGGCTCCGCGACCTATATCCAGTTCCCAATTCATCCAGACAAGGGTGAGTCTGTCCCTCCGCTGAGTTTCGCGAGACTAATGAGTCGTAAGGTTACTGCTATCGCGCCGATGGGAAGTACTTTATTCTGGCCGAGCGCCACAAATCCAAGGACACAATTGGCGTGTATGATGCTACAGACGGGTACCGGGTGGTAAATGTGAGTGCCATGCTATTTATGCCGCGTGGTATCGGCACAAAACCTTCACAGCATTTTCCCGTACCGACATCTTGTCTAGCATCGATATCACTCGCTCCAACCGGAAACTACCTTGCTGTTTGGGAGGGCTCACTAGAGGTGGGTGTATGGTATTCTACACCGCGGTGCATGCCTTAACTCGCCCTGGCAGTATAAACTCTTCATCTACACGTTAGCAGGCGCACTACAAGGTTCGTTTAGCCCGACGGAGGAGCCTGGATTCGGCATCCGCTGTGTTGCCTGGCATCCAACTGGTGCTTATTTAGCTGTCGGTGGCTGGGACGACAAGGTAGGTAATAATCCACGCGATGTAGAACTTGTTTGACGAGGACGTGACCAGATCTATATCCTGGACAACCTCACTTGGAAGCCCGTCACGGTCTTCGAGTTTCAGGCTCGGGCTCCGCCTAACGTTGTGAGTGAGCTCGTAAACAGATCCTGTTCCAACTTTGACCTTGCGCAAAGAGTGTGTGGAGAGAACCCGTTGGTTGGCTGGAAGCAACCCACGGTCGAGGGTTTCTCTCTTGTGGGTGGCAGTTGGTTAAGCCCAGCGTCTAGCTAATTGACTGCCACAGACGAACGTCCAAAAGTGACTTGGCTCCCTACGAAGAAACCGGACCTAGCCAAACCGAAGCCAAAGGTTGGCACAGTTCAACTGGAATGGAATAAAACGGGGTCTTTGCTTCTCGCTAGATATGGTCAGTGAATTCTATGCGTTTTTGTGGCGTGTTCTCATCACGAAACCCGTAGAAAATGCCCCTGCGGTTGTCCACATATACGAGTTTCCTTATACGTTGTCAAAGGAGGTAAACCTGAACCTCACAGATGTCCCCCGGTTGCGAAGTCTATTGATCCAGCAACAACCGGTCGTACAGGCCTCCTGGAACCCAGTACGAAAAGGTGTCCTGTCACTTTGTACCGGAGGCTCTAGCCTATACACGTGGAGCGACGAATGGGTCGGGGAGGATGGTGAAGAGGAGATGGCCGAATGTGTCGGAATCCCAGCCAGTAGGTTTCGATCTAGCTCACTTGTGGTTCTAGAAGTGGTCGACTGACCACCCGACTTACCAACGATAGTGCAATTCGAAAGTAGGGTGATACGTTGGTCTCCGGATGGCAAGGGTATGGCGTTGTTGGGCAGGGATACGTTCTGTTGCGCGTTCGAAGTCACGGACTCTGACACACCAGATGATCGATGAAGGTCGTTTCTCCAAGAATACTCCGCCAGGGCCCGCACGATTCACACACCCTGCAGGCTTGGGCTTATTATTGAATCCCATCGAACTCTTCGTCTGCGAGAGTATGTTTCTGCAGGTGCTAGAGTGGGTAAAGCCAATGGAATGCGCGGACTCGCCATTTTCCACAATTTGCCGTATTGCCAAGGGATCAGTTCGCGCTCCTTCTGAGTAGATACTTGTTGTCTTGTTTCCCTCGGGGTCAAATCTCGTACCATACTGTTTATTCTGGGAACCCAAGATGGGCCAGTCCCTGCTCGTAGTTCTGGAGTGCAGGGTGTGTGAACGTGTTCTGGAAACTCGGGAGGTTTCACTCCGCAATGCACTCGTCGCCCCCTTTCTCTTAACCATCGCTCTCACTCACCTAAATCATTGGTAAATATTTGTACCGTCGACGGGTTGGGTCACCTCCCCCCTTCACAAAATTCTGCGCAACGCGTGGACCTGTAACAACAAGTTTGGACCCATGAGGTGATATTCAAGCCATCGGGGGCGTTAGCGGATTGAGGTTGAGTGGAGGACGGTCGTGATGGCACGTGATCGCAGTTTGCGGTGGGCGACGGGCCACCTGTGTGGATTCGTCCGGCTGACTGTAAACTACCACCCTCTCTAATCTCCTCCCACTCCTCCCCCACTTTCCGCTTATAGGTAAAATCTACCTCAACTTTACTCTCGTTTACTGAAGCTTTTGCAGCCCTAATGATTCCCAGGTCACTGCGAGCCGGAATACGGTTACAATCCCGACGCGCTCTTGTCCCTCCCCGGATAACTCCAACTGCTCCACAATGGACGCGGTCATTCGCTACCCCTTCGGATAACAAAACTACCCCCGAGTCGGACTCAAACAATCCTTCACAAGAAGGTGGGAAGGGGAAGGGTGTAGAGAACAAAGCGGATTCGGATCCGTCACAAGAACTGAAGGGTCTCGAAGGTTTCTTCCGACGGTACCACCAACAGAAGGCGGCCAACGAGGACAAGACCGAATCATCGAATGAGAACGACTCTCGACGACAGAAGCAACCCCCACCACCCGGAGGCAATCCTCAGAACGGCTTCAACGCAAACCAACTGGCAATCCTCGGCACTTCCGCCGCGATCGTTTGGGCTCTTTCAAACTCCTCTTCCCCTTCATCACGCGAAATCACATGGCAGGAATTCAGGACGGCCTTCCTCGATAAGGGCCTTGTCGACAAACTCATTGTGGCGAACGGGCGGAAGGTGCGGGTCAAGCTCCACTCCAACGCCACCGGAGCGATGTACCCTGCCGCTGCTCTCAGCGGCGGTGACTACTATTTCTCGATCGGGAGTGTGGAAGCCTTCGAGCGGAAGTTGGACGAGGCACAGGCCGAACTTGGGATCCCAAGTCATGAACGGATACCCGTCGCATACCACGAAGAGATTTCCGCCGTCGGTGCTCTCCTCAACTTCGCTCCTACGATCCTCTTCGCTGGTCTGTTGCTCTGGATGAGCCGTAGAGCTGGCTCGGGCGGAGGTGCTGGTGGTGGTATTTTTAACATCGGGAAGAGCCGTGCCAAGATGTTCAACAAGGATACCGATGTCAAAGTCAAATTCAAAGATGTTGCTGGAATGGACGAGGCCAAAGAGGAAATCATGGAATTCGTTTCTTTCCTCAAAAACCCCGCCAAGTACGAGAGGCTTGGCGCGAAGATACCTCGTGGCGCCATTTTGTCAGGTCCTCCGGGAACTGGTAAAACCCTCCTTGCCAAGGCCACAGCTGGTGAGGCCTCCGTACCATTCCTGTCCGTCTCCGGCTCGGAGTTCGTTGAGATGTTCGTCGGTGTCGGTTCTTCCCGTGTCCGCGATCTCTTCGCCTCGGCAAAGAAGAACGCACCTTGTATCATCTTCATCGACGAGATCGACGCCATCGGGAAGTCACGAGGGAAGGGAAACAGCATGGGAGGAAACGACGAACGGGAGTCCACGCTGAACCAGCTCTTGGTTGAGATGGACGGCTTCAGCACGACTGAACACGTCGTCGTCCTCGCCGGGACTAACCGTCCCGATGTTTTGGACTCCGCTCTCATGCGCCCCGGTCGGTTCGATAGGCATATTGGCATCGACCGTCCAGACGTTTCCGGCCGCAAGGGCATCTTCCAGGTCCACCTCCGACCCCTCCGTCTCTCCGACAAACTCCCCTCGTTCGAAGCTTTCTCGCATAAGCTCGCCGTTCTTACCCCCGGTTTCTCTGGTGCTGACATCGCCAACGTGTGTAACGAGGCCGCCTTACACGCCGCGCGTCGGTCTTCAGACTCTGTAGAGGAGAGGGACTTCGAGTCGGCGATCGAGCGTGTTATTGCCGGCTTGGAGAGGAAGAGCAGGGTGCTCAGCCCCGAAGAGAAGAAGACGGTTGCTTACCATGAAGCTGGGCACGCTGTCTGTGGTTGGTTCCTTGAGCACGCAGACCCGCTGCTCAAGGTTAGCATCATTCCACGAGGCATCGGAGCTCTCGGATACGCTCAGGTAGCGCTGATGCGATCTCCGTCCTCCATCGAATAATCCACTGATATCTCATTTGTAGTACCTCCCCCCAGATCGCTACCTTCTCTCGACACCACAGATGACGGATCGGATATGCATGACCCTCGGCGGTCGTGTAGCTGAGGAAATCTTCTTTGGCGCGGAGAACATCACAACGGGTGCCCAAGATGATCTTCAGAAGATCACGAAGATGGCGTTCGAAGCGTGTGCGAATTACGGGATGAACGACATCATTGGCCCCGTTAGCTATGGCGGTCGGGAGGGGGAGAGGGAGAGTTGGACGAAGCCCTTCAGCGAGAAGACCGGGGAGACGCTTGACGCTGAGGTCCGCAAGATGATCGTCACCGCCCATCAGAGGACGACGGAGCTTCTGACGAAGCACAGGGATGACGTGGAGAAGGTCGCCCGGCTACTTCTCAGCAAGGAGGTCATCTCTCGGTAGGATATTTCTTGTCTCTGTCAATCTCTGTCACTGATTCAGTAACCCATAGGGAGGACATGGTCGATTTATTGGGAAAACGACCGTTTGCTAACAGGGCCGACGAAATGGACAAGTGGCTAGACGAGAACATGGGGAAAGAAAAAAGCGCGCCGCCACCGCTAGAGAGTGTTGAGGAGATTCCCGCCCCCGCCGTGTCGAAGGCGATTGATGTCGACATCTTCCGACCACGGGTATAGACCCCATAATCCATATATTGGTTCACCATCCGTCGTTCATCACCGGCATCATTGTCCTCAACTCAATCGTTTAACAACTAATCGTATCATAATATCGCTGTTTTCAGTGACCTCCTGCACGATGTCAGCGTCGTGGGATGGCCCTGCGTTGTGTGTCTATTCCGGCTACAGTGCGTGCAACAGCTCTCTGAGGAAATCCCAATCTCCGTGTTTTCCTGCGGTCTCTTACCACACCACCTTACCACATCACCTTCCCCCCTTTGTACCAACCCGACCGTAGTCTGACGCCTCGGTCATTGGGGATTTGTATCCATAGTCGGAAATCGAGGTAGTTTTGTGAGGAACCCTTGGCGCGGGGGCTGTGCAGCGAGCCCGGCCGGGTTTGCTTCAGGTAATGCATTCCGACCTCCCGTAGCATTCAGTGACCCCGTTTCTCTTGACATTCGATCTGTTTTAACCATTGGACGTGGTCGCTCGGCCTGCAACCGGGAACAACCTGCTCCGCTTAGTTCCTCGCAGGTTACCGGAGGTGAGAGCGGGGTGTATTGTCACGGCAGTTTCGTTCGCTCGGCTGCATTTCAGGGATGCGGACCAAGTGTTCTGGACGCAGATTAAGGGAAGTGGGAGACCGTCGGCTTTAATGCTGCATCGCGTCCCAAGCGATGATGGCACGGATGAGCTTAGGCTATGCGATTCTACTCGTCTGTGGGCGCGAGATTGGGTCATGGAACTGCCCTTGAGCACTTTCGCTAAACCATAGGAGAACCAGCGAACAACGAGGACGGGGGTGAGGACTCCCCCACCCGGACATTCCACGCCGAAGATGAGGTAACGGTCGCACCTGAGGTGTTATTGAAGGGTCCCCTCCCGAACCCCAACTTCCAACTTGACCTTGTCACCCCCGATGAGACTCCCCCATACAAAAGCACGATAACGGTCGTGACCAAATCTTCGCTACTCCGAGTCCGCAGTACAGATCAATTCGGCCACGATCCGACCGTCCCCTGCATGCATTTTCAGGGTGGCTGGGTGAAGGGGGGAGAGAAAGGCCTGGTCGTGCAAATCTGGAGAGACATCCAATACTCGATATCACACCCTTGTCGCTTCCAGAGACTGATCCTCGCAAGCTGCATCTGAAGTTGCATTTCATCCTCCGGCTCCCGTTGTTACACGCCATACATTGAGCGTACGTACGATAGGTTGTTGAGGCATACGTGTTACATTGTAGTTCGATTTACAACGGTGATACACACGATTTCGTCGCTCACGGCAGTTCAATATTCACCTTCAATCGATCAGCCGACCCAGAGGTATTGAGAAGGACGATCGCGGAGTTCCAATCGACACAACCGGTTCACTACCACCGACGTACACATCCACCCCGATGGCCCTGAGATTCTCCCCCTCAACCATCAACTGGTTGTTTTTCGATCCAGTAAACGTTGATAGCCTGGTTCACTCCATATCCGCCGACCCCTTCAAAGAACTCTCCCCAGGACAGCTACGATGGAGTGATTCCATCTCGAGCAAGTTCAAGTTCGACCCGGATCCGCACACCATCCGGTTCTGGCAGGTAACTCATCGGCCACAGTCCTTTTGTTTCCCGCATCTGACATCTGCCCCACAGCCGATTGTCCCCCTACCTATAAAGTCAGTTGATAGGAATTGGGTCGGAGACCACCCATCCATCGATGATATCGCTCGCTTCTACCAGCCTGCCCTCCCGTTTCTCGAAGCCATCGAGGGATACTGGGATACCAGGCAAGTTCACTTCTTGATCACGGCAAAACCACTCGTGGATGGTTAGGATTCTGGGTGTGGCATGCCTGATCAAAGGATACGGTCTGCGAAAAGATACACAACCTTCGGGGGGTCTGTACGCACCCGACGTTATGTTTTTGGAGGTGGATCCTCTCTTCGTTGACAATGACGCATTTGTACTTGACCGGTTCTTTCACAAACCACAACCCCCTCATTGATATGCGGAAAGATCCTGTATTTTTGTATGATCTCTTATCTGTCTTGTCGTCCTCTACTTCGTATCTCTCCTAGGTTGTTTGTAGTTTGGTATAGCAGCGTAACAACCGCCAAGCTCAACAGCACCCCACATTATAGTACGGGTGAATCTTGTCGAAAGAGGTATTCCTTGGTGTCAGTGTTTCACTGGTACTTCAATCGATGAGTTGGAACCCCACCGACGGTAATGAATAATCGCCGCGCATTGGACTACTCAAAGGTCACCGAATACACTGAGCGGTCTGCACCGCGGCAAAGCGAATAGACTGTCGGTACCAGTCGAGCTCGCCAGGGGCCTGAAACCTTCAGAATCGAGGACAGCTCCCGATCTACAGCCAACCCCTCCTGGTGTGAAGCCCCGGCGCTCGAACTTGACGTATTTCACTGTTCACACAAGCCTTCGTGATCCCCACTCAGTGTGCCGCTCATATTCGATCAAACGCCCCCTGTACCAAGGACACAAAACACGCACTTTGGACTCCGCTCTCATGCGCCCCGACCGACTAGATAGGCATATTGGCATCGATCGTCCAGACGTTTCTGGCCGCGAGGATATCATCCAGGTCCGTCTCCGGCCCCTCCGCCCTCCGGAAAACACCCCTCGTTCGAAGTTGTCTCACATAAACTCGCCGTTCTCATCCCTGGGTTTTCTTCGTACAGACATCGCGAACGTGTGGAACGATGCCGCCTTACACATGCGCGCCGGTCTTCACATATGACACGCTCTATCGCTCACTCAAAGTCCCTCTCCTCGAGAGAATCTGAAGCAGGGCGCTCATTCCCGAAGAGAAGAAGGCGGTGGCTTACCATAAAGCTGGGCACGCTGTCTGTGGTCAGTTCCTTGAGTACGCGGACCCCCTGCTCAAGGTTAGCGTCATCCCACGAGGTGTTGGATCTCTCGGATACGCTCAGGTAATCAATACGATCTCCACCCTCCATTGAACTACTTGTTGATATCTCCCAGTACCTCCCCCCAAATTGCTACTTTCTCTCGACACCACAGATGGCGGGTCGGATTTGCATGACCCTCGGCGGTCGTGTAGCTGAGTTCTTCTTTGACACGGAGAACATCACAACGGGTGCCCTGGACGACCTTTAGAAGATCACGAGGATGGCGTTCAAAGCGTGTGCAAACTACGGGATGAACGACAATGTTGGCCCTGTCAGCTACGGTGGTCGCAAGGGGGAGAGGGAGAGTTCCGTTGAGCGAGAAGACGGGGAAGGCCCTGGATGCTGAAGTCCGCAAGATGATCGTCACTGCCCATGAGAGGACGACGGTGCTTCTGACGAAGCACAGGGATAGCGTGGAGAATGTCACCCAACTGCTTCTCGACAAGGAGGTCATCTCCCGGTAGGATATTTCTCGTCACTATTCAATCTCTGTCACTGATTCGGTGGCCCGCAGTGAGGAAATGGTCAATTTATTGGGAGGATGACCACCTGGCAACAGAGCCGACGAAATGGACAAGTGGTTAGACGAGTACATGGGGAAGGAAAAAGAACGCCAACACCGCTGGAGAGTGTTGAGGATACTCCCGCCCCCGCCGTGTCGAAGGCGATTGATGTCGACGTCTTCTAGCCATGGGTGTAGACCCCACACATAATCCGTTGGTTCATATCACTGGTATCATTACACTCAACTCAATCATTGTAACTACTGTTTGTGTTGTAGTACTGCTGTTTTCAACAATCCTCTCCAGGACGCGATATCAGCATCGTGGGATGGTCTTGCGGTATGGATCTATCATGGCTACAGTTTTGATTGTGTGTAACAGTTCTTTGGGGAAATCGCCAACACCGTGTGTTTCACCGCAGCCGTTACGACGTCATCTTGCTTTAGACCGACCCGACCGAAAGACCAGAGTAGCAAGGAGGGGAGACTCGCGCAGGGAGATACCCGGCACTCGGTATCATGACCTACCGTTGTTACTTCCGCGCATACGTGAATGGCTTTACTGAACGGCAAAACAGAAGCTGACCCTTGCGCCCGAAGCTGCATTCCACGTCACTACTGCAATGGTGCATCGCTTCACGTTCGTCGTCTCACCGTTCGCCCACTAGCCTTTCAACCCCCGTCTCTTGCGACGTGCACCTATGTATCGTGTAGACCGTTGATTACGTTTGTTGTTTTGGTTCGCAAAGGTCGTAGTCGTTGAGGGGAACAACATCTACCAACTGGGCCTTCCATGATGAGTTTAGCCGAGTGATCGCTGCCGGGGCACAACAGATCACACAAGATATTGTGCGCGGGCTGATCATCGGCAGGGAGAGAAACTTCCAACTGCGAAAGGTGACCGAAGATAATCGGTCAGGTGGTGGACACTCCAAATCCCGTTTGAGAAGAATAAGCCTTCGTTAATGGGCAATGGAAACGATCCAGACCGTCGCTGCCTGGGTGGCAAATCCTCTCAAAGCAACGTAAGGGTTCGTAGCAGCACTGAAGGGTCGAATTTTCTTGAGTTTAGAGGAGAATTGGATACTGGAATCTAGTACGAGATAGCATTGCATCTTGAAGAAGCTAGGACATCCACTGCTCAGTCCGGTCGCGAACTTTGGCCGTCCACGGGATCGGGTCCCACTCGGGGGTCGCCACCTTGCAACATACCACCCGTCGTAAGGTGGTAACCAGCCCGCCCTTCGGAAGACCCCGACCTAGCTCAGGGCTAGACCGCTACTGCGACGAAGGTGATTGTCGGAGCCGCAAACTCTCTCGGTCTACCCGTTACGTCCAAGAGCAAGCAGTCGGTAGGGATCCTCCAAGCCGCATCGGCCTGGAACGAAGCGATATAATAGGCCTCGGCTCTGAAAAATGCCCTGCAAATGTGGGCGGGAACGTGCGCCGTGATGGGGTCAAAAGAAAGCCCGCGAAGGGGCCACCATTGAGGGAGGAGCCTGAAGCGAGTAGGAGAAGATACGTATCTGCACCGAACAGGGGCCAGGACTGTATAACGGCGGGTTTGGGACGGAGGAAATGGAAGAGGAAGGAAGTGAGGGTGGTTTCTGTGGTCGGGGTCGAGCCCAGGCACCAAACCGAATCACCGATCCATGGTCCTCTTAGCCCCTGGGCTGAAGTTCGAAGCCCCGGCGAAACCTTGTTCGAACTGAGTCTTCACAATCCCAACTCAGGGCCACTCAGGTGCATTGTGCCGGAAAAAATGCGATACGAAGACATGATCCAGTCAAAGTTTCCGTTTGGTGAGGGCTCACGTGATGTCTCGGACACGCCCCGGACAGCGAACACGAGATTGCAGCATGTGCACGCATGTCATACCCAATCCCACTTGTTTCTGTACCACCACGCCACGACGTACTGCGTGAGTGACAACGCGTGGATAGATTCAGCCGCCGTCCAACGTCCAACCCAAACAAGAACCATGACAGCTCCCCGCAACTCTGCAGCAGTCCACCTCAGACGCATCTCCGAAGGGGTGCCTCGGGACCCCCAACAGGTGCTAACCGCTGCTTTTACGGCCATCGACTATCTAGACTGTATCAAGAACCTCGCAAGATGGCAGATCGACCCACAGGCATACATCAATGGCTTGGATCAGGTTGGCTCCCGTCTGTCCGTGCTTGTTAGCGACCCTCTAACACCTCTCCTTCATCAGATACTAGATACACTATCACCCGAGTTGGATATTTACAAACGTTGCCTTCGAGCACTGAGGAAGACTTGCGGTATATATGGGCTCCTCCCGGCTTCCCACTTTCTATCCCCGGAATTCATTGTTGTAAACAAACGTCCGTTTGCCTCCGGTGGCTTTGCCGAAGTGTGGAAGGTCAGAAGTAGGGACAACCAAACTTTTGCCGTGAAACGCCTCAAAATCCATGAGGTTGATAGCCTTGCAGATATGAACAAGGTACTTCGGCTGTGCTGTTCGGTACCCACCAGAATTTCTTACTGGAAGACTACCCCTAGAGATACTGCAAAGAGGTTGTCATCTGCAAGCGAATGAGGCACAGTAATGTTCTGAGTGTCGAGGGTGTTGTGCCGGAGTTGTTCGAGCTCTGTATGGTTTCTAAGTATATGCCTCAGGGCAACTTATCACAATATTTGAAGGCCAATGAGAATGTCAATAGGGTGAAACTCGTCAGTTCACCTGCTCTGTCATGATGCTTTGATCCATGTTCACCCACGATGCTCAGCTGCTTGGCATCATGCGGGGTCTCGACTATCTCCACTCCAACGAGGTGATTCACGGAGACCTGAAAAGCGTAAGCGGAGTATTCCACTACCATTTGCGACGACTGCTGACTACGTCGGACTCTCCTATAGCTTAACATCTT
>Ga0307511_10002551_pt1 | contig 19026 bp, 18 predicted proteins | sample 13_EM_MG_FD_200266 | JGI IMG/M metagenome (GOLD analysis project Ga0307511, IMG submission 200266) | Populus trichocarpa ectomycorrhiza microbial communities from riparian zone in the Pacific Northwest, United States - 13_EM | ecosystem: Host-associated > Plants > Roots > Unclassified | place... | reverse complement strand
AATCCCAGTTCTCCTTGACAAGGTTTTCAAGGTCTTTGCGGTCAGCAGGAGTGGGGTAGGGAATGTCGTGGTCAGAGAGCCAACGCTCTAGCTCTGTCTCGTGCCATTTATTGTATGCTGAAGGAAAGGATATTAGTATCAATCTCTCCGAAGTGGGTGGGGGTTGAAGAAACATGACTTACCACTCTTCCCAAAGCCCAAGATGGCAGCAGATGATGAGGCATATAACGCAAGCACCAAGAATCCTGGTGTGACCTTCATATTTGCTTATGTATTATTCTCTATAACTATGTGGAGGGGTGTCTCTTCACTCCCTCACCAATGTTATGCGGAAGGAATTCTTTGTTTCAGTGACCTCGTTGGTTCGTTCGTAGCAAACGTTCGTAGTGGAGAAGAAACACTGGGGCAATTGGGCATACTCCGTCATATATATTTATGGGAGCCAGATCTTGGTTAGTTTAGCAGCGGAGCAATGACATAACTGGGATTGGCTTCTGCTTTCCATGCAACCAGTACGGTGACCCGTCATGGCCTAGAAAAGTACCGGTTATAGGTAGTTACAAGTAATTGGGCTTTTGCTTGTGGCGTTCTCAAGTCTTCCATGAGCCGCCAGTGGCATAGTCATGGTCTGGCCTGGCTGCCATAGCCAGGCTGGGGGTATCGGGTATTTCTTGCTTTACCTGCACATAGCTCTGTTTACCTCACTGTGCCTGATGCCAGACATGAAGCTACACGTGTTTATGCACGGAATTGAACGGCAAACGAATAATCGCTAAACTTGCAGCGCAATTTGGCATCAGAGGCATCAGGTTATAGTGGACGGAAGAGATACGCGTGAACTGTGGCTTGCGTGTGTTCAGTGGGTTGGGCTGGGCGTATTGTTGTTTTGGGAGAGTGGACGTTATAATGACGTTATGATCTACGTAATGCTCGCTTACCTACGGCCAAGATTTCCAGGTTGGTAGGTAAGTGAAACATGTTTCAAGCAAGTAGATCTATCTGGCATAACCAAGATCGTCTGCTTTCATTCTCTAGGTAGCAAAAGTACCGGTACATAAGTAGTATTCGCCATAGGTTTTACGGGAACCATAGAATAACCCCCGATAAGCTGGATAAAGCCTCTATAATGGTTGCAGAAGTGCCCAATCACTGGATTGCGCGAAAAACACAACATTTTGGGACAGATACCAGAGATTGGAGATTAGAGTTGTGAACCAGACTAGAGATTAGACACGGAACCGCTAACGAGAGATATATTTCCTCGAGAATTAGCATACATGGACAAAGACTAGACGTGGTCGAGTGAGAACGCCTCGCTTGACTATCGATATCATCATGTACAATTACCCCAGCCCTGCCAGTGATAAGCTTTTCAAGATCTCCAATTAAGTAGACTCCTTATCTCCCAATCCTAAACCACCCAATTAGCCGGCTGGAGCTGCTGAGTATATCATAAATTCTTCGTGCCCGAGGCGAACCAACCTTTCCAATACCCCTTCCCCACGACCTCATCTTCCTTTGCAACCTCGCTATGTCCTCTCTGTTTTATATTCTCGTTATGTGTCTTTGTATCCAAGCTTCCCTTTCCGGGGGGCTGTGGTTCAATATGGATCTTCGGCTGCACTACACCGTTCCCTTCTGTACGTTCCCCTTGGCTCCCAGATCCCCCCCCATTCGCCTGTTTATTCGTTGCCCCATGGTTGCCTGCCGTTCCCCTTGTATCTTCCGACACCGGGCCGCCACTCTTTCCCCTTCCTTCAGCTACTGGCTCAGGTCCTGGGTGTTCAGTGTCGGCTCGCGGCCTTGGGCCTTGGTTTTGTGGGTTATCGGAAATCGGATCACCTGCTTGGTCGCCGTATCCTCCAGTAGACATCAGCCTTACTTTGTGATCAAGTGGAGTCACAGTCGCTGGTAGGGTTATAAGGTTTCCGCTGCGTCGGAAACTGACAGATGATGAATTGCGAAGAAGGGGGTGCGCCAGGCGAATGGACTGTGGTACTGGCATGACTAGAATGTATTATACTATATGAATTGGTTCAGCGTGAAGAAACGTACTGTATCAATTGGTACATATGATAGTTTGTTCAGAGGTGCGCATTGACACCCTATGCTTTTAAGTAAAATGGTGGACCACCACTATCCATGACTGATGTCATCATGAATAAATCTAGTCAGGCGAACTAATTTCTTGCGGCTTTGCGCAAATATATTTTTCGTATACTATGAACTAAGTGGCGAAGAATAGCTGTACGTGGAGAGTTCCCGTTATCTCGTTACTTTCATTACCTCCTGGCCCTTGTACCTGAATGAAGCCCTTTTTGAACCCAACTATTTTGAAAAAAAAACCCAAGAAACCAAAGTTGCCCAGAGTTAAAGAAGCAACATAGAAAGAAAAAATGTGCTAGCCCAACACCGTCCTATCGTAAGATCGTAACATCATAACAAAATAAACCTAAGTATAGTGGCTCGTTCCAGGCCAGGTCACTCGTAGAAAGCTGAGGTGAGCAAGAATGAAGTTGATGGTCCAATGGTACAGATCGCGCAACTGCTGGGACACTTATTAACGCATATATCGCTTAATGCCTCCGGCTCAAATCGTCTATCTCTTCGATGAATCTAGTGGCATCTAAATATGATAGAGAAAAGTGAGTATTATAGCCAACCTTGGGGGTTACCTGAGACTACATGAAGGTACTAACCGTGAGAATTCAGAAATTGAAGTGGGAATTCTCCATAATTTCGTGGTTGAAATATGGTGGAAAAATGATAAACCGGTAACCTTTGCAGTATAACAGTGGCTGATTCCTGTCTAAACCATTCGTGACGCCCTGCCATTTGGTCGTGCACTAGTAATTGTCAATACAAGTCAACCATCAAAGGAATACCAGATACTCACAGAACGCTGTCCAAATGGTCATATTATCATGTTGTTGTTTCCCTACTTCAATCACTGCTGCGATGCGCACTGCCCGAGTTTCATCATCTTGAAGGAGGTGAAGCCGGTAGATATCGTCGTTATAATAGACAGATGCATCCCATTTTAGGATCTCTCCACCAAGGAATTTTTCCGATCTGGAGATCGTAACTGGTGCATCCGGGGAAGGACTATTTGACCTTAAGGCCAAAAAGGTGTTAAAGAATAGAATCATATCTGCATGAGATAGGAGATTAGCATATCTAGTCATTCTAGCAAGGGTATTACAAACGTACTCTCAAAGTCACTGAAGACTAAACGTGCCCACAGGTGTTTGCTCCTCATCAAGTTCAAGATATACTTGCTCTCTCTCTTGACGGTGAGCGCAATCACCTTTATGGAACCTTGCGAAGGGCCACCCCCACGTTGATCCGATATCCAACTCCCTACATGATCAACTGCACAAACAATTCTAGCTGCATCTGTCTCCTTGTTTCTGTACAGAGCAACAATCATATCTGAGTCGAAATCACTGTAATATCATTAGCTGTCCGTTTTCCAACGGCACACTACGGGTCGAGCTTACACTGCCATTACTTCCTGTTCATTAGTAGTGAGAGACAGGTTGCCTGCATCAATTTGCCTCCCAAAGCATTGTGACCTCGGTTGTTCTCGTCTTGACCTAATAATTCGTCAACCCCAAGACATAGATACACAGGTATGTGAGCAGCTGCATACATCTCATCTGGGCTCCCTGGTCTGCGGCGCCTTCCATCGTAATCATGGCTTGCTCGATCTCTACTCCGTGCTCTCCTATCAGATGGTCTATTTGAATTTCTCGACACAGGCCGGTAAGAAACATCTTCCGGTGGCGCCGATTGCTCACGTCTGTCTGTTGGAGTGGTAGGACGTAAGGGTTGCTCCGGCCTGGCTGGAGGGCCATAATGTAGAGTAAATCCAGGGCGTTGAGAAGAAGGTGAATTTGTAGATGAATTCGATGTTGGAGGAGAGGGGTAACCAAAGTAACCACCAGGTGCCGCCCCGGGAGTGCTATAGTGCTGGGGAGTGTTATAATGCTGGGGAGGCCCCGCCTGAGGAGGGGGAGGATACATGTGGGCCGGGTACATTGACTGCGGGCTTTGAGCTGCTGACCATGGTGATATCGGTACAAATCCAGTAGGACTGTATTGAGGGGATGGTGGTTGGGCATATCTGGCCATTCGGGCATGTTCAGCTACTCTCCGATGATACTCTTCCCATTCTTTTGCCCTTTGCTCGCGAAGCTCCTGATCGTCTATCCCATTAACATACCGAATCTGTTCGCGTACCCGCGCTAATTCCGTCCGACTTTGGGGTTTGCTGAAGATGCTGGGGTCAGCCCGTCAGACATAGTAGTAAAATAAGGGGGTTTTCAATCCCATATGGTGTAGTTTTAGAATTGATGAAAATTGACAAGAGAAAATGGTATGACTGTCATTCTCAATGTGGGCAACACAGAGTATTTCACCAAGGCCATCACCGAAATCAGGTGGTATCAGGAGTAACAAACCACTTACAAATGCATTTTCAGGATCGGAAATAGTTGGGTTAGCCATATTCGATGGGCATTCAACCTGTCGAATACTGGCCCTTCGAGGGGTTTGAACGTTGCTTTTATTTCACCCCAAACTCGGCTTGTCGGTTCCGCTCTTTTGAGTGCCGTTACGGATTTCACAATTTCATCCAGTTTCCCCAGAGAAGTTGTACAAGCCGCAATTCCTGTCTCCATATCATTTGCCTCCCTCGGCTGTAACCTCGTAATTCTTGGATCATGAAACCAGAGTTCCAAATCGTTAAGGTGCGACTGTATCTCTCGCAGCTCGCCAACAAGATTATGAATTTCCGCATCGTGAAGCTCATTATACATCCGATTTAATGTGTAGGCGTTGTTCCCTGCTATCAGTGCCCAGTGCACCACAGCTAGCTTAGCAAACTGGCTAGACATTGCACCGGTAGCTCAGTATTGTTGGAGTAATCAGTAGTTTCAGAGGTGTCAAAGTAGCCGAATCTGATGGTTGCAAAGAGTTGCACTGGAGTAGCCAGGTAGAACGCCAATTCAGCGGGGTAGATGCTCGTCTAGATTATTTTAGTAGCGTCACGGGAAGGAAAGAATTCTAAGACATCAAAAGCTTGATCACCTAAAAAACCTCCGAGGAACAACTTACAGATAGAAAAGGGCATAGGCAGCAAATTCTAGGATAAATAAGCTACCCTTGTGACAAGAGGGCGGCTCCCAAACGTTGGAGTTTCTGACGTGTTCGTTCAAGTGTTTTTGCTGTGCAGCATTAGCGCTCATTGATACAGAAGGCGAAACAATACCTCTCTCTATCAAAACGTACCCAACTCCGCTTTTCTACGAATCCGAACAAGGACCGGTGAATTGCAGACAGGCCAGGGATTGAACTGTGAACTGGGAGCGCTTGTTACTGAATGCAATAGGCTAACACAGTAATGGAACAAGCGGGAGGAGAACGATTGGGATGAAACTGCATTTTGCGGTCAAATGTTCGCAAAACCTTGCAGCACAGCTGACATGGGTTCTTTGTGAAATCCTAAATCTCGGCAACAGTGCGATGACATACTGCACACCACAAGCAAATCGGAAGGGAGTCAAAGTGTGTATCGAAATGACCTCGCTGCGTCCAGTACTATAAGCTGCATGATGGTAGATAAGACGCTCAGGCTGTTGAAAGTGGTGTATAAGGCTGCGCTCTCCATAGGTAGGATCTCTGGATGCCTCATAATGCCACGTCCACTGCGGTACATTCCCCTCCCTCTTTAAATTCCGCAAAATATATGTTGCTCGGCAAAGAGGAATATCATTTCTCTCTATTTCATAGATGCGTGACCCATTTCTGCTGCTTATAGCCTCATCGACAGTCTGATGCCTCTTAGATGCGGGTATTTCGCCAGTGGAATTACCCAATATATATGCAGCCAACCAAGTATACTTGGGTAAACATTCAATTCACTCCATCATAGGCTTCGACCCCAGAAAGCCACAATTTCGGCTGCTAGGTAGAATATTTGAAGTAATTGGCTGCACGTCAAGCCGTAATTTCTGGAGGCGCCAAGTGATCATGACTACTTAGTAGAATGCATGCGGTCCATGATGGAATAGTTCTGGCTGCAAGTCTGCTTCTGCGGGGTGGAGAACCAGCTGCACGAAGTATAACAAGGCTGAGGTATATGTGTGAGCATAACACTTGATTGAAATTATGATAATCTTTGTAAATGTTAAGCCTGAGCTCTATAGAAGGGAGATTTTATCGATTTTACTTACTTTTAGCTGGGGTTAGTTGTGATCGGTGTAGATAGTTGTATCATGAAGTTGTCAGGTTTTGGTTGTTAACTGAGGGGGTCAAGCACTTAAGTACTTACTTAAGTAAGCATAGATTAGGAGAGGCATGAGTAGAGCACATGCCACGCATAATGTTCAACATAGGTGCGAGGCTACGCTGTGTCAGGTGTATGTTATTTAGCCAGGGACGTTTAGGCACCTACATTGTCTACTTAGGTTGTGCCACACTTTGTTCTTGGCAAAATCTTGCGAGCAGAAGCCCTTGGGTACTTAGGTAAGTATGGAATGTCTTCAGGAATGCCTGAGTCACTTGGTCAAATTTCTATTTCTATAAATGGCACTCATTTGAAGATCTATTGTTAACTGTACTGGGCGGCTTGTGCCGGCCAGGCACTGATGTTACACAACCGGACCGGAGCAATTGCACATGACCGTACGAGTGTTTCTGATTGATAGCACAATCATTGTGTGCTGTATTCGTGGATGTGCATGCACATGTGGGAGGGTGAATATATGCCAGTGTGAGTAATTAAGGTGGGGTTGGAAGTGCTGATTATGACGGACCCCAGGCACAAATGCCTAGCCCTAGCTATCTGTGGACAAGGTAGGCTTACCTTTATATAACTTGGAAAGCTACTACCTCGAGCATCAATACTGCATGGCAATGCAATTGAAATACAAAACACCTGGGTACGAGAGCACAAAGCCTCTATAAAACCCCGCTGTAGAGTCTGACATGTCCGCGTGTCTCATACGGTTGGGTCAAGGCTCCAAAGTCCAAAATTGCATATACTGTACCATACTGTAAAATCATAGTTGTTGGTACTGTTATTGTCATGGTTGACCTCCTGGAGTCAGAATTCTAGCACCAGACTATCGCAATAATTCTAGAAATAGGCTTATCATGTGATAGGGCGGTATTCATAATTAGACGTATATATCTAGGCATAAAAAGAACTGCTCTCGTCATTAGTATTGAGATAGAACGGAGGTACGAGGTAGAATGCCAATAAGTACATTTTGACATATAATCCGGTTATCGTTTTATACATCGATTTTCTGAGCCCTCTGGCGATCATGATATTCCCCGTGCCCCAACTCATTATTGTCCATAAGGGGATTTCATAAGATATTGATTACGCTTACTGTTTTTAAATCCAACTACTGTTAAAGGTGGGTATTTTCAACCTTTTAATTTTCTCTTTCAACTGGTGAGTTGGTAAACCTGTATGGGAGCTGGCCGGGCCCACTCCGATTTGTTGGTCTGAAGTCGCAAGAGATCAATATAGACCTGCAGCTGCAGCTCTTTCACACACAACAGTGCTTTAATATACGGAATGACCACGGCGCCGACCGGACGTACATCTCCTTCTCAGGATCTAGCTAGATCTTTAGACTTCCATGCATACATGCACGCTGAGGATCGTTTAGACGTGTTAAAACCGATTATGATACTAGTATGACATACAGCTGCACAGCCAGGCTATTTAAGCACCGGTAACCGGCCGAGTTGTCTATGGCGAGGGAGAGTTGCTAGGGCAGAAAAGGAGTTTTGCCGACATTTGGCCATTGCTTTGGTTTGAGGGTAACAGTTACCTTTTTCAATTCCAAGCAAATTGCTCGTGCCTGAGACGTGCAACCCCGCGATAAGAAAGGTTTGAGAAGAGTGGATGAAGATAGACTGTTGTGATACATCTTCATTGGTTTATCGGGCATTGAGGTCTGATGAAAAATAAGAGATGAGCGAAACTGGATAAATTATATATATTTAAATATGCTTGGACTGCAGTCTCGAACCTTGGAGTTGAAGTCATAATTAGAACCTCTCAAAAGCCCTCCCATGAAGGGTACTGTATCCCATAGCCCAACTATACTACTTCAGTACGTATATTCACGTATAAGTATGCATGAAGCAAGGAAGTAATATAGTTCCGTGATTAGTCTTCGCACAATTAGCGTTTTCACACGAAAACCACTCTCTCCAACAAAATTCAAGAAATTAGGGATCACTTTGCGCACTTGGAATTATGTACTTGGGATGGATTTCTATAGTATATCAAAGATCAGGCCGTGAGATGCACTTCTGTGGTGGCCATACTCATGGAATGGTTGCTGACAAATTTGTATAGTAGCATTATAAATCAGTCAACATCTTGGCTGCACGTGGCCCTGCTTGTATATAAGGGCTATTATACATATAATTGTGGCTGAGGAGGTTTTAAACGATTCGTGCGAAGGTTAATGCCCTAGAGCTATGGCATTCGAGCTTCAAGACTAAGGACTAGTCCTAGGTTACTAATACGTATATTTAGACAGCTCATAAAAAATAAACCTTATATGTAATGTATATATACGTATGTGCTTAAGCATAGTCCTTGATACAGGGACGGGAAACCACACAACCAGGCCCAGACTGGTACTAACGTCGTCAATTACTGCCGCCTATCGAGATACATATTTTGGAAAGCCCACATATGCATATCCAAAAAAACAAAGCATTAGAAGCAAGGCTAAAGTACCGAAGTAGTCTGGTTGTACTTAATGGGAGACTATTCTCGTTTGCATCACGTGGTTTGGTAATAAATTAGGTCACGGAATAGCCTATTGTATAAACAGATGCCACGAAGATCAGCTGGAGTCAGTATAATAGTCTCATGTCAGATTCGGAGGACGTTATCTGCTCTTCCCATATTACCTGTTATGGCATGTGGTTGCTGGCTATCAAGAAAGTACTGTATCGTCAATCAGCCGTCAATCTAGATCTACATTGTTTGCAGATCCACGTTACCTATCAAAGGAGTATCCCTTCTTAGCTGGCGCTCTCAAATAATTACGCGACAAAAAGAGTCTTGGCACGAGATCATATCCCTATTACAATGCATGAGTCTTCAAATTGATGTCTGTGTTGAAGGAATATCATTGCGACCAGCTTCTATACGACCTAGCTCTTACATGTGTCGGATCCCCTCATTGTGAATCAAAGCCCAGATCAATATTATTTCCTCCAAATATAAGTAACGTTAGCGATATATTATACTCGTGATAATGAGGGTCACAAACTTTTTGCTCTCTACAACCTTCTTCTCTGATACGGCTGATACCAGGACATGTAGGGAAACCAGTTCAGTACATAAATAGTCTCTGGGACGAGACTATCTCCATGCTACAAGCGTAGCTCTATTATCACCGGAATTCGGAGGTTGCTATCGCCTACTAAGTATAAGTACCTCCGTAAAACCAGACTACCTCCGTAAGGTCTCTATAACTTCCAAGAAACAAGACTAGGAGTGTATAGATAAGGAACTAGACTAAGGATAAGCTTCAAATTTCCCATCCAACCACAACTTATTCGCGACTACTCACAGGACATTAATTGTCAACCAGACTACGACCATATACCTATATATATATTTAGTTTGACTGTTTGACCAGGCGCAGCCCCTTTCGGGTTATGATACGAACATATTTTCTGGGTAGAATATAGTACCTAGGAAGCGGTACGGATCGCATGGGAGCATACATAAGTAGGTATTTTGCCGATCTCAAGAAGTTGTTATTAGAATTCGAAAGTTATAACTATATACTAGTACTCAAGCTATAGGTAGGCTAAGGGATCGGATCAAACCCATAAAAGAACTACACTGCAAATTTACCCCTGTGGGTCCTTGATATAGCTGCCTATGATACTTCATATGCTAATTATAAGTATATCTATATAGGCAGGTACCACTTGAGAACTGGTTAGGCGTTGAAATCAGAGGCTCCAATGCCAAAAAAGTCCGTGCACCTCACCCGGCACTGTGGGACGCCAAACCCTAGGAGGATCGCCACTAACAGGGATAAATCCCTAACTGGAGCAATCTGCTTCGAGAGTTTTGGGAGCTGGACTCGGGTACGAACATTGACTCGGCCGATGTGGTCCTAGTTGGTTGGTACCGCGGCCGCGAAGTCTTTGGGAAGCAAACTCATGGCCCGGCCGGCCTGAGGCCTATTTCAAGGAATTTTAGTGTGAACTGGCTGTGCGTTAGACCGGCCGGCCTTTCATTCGAATGTGGCCATATACCTTATACTCTCTCCAACACTTCGGTATTGCAATTCCGAGTCAAGCGACACCTATGCACTCTCAACTTCAAGTCCCTCTCGTGACGTGGAGTGCCCAGACCCAAACTTTGGTGAAGGTCCTGGTATACTCAGGACTGCTTGATCATCGATATTGCACTGCGGGCATATTTAACCAACCTCGAGGCGGTATTTTAGACACCCTCACGCTTTGCAGTTGCAGACGCGAGAATAACTTAAAAATCATATTGGCCAACTTTTGTCCCGACCTGCAAGCTCCCGGAAGAGCGGGCTATTCAATTCGGCTGAGGACTTCGAATTCAACTAAATCTACTTACATCGGAATTACCTACTCTCTTCTCTCTCAGGTTTGGGGTCAATTGCTTAAGCGTGTGGCTGCTCCCGTGATTTATATCAACCTAGCAAATATATAAATGCTGTGTTAATCGCAACCCAGTGGGACAACGCGACGCAACACGGGGACGCTTGGTCGTACATGCACGAGTACAGGTGCTTCCTATTCAACATTTTCCAAGGAATTGTGGGATAAAGCAACTGTATGATTGTACTGGAACACTACTTATTCAATACTTTTATATTTATTTTTACGTTCCTCCCCGGGAAGACGCGCGATCCGTACTTAGGAGCCACGGAGGTACGTTTGGGGCCCTGATTATCGGAGAATATAATTGCTCTACTCTTGAGTGAAGGTGCAGTATTCAAATTCAATTAACTCCCTAAGGCAAGTATATGTGGAGGCCCCGGCTGTGGAATACTGCCTAATTGTCTATTACAACCTAGTACGGTAAGTAACAACCGTTGTACATACACATGATTTTGCTACGTCCACACCAAAAAAATGTATTGCGATATCAGAGACTGGTTTGGGAGAGGCTTCAAACAGGCCCTCTCTGCTTCTTCTTCTCCACCGCGCTGGCAAGGCTTCCTCATATGCTTCTCTTGATTTATCAGTGCTGGGCTGTCTAACACCTTTCTTACCTTTCGTCAAGCCAGACAAATATACACAAGCTAGCTTCACCACACGGGTATCCCCCAACTAACATCTCGAAGCTACTTCACGTTACACTTCCTCAAGGCCATAGCCAACTAACAGCTCTAGAACCGGGGCAGATGTTTCGGTCCCAGATGGGGCTTTCAAGGCTTCCACGCTATCCATCCCTTGGTTCAGCTGCAGCCCTAGACGCAGTCAAGGTTATCCACTATGCTTACCCCCCGGTGCTGTTGGTCTACTTTGCCGGGGCACTCTGTACTACGTTCTGGTTTCAACAAAAGGAGACCCGCCCACCACGAAATATCTACCGCGGTGCCATATTGTGGGCAAATCTTGGGGTTCTCCTTACCTATGTACGTCAGCCGATAACTTACCACCCCAAAATAAATTCTAAGTGATTTAATCGGAGGCTAATTTCTGATTTACAGGTTTTAGAATCTGTGACTCTGCTATCCCATTCGTTGGTACAACCTGGATGGTGGGCACCAGAGCACACTGTTGTATGCTCTCACCCTGTTATATTATGTGATTAATTGACATCGCTGCATGTTTGTCGAGGGTCTGACGCTGTATTCCCAGGTTTACAGTGTTTCTTCTATTTTAGCATGGGGTGTCCTTCAACTCTGCCTCCTGGAGTCCCCCGAGCCAGTTTGGTACCCATACTGGGGTTCCTGGATCACTGGACTTGTTGGAGAACTATCTATTGTCTTACTGTCAATTGAGCCAGAAGCAACGGCGCCACAACGGAGCATTTTCGAATTTATAGAACTTTGGCTGCGGTACCTGAGGCTTGTAATCTTGCTCTTGCTACCCGTATTGTTTTGGGTGTTTCGTAAACGCTCGGTTGAGGCAGGGACTGGCAACGCGGACGAAACAGCTCCACTACTTGGACAACCCGGGGCAAACGAGGAATACGGAGCAATTGTCCATATTGGCAATAGTGACGACGAAGACAGTAGGAAGGAGAGAGAATTCCAAGAGAGGGCAAAGAGGAGAAGAGAAGAAGGTGGGTGGTTAGAGTACGCAAAGTCCTTTAAGGTGCGTATTCTATCTCATGACATAGAGCACCTTCATGGCTGTTAACCGACTTCAGATTTTCTGGCCACATATCTGGCCCCAGAAAGACCGGGCTCTTCAGACACACATAGCATTTGTCGGGGGTTGCCTTGTTATCGAACGTGGTCTCAATGTCTTGATACCAATGCAAATGGGGCGTGTCACGAATGCATTGATGGCTGGTGGACTTGGTGAGTTGTTTTTGTATGAAATGGCGCTTAGAGTTATTGACTTCAAGCAGGTCATGTTCCTTGGATGGAGGTCTTCCTGTTTATTCTGATTCGTTGGCTTGGCTCCGGTGCCGGTGTTCCTGCTCTGCAGCGCTACCTATGGGTACCGATCGACCAATATGCTTACCGCTGCATTACGACGGCCGCATATAACCATGTGATGTCTCTTTCGTCCGAGTTTCACAATAGCAAAGACACTGGTGAAATTTACGGTGCAGTTCAACAAGGGAGAGCGGTGACCGGTTTTGTGGATATGGTTCTCTTTTCAGTTCTTCCCATGCTCGCAGATCTCATAGTTGCGTTCGGCTACTTCTACATCACATTTGGTATTTATATGGCACTGATTGTCACATTTGCATCTTGCGTCTACGTCTGGATCACCTCGCGTTTGAATCGAAAGAGGGTAGATTTGAGGTAAATTTCTATCCTGCGCCGTGAGGAATAATGTTAACCTATGGGCAGACGAAACTACACAAAGAGTGCACGAAGGGAAACTCAATTGATGTGGCAGTCAATGGCCAGTTGGGAAACAGTTGCTGTAGGTTTATCCTAAGGATTATTTACTGGGCTTAGTTGTCAGGGCACCGTGGTGCTAACAGGCGCAGTATTTCAACCGCATTGGCTATGAACAAGATAGATATTCGGGAGGTGAGTCTATAAATACTAGTATGGGCTTGATGTGATTTCGAAACTAATGGTGTGCGTTAGCCGTCGAGTGTCTCCAGGAGGCTGAGAGAGACTTCACTAATGCTATGCTAATGCTGAACGTCACACAGAGTGCAATTTTTACTATTGGTCTTCTTTTTGCTAGCTTCCTTGCGGTTTACCAAGTGACCATGGGCCAACGTAAAGTTGGAGATTTCGTAGCCTTACTTTCTTACTGGGCGCAGATATCAAGTGCGTTTCTCAGAACTTGCGAGAGATCTACAACAGAAATGGCTAACCGTTTAATGATAACAGGCCCGCTTTCATTCTTTACAAATATGTACCGCAGAATACAGGTGTACATGCTCGATGCAGAGCGCCTTCTCCAACTGATGCAAACGGCACCCTCAGTCGTGACGAAGCCTGGCGCAAAAGACCTAGTGGTCACTACGGGGGAAGTAAGTTTCCAGGACGTAAGCTTCGGATATGACCCAAGAAAAGGGGCCATCAAGGGTATGAATTTTCAGGCAGCGGGAGGAAAAATCACTGCGCTCGTGGGTGTGACGGGTGGTGGGAAGTCTACTTGCTTGAAGCTTCTCTTTAGGTTTTATGATGTGACCGATGGGGCCATCACTATTGATGGACAAGATATCCGTGAAGTGACGTTGCCCAGTCTGAGGGAGCAAATTGGAGTAGTTCCCCAGGTAACCTTCTATGTATTCCCCATTTAAGACTCGCACTCACTCAGCGTGGCTAGGACCCGAGACTGTTCAATGAAACGATAATGGACAACTTGAGATATGCATGTTTAGAAGCAAGTGACGAAGGTGAGCAGCTAGTATATGGAGTTAGACCGATTTGATGCTAAACATTTGCATAAACAACATAGAAATATACTCCGCGTGTCGAAGTGCCGCTATCCATGATAAAATCCTCACATTTCCAGAAGGGTATCTGTCAAAAGTAGGAGAAGGTGGAGTGAAGCTGTCAGGTGGGGAAAGGCAAAGGGTAAGTCTTTCGAATGAAGAGTCTGCTAGGGAGTTACGCTGACTTTGGGTATGTAGATTGCCATAGCTAGGGCGATGTTGAAAGATCCAAAGATCGTACTGCTGGATGAAGCTACCAGTAGCGTGGATATTACAACTGAACGCCTTATCCAACAGGGCCTCAACAAGCTTGCCACAGGGCGGACCATGTTTATTGTTGCGTAAGCATTTGCTCTTTATGTCTTGTGGTTTTACTAATGTCTCGTCAGCCACCGGCTTTCGACAATCATGCACGCGGATCAAATTCTTGTCATTGAGGATGGAAACATCATCGAGAAAGGAAAACACGAAGAGCTTCTCAAGTTGGAAGGCAAATACTCAGAGCTCTGGCGTGGTAATATTCTGGCCGAAAACTCCAATATCCTGAGCAAAGATTTTGATGAGAACGAAACGATACAATCACAATATGAAGTTACCTCTTCCACGGCAGCAGCGGCCATACCGCTACCGAGCGCGGAGGTCACAAGGGAACAGTTGATCAATACTGCACCCTTAAATATTAAGCCTGTACCTCTGGCTGTAAGGCGAACAGACCAGTTCCATCCGCATACCTACCCTAAGACGCCTACTTCAATGAGCGCCCCAAAGACAACATACCTTCAGCCACCAGCAAAGGAAAATGTTGGCCCCATAAAACCCAACGATGCATGTACAGAGGGAACCAAATTTTTAAGCTTACAGAAACCTGCAAAGCATGACTCTATCCTCAAGCCAGAGGCCAAAGAATTCATCCCGGCATCAATTGCAACATTGTCTGTATATCCCAATAACGCTAACGTCATTAGCACGGCCATTCAACTCACTCCAGACACACAATCACGGGTGTCGCCTCCCGATTTTCAGTGCTTTTTGGATGAAAATAAGAAGCAGAATTTCGCGAAACATGATGCTAGCACAAACGCTGCAGAAGGCGTGGGCAGTGAAACATTGGAACAGAAACATCGCCGTCGGAGGCATAGGCGCAGAAGCAGGTCATCTCGAAGTTCATCAGGGAACGATCAGCAATCAGCTGCGACAGAGTCAGTGATAAAGCAAAGCATTAGGACTAATGGCTATGTTGCAGTTTTTCACCCAGCCGAACCGGAAAACACTGATTCATGCAACGAGCAACTCCTCCAATCGACAAGGAACGGTAGTCTCAATGGCGACACCATTGAACAGGCCGACTTGCCCTCTGTGCACATCGCGAGGGATCCAATCGCTGCGGTACTTCCACATGCTTTTGGTCCTAATACTAGCACTGGGTTGAACGAAACAGCACCAAATATGCCTTTTATGATGAAAAGAAATTTCATCAGTCGTGACGCCCGGGGAGGCTCGGCTCCAAGGTGGAAGTTGCAAGGGAAACCTCTCCTCTCCGGAAATATTGCCAACGGGTATGGAGCTACAACCCCTAATCCAGGCACAAATCCCAAAACAACAATTGGTTTTGGGGTTCGGAGTGTTCCCACCGGGACTGCGGACCCTAAAATTGTCCATGCGGAAAAAAACAAAGGCGCTGCGAGATGATCGAAGGCACCATAGCTTAGCGAGCGAATGTCTGTTATTCTTCTTGTTTGTTTTAGTAGTTATATTTTGCTGTTGAAATTCCGTCAGAACAGGTAATTTCAGAGATGTCCATAGCCTAGAGGTTACACCATGGTGTTGGTGGGCTTTCAAGCGCTGAGGAGCGCGATAGTCTCTAGTTGCGTTGCTGCAAAGGGATACCAATGAAGGAAGAGATAGAAAATAGAAAAAGCAGCAGGTTGATAAAGTCTAATGGGATCATTCATCCATCGATACTTTGCGCATAAAGTATTCCGCCAGCAGTTGCTATGTCGAAAGTAAACTTCAGTATTATCTGAGTGCTTAGCATACTTAAGTACTCCCATTGATACTTCCTTATATCTAATTTAAACTATAGCACGACTTCGGCGTGAACATTTCTATTTTGCGTCCAGACCCACCAAGGAAATGCCCCACAAGAAACTGCTTAACATAGAGAATATACAGTCCCAAAAGTAAATATATCCACGTATTTTTTTGAGCAATTGGTAGAAGAGAGGGTATAGGTGTTACCCTCAGAATTATCGTCATACGCTTAACGCGTCAAGCCATCGGATGCTCACGTGAGTTGACGGAATTCTTACATAGAACTCGGTTGCATACCCCCTCCAGAATCCATCAACATTCGCTGGACCTACCTTCCAACTATTGAGCCCCATCATAAAATCTAGAGATGACTAAAGTTTACATCGCAGTTATTGGTATGTGCTCCTCTTGAGGTTGAAGTTCGGTAATTGCATTTTTACGTTAACTTGAGATCGAACTACAGGTGTGGGAGGGGTAGGCAAAGCTTTCCTCGAACAATTGTCCAACTACATTACGTCCAACCGCAGTGCCCCACACACTCTTATTCCAATTGTGGTGTCGCGGTCCTCAGCTGCAGTCATCTCCCAGGATTACTCTCCAATTTCCCTCTCCACAGCACTCGACGATTTAGCAAGCTCAACTACAAAGCCCCTGAGCTTTCCAGATGAAGCTCTCTCGTACTTCAAGGGTGCTCCAGGGGAAGTGATTTTGGTGGATAATACTTCAGATGAGAAACTTGCTGCGTATTACCCAGCATTATTGAAGAACGGAGTTCACATTGCTACACCAAACAAAAAGGGATTCTCCAGTGACATCACCCTGTGGGATTCGATTTTCGCTTCTGCTCGAGGCCCAAGCAATCAGGAAGGAGGATATGTATTCCATGAAGCGACTGTTGGTGCTGGGTTGCCTGTGTTAAGCACCTTGAGGGAATTGATAGAAACTGGAGACAAGATCAGGAAGATCGAGGGAATCTTTTCTGGGACTATGAGCTTCTTGTTCAATACCTTTGCCCCGGTGGGCTCAAGCTCAAGCGCAAAATTCAGCGAGGTGGTGGTCAAGGCACGGGATTTGGGTTACACGGTTAGCGATCCTGCACGGACAATATCAGACCAGAAGCTCACAATCTATTACGCAACAGGAGCCTGATCCACGAGATGATCTTAACGGTCTGGACGTTGCCCGCAAACTCACAATCCTTGCCCGGCTTTCCGGACTCAACGTTCGCACTCCGACATCATTCCCCATTCAGTCCTTAATTCCCAAACCTCTTGAGACAGCCTCCTCCGCTGATGAGTTCTTGCAAGGCCTTGGCGACCATGATGCAGCTATGGATGAGTTAAAGAAGGATGCAGAGGCAATTGGAAAGACGATTAGATACGTTGGCAAGCTCAACGTTGAGAGTGGGCATGTCGAAGTTGGGCTACACACGTGAGTTGTTGTCGTCACTATTGCTCCACCACGTGCTGGTCATAATCATTTTACCAGATTCGACACTTCATCCCCAATTGCCGGGTTGAAGGGTTCTGATAACATAATCAGCTTCTACACTGAGAGATATGGAGATAATGCACTAATTGTCCAAGGCGCTGGGTGAGTCAAATAAACAAATATTTCCTCCGCCATCTCCTTTTATTCCTTTGCCAAAGAGTAATTTGTTGGGACGGGGGCGTCATGGGGGTAGATCAATGCCTCTGTCGATTTATGGCGTGATTATTTGGCTTGCCGTTACTGACTCGCGTCATGGTTTTTGACAGGGCTGGAGCGGAGGTCACGGCGATGGGCGTTTTGGGTGACGTTATCAAGATCCTTCAACGGTTGAATTAGGCAATTGGGTCTCCACGGGTGTTGCCTGACCGAGATACCAGGCTTCAAAAGGGCGCTGGGAAATAAGCAATTACTTATTGAAAAGTCTGACTTCTATACCCCGCAATAAAGGGTTCTGCTTGTTTAACAAAACCTCCGTATCTTCACTCATTCGTATTTGCTTGAGAAGGCCTCCTGAGCTTCTATAGAAAAAACTACAGCTAAGTACTTAAGTACTTGTCTTGGTTGGTAGGTAAGGCAAATTTCGACACACGACATGTAACTGCAATTGCAATTGGTTCCCATTCCGCCGTGGGCCAAATTGTTGCAGAGCCTCCTGAATCCGAACGGACCCTGAAAATTCTGCCATTCCAAGTTAGTCCTAGACTACGGGCCAGGGGCCTGGCTAAACATTTTCGTGTCGCAAATGCCGCATAAATTGACCGAAGGGCTGTTTATGCGGTATCGAATATCGCGTTTGGCATAGCTCGGGACGCATTGGCGCTATAGGAGAGTCCCAACAGCTATGCAAGAAGAGTCTAGTTGCATAAAAGTTGATTCAGAAAATTGTCGAGACTAGTAGTGATTTATAGCCACGACAACAGAGTATAGTCACGAGAACAGAGAATAGTCACGAGAACAGAGTGTAGTACCTAAATGTACGGCAACAACAGATGACCTCTTTAACCAGCAACCACTATTGTTTCTTCGGCTTTGTGCCTACACTTTCGGAAAATATCAAAGATACGTATGCAGCAAGTGTCTAAGTGTGCGGCAGGTAAAGTTATACCCCTGCGCAGGGCCAATCCCGAGCCCTGCTGGGCTCTACACTGTAAAGTAGTTCGCTCGTTCTTAACTCTATCCGCCCCCCGCGCAATCCCCCTCCTCTCCCGGTCAGCAATCACACTCCCTGCCAACTTGCTTTCCTCTCCCATCTTCCTCCATCTTCCTTCCGGAACCTCTTCTCCTACCGCCTGTTTAATAGCTGATACCCATTGCATTTGCAGCAATTCCGAGTTCTGCTTCCTTGCCAGTGTAATTAACCTCCTCCCCCAGCAATACTTAAA
>Ga0307511_10002550_pt1 | contig 19032 bp, 12 predicted proteins | sample 13_EM_MG_FD_200266 | JGI IMG/M metagenome (GOLD analysis project Ga0307511, IMG submission 200266) | Populus trichocarpa ectomycorrhiza microbial communities from riparian zone in the Pacific Northwest, United States - 13_EM | ecosystem: Host-associated > Plants > Roots > Unclassified | place... | reverse complement strand
CATTTTCTTTCTTTTCGGCAGCTGGAAGTAATTCCTGTTTTGCAAAAGAACTTGCAGTGGACGGAGGTGTTGGCGTCTCTGGCCCCGAGCGAGGCGGTCACCAGCGCAAATACCCATGTTTGGTGATGGCGATGGTGGGATGATTCCAGCCTTTGTCTATGGAGAGAAACCTGCAGGGGCGGCCACGAGGGAGTCCGAATTGGAGATGCTCAACTTCATGTGTTAAATGACTGGAAATACTATACGAGGAGATCCTTTTTAACCAGATCATGAACGGTGGGAGGGTTCCTTTGGTGTTAACGTTTTGATCTTGTTTTTCTTTCACATATCAGTCTTTTTTATTGCTCTCCTTTTCGATACCTTTTGTCTCCTATTGAGACAGCGATGATGATGATTTACGAATTTGTAGCCACCCTCCTTTGATATTTTTTTATCTCTTGTTGAGGCCATGGTAGTGACGATTTTACGAGATTTGTTTGTTTCATACTTCCATTTTCTTTCATATTTGGGATTGGCATTTTACTGTCTCTGACTGGAGCATTTTCATGATTCATGACACTCGGACTTGCGGGACACATTGACGCGGCGTATGGGAGAAAGGTACTTACTCTTCAGATTTTATATTGGCTATACCATTCCTTTATTTAGGCGATAGGCCGGGAAGGCGTTGAGATATTTTCTTTTCCTTGGGGGGTTTACGAGTCTCCGTCTGGTTGACGAATCGAAACTGTGGCAATGATAATGTTGCGGTTGATTGATATAACTTGTATTGTGCGTTCTCTCTACATTTACTTCTCGCGGATTGTTTACTAGTTATGGTCCATGAAATTGACCTTCAGGCTGGACGTGATCGATGATAGGGATTGGTTCATACTTGTGGCCCATGCAATTGTCTTTGAGGCTGGACAATGGGGATTGTTTTTTTTTTGACTTTACTTGTAGTCCATACAATTGACCTTCAGGCTATCACATGAATAGAATAAACTGCTTTGATATTTAATCTTATATGTATCTCAGTGATGGTGGTGGTGGTCGTCCCGTGCCAGTTGGTGACGTCGAGATTTCCATATTCATGCACACCTAAGACTTTTTCAAGGTTTCGGTCCCTGCATAGAATCTACCCGTGGTCCTGCCCTGCGCCTTGTGAAAAGCTTGGCCCCGGGAGTGAGCAGGGTTTAGTTTATGGATTTATTTTTGGAGTGACGGAGTAATTAGTCCAGTTAGCTTTGGGTATTGTGATGGTACTACTTTCAAGGGAGAAGTTTTTGGGAACAGGAGATTGGCTGTGAGGGCATCATGCCCACGTGAGGTCTCATACCGGGTTGCACAACCCCAGGCTATTTTTGTAGTGTTCGTGGGATAAGTCGTCGTCGTCACTTTATATTTTCTTTTCAAAGGCAGTGCTCGCCTATAGCTTAAGACCATGGTGGGGTCGTTGTGAAACGGTGTGGTACGATATTGTAGTTGTTAGGTGTGTTGTATACTGAAGGTGAAGACCGTGTGCTGTAGGTTCAGCTCCGTATATAATTCATTATGCATGAAGGTGAAGTATCTGGGGCTCATTCTCGTGGAAAGAGTTAGCTTACCAGAATTAGGATAGCAATGTAATACGAACTCGAAGGTAGAGAAATGTAAAAGGTTATTCTTTTACCGACCCATGGCCTCCACTCAATGAAATATACAAAAACCCCATACTTAGATATGTAAGGCATGAGAACAGGTAGTCTGGTTCCGCTCTCCTAGAGCGAGAACAGGTAACCAATCAAACGTAGGAGAGCGGCTTGTGCCAACCAGACTAAATCAAACGTTATTTTGGAATGACTTGGCACATACTAGGCTCTAAGTGCAACCAGACTAGACTGGAACGTTCTTTTCTTTTTAATAAAAAGCAGAAGTGGGAAGTGGTGCTCCTGACTCTTGGCAGAAATACCCCAACTAGTGTACGGCCAGTTATTATGCACACCTAGTCTGGTTGACACGACCCTCGTGGATTCAAGGTACATACAAGTTAATCTGCACGACCAGCAGAGAGAACCATATGGTCGCGCACAAAAAGCAAAACAAAGTCAGTTCCATCATCCCAATCCATCTTACACCATGCTCAAGTGGAAAACTTCATCAGCGCTCAAGTAGAGAACAGAAAAATTCCTTCAACCCATCTCGCCGGTGGAAAATCAAACAAAGACTCAGTTAGGGACGGCCAGTTACCGTTCCTTTTTGTCTTCCTATCGACACTGAAGTCAAAGCCATCAGAAATACACATACAAACAGTGGAAGAGAGAAGAACTCTGACGGTGAGTACTTACTTACGGTTACTTCTACGGCGTAGCAAAATGAAGGATTAAGAAACTGACTGACTTACCGATAACAGGAACAAATGGCAATCCACCCGGGTTTCCAGGTGGCTCGTCATACGTCCCGTACAGATGTGCACACGAGTTTGCAAGAACAACAGCCTTTCGGACAACAGCCCGACTCTAGAGGTCTTGCCCAACATGTACAGGCGTGGCCAATAATCTTGCTTTGCTTCCAAACATGCCGGCCATTGTGCAAGGGGCACAAATCATTCAGTTGCTCCAGCAAATCCGGGAGAATATTAGAGAAATCAGGGACGATATTAGGGGGGTCAGAGACGATATTAGAGGGTTGACACAGGATACCCCACGCCGGTATGTATCTAGACATCAGAACGTTTATGATTAAGTAACTAACAGCGGTGGACTCAGCGACAAAAATAATTTCGCCCGACTCTTCAACTTGACCTTCACTCAGTACTGGAACCACTATATGGGAGAAATGATGAGGTGATCGTGCGGTTTCCGAGAACTAGTAATGACCTCGGGAGACTTCAAGGTTAGTAGTATTGAAGTTTGTGTAATAACACATCTAACCTGACATGGCGTAATAGGACCTGAAATCGGTCGTCTTCTTCGGGCTCTGGATTTGGCAGATCGTAAGGATCTGTTGCCTAAGTGTATCGGGCTGATTGCAACTGCATTATGATATGTGCGGGTAATGGGTTTTTTCTTAATTGTTTTCTTCGATTGGAGTCTGCTTAGATCAGGGAATTACATAGATCAGGGATTACATACATCGGGAGTGGAAAGCGGTTAATAATTAATGGAAGGGTTAATACAAACGGTTTCACGCCCAAGCCATCTTTAAGGATCTCAACCCCAAAGTTCACCACCTCAAATACTATGCATACCTACGATAAAGCCATAGCATGCAAGCCCATCCACACACTCTCAAGCCACATCGATCCGTGATCTCAATCCCCCTCTGCCGCCGCTCCCCTTACCATCAGGCTTTCAAACTCTCTGGCCCGTCATATCTGCCCATATATCCATGTTAGTCTATATAGGAGCACCATCCCCAGAGTCTTCTTGAAGAAGCTGCCCTGAGAGACGCTTATCATCGGGCTCATGTTTTCGAATAGGCACCTACTCGTGCAAACACAACCCAGTACCTAAAGTAAAGTAAACATTCCAGTATTCATCAAGATTGCATTCAGGTTTCACTCACCAGAGGCTTTATGTTGTCGGTATAAATTCAGCTAGTGGGAAGCTAGGGTATGCTCGTTGGTTATGAGTGCATGAAGAGGGTACCTACCGCCGTATCGCCAATATGTGCTATTTTGGGCGCCCCACAAGATACTGCTTTCACACTCGCAACATAGGGCGTAGTCTTTCATCCCCCGGAGCAACGACAATATCAGGGCTCGAGGCCTTCTAGTCTTGGTAGGCAGCAGAATGTGCGTTAGGAGGGTGTATCTAGGCCTCATGGCGAACGAACTCGAATAAGTGGGAAGTTCGAACTGTGAGTGTGGGCACTGGCACAGTGTATCTCCTAGGCAGCACTAGCAGTTCTCACACCGTGGGTCAATAGCCTCAATTAAAGAACCGAAAGTCTCGAGTGCTGACACGGGGTATATAAATTCCATCAAGTTAGTCCTTTAGACCCTTCATATGTCAAAGACCGGATTAGCATCATTCCAGCTGCGGTCTACCTGTGAACTCACCTGGCGCCAATACCATAATGTAGGTAGTGGCTAACGTTACGACCCCATACGCTGAACCTCCAGTAAAGAAGTGGCCTGCCAGGAAGGCGTAAATCATAGATTCGGAGTTCCAGAACTTTCCGCCGAAAACGATGGTGTTGAGATTCCAGTTGCTTGCTGTAGGCTGTGTACCACACCAAGTGCATACTAGCTCCTTACGCCGTTCCAAAAATGTCAGTTACCCGATATGGATCTTGGCGTTTCCTTTTGTGCCTGGGCAATTAGAGCAGCCAATGCCAAGTGCCCGCGTTGGACGGCCGCCAAGCGCGAGGCATGCAGGGGATCCTTCCACTTTGGGCATTTGCTCGGAACTCTCGTGAGACTATTTCTTCTTAGGTAACATGGGAGCGGTAACATCAGACTGACTGCACAAGTGCGCCCCAGCTGTACTCTGACTGAGCACCCCCACGCTTCTTCATCTGAATGACCTGCGGCCGAAGTATTTGCACTGAGACAGTATGGCTCATGATAATTTCTGCTACTTGGTTTTGCAATTGAGCATGAGCTGTTCCGTCGGCACCGTACGTATACCTGTAAGATGACATGCGCCCACCGTGGCTGTCTACATTGATAGAACTGAAGCCTGAAAGGCTCTAAGGTACTAAAGCCAATACTATAGCTCTATCATTAAAGCCCATAGTCTCAAGATCCAGAAATACAAGTTGTTTTTGGAGTAGGGGATACTAGCGCTCGAGAACGAATCATTCGGTGAATGGTAACTAAGCAAGAAAAGGGCTCTGTCATGATTCTATGGACTAGTGCAGTGTCACCGTTGTCTATTGAAGGATTGATAGAGGACGCTATACTCATTCGACTATTTGTACGCAAGTAAAAAGGAAATACTCAATAATCATTGTAATATATTCTTCTTATCCATGGTCGAGCTAGTGTCGCCAGGAGAGGTAAGCGATGCGACAAGCGAGTACTGAAAGGAGGCAAAATCCCATTCACGGCTAGCAACAACAAATTTCCGCACATCACCATTTGCTCCTAGCTCATGCCGTCCAAACATCTCCTCTGCATCTAGTTCTTTCCAAAGCCTTCCTTACCAAGAGCGGTGCTTCTTCATTTGGATTTTAGCAACATTGAAGCTCCTCTACACGCGCGTGTTGCGGTGCAGCCCATCTCCTCACGACCGATCCAGGTAGCTAGCTATACAAGCAACGCTTCGGTCTGCAGCCGGGCAATTAAAAAAATATCGAACAGCTTGTGTACAGAAGCACAACTCGAGCTGTACTAAGAATAAGGCAAAGCGAGGTTAATTTAGTAGTGTGGGATTACATGGAACGCATACCTATAGCTTCTCTGGTATCTTGGACTTAAACATATCATCACACCAGAAGCCCACGAACTGGTACCGGTGACCCGCCGTGGACTTTGATCTCTCCCCACTCCGGTGTCGACGTCGAACGAACTCTAGTCGTGCAGGCAGGCCTCTCCTACATCCTAGCATAGTGACAGCTAAGGAACAACGAAACATTTACTCTTATTCCATCCTCGACAACCAAAAGCAGCTCTTTTCTCTGCAAAAGGGATGCTCAAGCCGACTGATCCCTAAGGCTTTAGTCACCGCTCTCACAGCTTATAATCCATCGAAATCGCGAGGTATGTAAATAGTTGCCCTTTCTACATCTTTTCATCATTCCGTATTTGCACCGTGTTCGACACCATATTGGTGGTTATTCGGCGCCATCACCACTGCTCATATCCAACTGTTCCTCGAGCTACCCTGCAAGTTTCTTACGAAGAAGCCTTTGAAGAATGAGCTCATATCTGTTGGTGATTCAGGTACATTAACCCGTATACTAACAGCTGGCTACCTGAATACTTAGCAGCACCGCTCCTTGTTACCCCGGAGATCCGTCTATTCAGAGTATCCCGTGGCCCGGACCCAACGGACGCAGCCTACAGGCACCAGCCAGGAGCTATACTTAGTCCTCACCGTATCCACCTTGTGCGAAGCGGATTCCCGGCATTTGCACGTCCCCGTCCCCAACGGTTCAGCCCGTACGTTTTCTTGATCGTGATCCGGTCCGTCTCGGGGGTCCCAGCTCTTCTCTGAGCCGCATCGTCTAAACACGGTAATACACCCAAACCCGAAGTATACTAACGTTGCTTCCCAGCACGACGCCTGGTTAATTAATCGCTGTGAAGCTCTGCAAACCTCCCCTTCTCGCCCCCCTCCCCGCCAGAACGCAGCGCACATCTCGTGCTCTCACGAGCTGTCGCACTCCCTAGGGTGTAGTGCTGATTAAATCCCCGTGGATTACAGTGCTTGTTCTGTTTCTCTATCAGGCCCTGGTTGATTACGGAAGTTTTTTTCTGGTCCGCTTGCAATTGCAACGTAACTTTTTCTGATTTCCCTTTTGAGACATGCCAGTGAAGCGCATTTCATTTCAATTAAGATCCAAGACTGCTGAAGCCCAACCAGCTGTATCCGACCCCCCACCAACACCCCCATCTTCTTCACAAGAAAATACACAGTCTGAAAAAGCAGAGCCTGCGGCAAAAGGCCGACCGTCAAGACTCAAACCGACTGTCCCTTTGCATATGACCACAAGGAGACATAAATCCGAGCTTGAATCAGCAGTTTACATAGCACAACCAGATATCCAGGCGACAAAGGTCAGATCTCGCACCCTCGAGGCTCAGCAATCTACTACTTCTACTACTGCGTCTACATTTCACAAGATGCCCCCCAAACGAATTAACAGTTCCATTTCTGGGACGCAAGATTCCGATGAACATATGAAAAAGCGCCTGCGGGGATCTCAAGCCCCCAAAGCTAACGGGGTTTCATATTCGGGTTCCCCGAGTGTACCCAAGGAAGCAAATGATACCCCACGAGCAGATTCCATGAAACCTGCCCCAGCTGTGGTAAAGCGACCAAGAGGAAGGCCGCCTCTCAAACCGAAGCCCAGTCTGCCTACAGTAGAGAGAGTTGATACCATCACAAATACTGCCACAGCACCTTGCAAGGAATCACCCTTGGTCCCGGCGCAGGTTGAAACAGAACCAAAGTCATCCACCAATTCGAGGGCTCCTTCTGACATCGTCCGTGCCAAAGCCCCGAGACAGACCCTTACTGAACAATATCATCACAGGCAGCAGCTCGCTATGAGGCATGCTACCACCGAGCAACTACGACGGAGGCAGGCGCGGATTCAACACCAATATAACCTTCTCGGTCAACTAGCCAAGAAAAACAATACCGCCCTCATCGACAAGAGTATCGAAATTTTGAACAACGTTAGTGATGTTGACCTTGCCCGGACAGAATGGGCTACTTCTATTCTCGCGGGGTTGGAGAAGGCGGAAGAGAAACGAGTGGAGCAGATTCACTTTGAGCAAAAAATTGGGCTGATTAATGCATTTCATGCATATGATGCCGAGCGGCAGCGTATCGAGGAAGAATACCAGGTGAGTCGTTTGGAGCTTGTGTTAAGTATTAGTGGAACGCGGGGCTAACTCGATCTAAATTGCAGCAACGAGCCTCGGAAATACAAGAGGCGTATATGCAAAAGAGTAAAGACGAAATCGAGCGCTCCAGACGGGAACACCGCCTCCCAGAACTACCCCACCGAACTACTGAAAACCCACCCCCAGAAAAATGTTCGACATATCTGCCACGAGGTAAGGAAACTCTTTTGAGGTGATTGAATATTGTCTATAGACATACTCATTGCCTGGGCGGCTTTCAGGGACAAAAAAACTGGATGCCCTTGCCTTGCTGGCGCAAGAATGTGAGCAACGCAATCGCGTGGAGCCTGGGAAGACAGGACCCGGGGTTTTCCATGAAGTGATTGCAGCTTCATCACCATATCTACTACAGAGCGGACTAGTATAGAAGTCAACTAACGCGTGAGAGTTATGCATTTTGAAACATCACGTCTAGCATATTTTTTATATCTTTGGTTTGTAGCGCGTCATCTATTTTGGTGTTCTATTGTTGTTTTAGTGGGGTTCATCATGGTTTGGGATACTTGTAGAATTTGTCTCCTTCAACTTTTGCTTCAATCATGTACTATACTTTTCTATTTCTTTCTTTGTATTCATATTTTCTTATATAGCCTTTTAACCCTTGATTTATTTCTTTGTCTCTGTTTATGAATAAGTCATTCCTACCTAGCAAAGCGTCCACTGCAAGTCTTGGGTTAGTGGTGGATGACTCAATAGAAGCTATTCCGTTAGTCAGTGTAAATATGGATGATTAAGCAAGATAAAGCATCTACGTTACAAAGCTTTGGCCTAGTGCAAAGCTTTCTGACCTACCCACTTATATAAGTATCGCTCTCGCCCATCACGACCTTCACCCAAACACGTTACAGGCTTTCTAGCACTGAGATAACCTACTGTCTCCTCAACGAGCCTCTCTAAGCATCAACGAAATCCCATTAATTCAGTACTATAATGTCGGCCACTCCAGCTCCCGCTCCCACCAAGAAGCTTACGCTCTTGAGTTCTGACAATATCGAAAAGGAAGTTGGTACGTAGCCAGTTAATCTCTTAACAACAGACTTTTACCAATCTTGGGAGGATCCGTGCTGAAAGGTGTCTTTACTACAGCGGTAGATGTTGCTGAGCGATCAATCTTGATCAAGAACATGTTGGAGGACTGTGGAGAGATCGACCAGGCTATCCCCATCCCTAACGTACGTTTTTCAGAACTACCGACTTAAGTCCCTTCCGTTTAGAAGGATATGTCCCTTCCATGAAATTATCTCGCTTACTTAGCCTTTTTCCAGGTCACCAGCTCGGTACTCACTAAGGTCATCGAGTGGTGCGAGCACCATAAGAATGACCCTGCCCCTGCCGCCGACGAGGAGACAGATTCTCGCAAGAAGAGTACCGACATTGAGGAGTGGGATCAGAAATTCATGCAAGTTGATCAAGAGATGCTTTTTGAGATCATTTTGGTGCGTTCATTCCTTCCTCGTCCTGTTTCAGCCTCATCGCTGCAAGTCTACTGCAGCATGAGGCCTGAACTGACCGACCCATCGACATTTAGCTAATAATGAAGCGAATATGTACAAATACAGGCAGCAAACTATCTTGACATCAAGCCCCTTCTTGACGTCGGATGCAAAACAGTCGCCAATATGATTAAGGGAAAATCGCCGGAGGAGATTAGGAAAACCTTTAACATCCAAAATGACTTCACTCCAGAGGAAGAGGACCAAATCAGGCGGGAGAACGAGTGGGCCGAGGAGTGAGTTGCTACGTTACGGTCTATTTACTCTCATAGGCTAACAAAATTCCAGCCGTTGAGCGTTCGATCCCCTAGTTCGTTCAGCCGAGTTGGTTCCCTTTGCGCCAACCATGACCAACTTTTACTTTTCCTCCCTTCCTTTGTTTATTTCATTGTCTTCGTCCTTGGTCTTTTGGTGTTTTTTTATGGTACGGCTGGTTAGTTGGGTTGTTGTCTTTTGATATATTTCATTTGATTAGTTTCTTTGGCTAGTGTGCAGCACAAGAGGCGAGGTGGCGAGCCTTTGTCATGTCAATACTTGACCTCCAGACCGTAATTACAGGAAATTACAATATATTCTGGGATGTTGGGCGAAAGGTTGTCGCTGTTTACCTGTTTATTCGCATCATTATGTTAGGCAAACCTTCACTCTTTAGTCTAGCGGTCCTCCAACCATTATACCTCTTGGGAAACGCAATCTCAGGATGTCTAAGTGGGCATTGGTTAGGAGAAATAAATGGTTGCATTAGAGTTTATATTGTGGTAATTGCTACACAGGCGTGTTGTGTTATCTAATCTGCATGCAATTTACTCGATCTATGTGCCAGTCAAGTAAAGTTACCAAGTTGCCTAGTTAGGCAGGTTAGCACAGAGTCTCATGTGGCAAGTATATATCTATGAAGTCTGGATTCTATGTAGAGTTAAATTTAGAGGTTACTTTAAATTCTGTAGGATTGTCAGCGCCCTTCGGTTTACATACGACTCAGTATATCCACTCAACTACGGTTCATTTTATATCCAGTCGGGCAAGTCCTTCCTCCTCTAGTGATTTTACGCTTCGCTACAAATCTTTTACCGTAGAAATTCGGTAGCAAGACAGTACTCTTATTATCGATTTCTCTTTCCCAGGCCCAAGCTCTACGGGTCTTACAATAAGATACTTTCTTACATTGACGTATTTTCTTTCAGAAAAGGCAAGTTTATGAACATGTGGCCATGCAGATCTTCAACGGGCCGGTTTGGTTTAGCATCAGCATAGACAATTGGCCTCTCGTTTCATACAATTTCAAGTGTCTTTGTTGCCCAGTCAGGCCATGTACCTTTCCTACTTACAAGGACTGTCTCACCCTTAAATACTTTCTTACTTTCGAATTATTACGGTATTATTTGTTATCGGTGAGTTCCAAAATTTGGTTTGTGCAAGTTAACGACGTGGGAAACTGACCTTTCGGGTTTTAGGATCGGATGACGATAACACTGTGCACGGATTAAAGAAGAGAAAGATGAAGTGGGAGCAATCGTATTCTGGGATTCCTAGCACTGATACAGAGAAGAGGTTGGGTATTGAGATGGAACCACTGGATAATAAGCGATTCCGGTTGGCGAAAAGCTGGCAGACACAGGGTATAGAATTGAAGAAAACAATGAGGAGGTCAGGAAGGCTATCCTAGGGAAACAAATACCGATTATAATGAGAACAACGTTAGCGACTTGGACCTCTATATCCTCGGTCCTTTGGTACCCTATTGAAACGCAAGCATGTCCAGGTGGGGGGAACATTCGACTGCGAAAGGAGAAAGGAATCGTATTCGTTGATGTTGAGACCAGTGGCAAGGAAGAATTTTATCATAATAGACGGGTTGTCTGACTTAGCGATAACTATGTGATGGTTATTGAAGCGAAAAGATCATCGCTTAGAGAGCAGTGCATGCTTTCAATGAGATATGCGAGATAGTAACGGTACGGGCAAAGTGTATGGGTTTGTCAACGGGCGAAAGTTGGCAGATGCCGGTATGTCTCTTCAGGTTACATATAGGTTTGACGCAATGGTTCGTACTATGAAGGGTCAAGAGGGAAAGTGGATGAAGGATTATTCGCTTGTGGTGAACTGCTTGGAGATGGCGTTGCTCTAATACCGTATAGGAGTATTGGGAGAGTATGTGGTGAGTGCTTGGGCACGGTCTGAGTTGTACGTCGGGTTGGATTGATTCAATACTAATATTTCGCAAGGGAAGGGGGGTGCAGTCTCTTATGATTCCTTCCCCGCGCTGGTAACGCAGGTTACGCTTTAAGCTATCTAACTACAGCCAATTACTTGTAGTCAAATAGTTACATGTATTTATGAATGCAAAATACGAGATATGCAAATACATGTGAAAATCACATCAAAATCCACCATGGTACTTATCACGCTCCTTCGAAACCTAAAGCTATTAGTGTCAGAGCATGACTGCACTCTGTCTCATTAGCATACAGACATTCAATCAATTCGCCAACATAACATATATCACAACAATCGCTCATTCTGAAATAAAACAAGGCCATGTATTAGTTTAGGGGTATTCAAAGTCATCGATAACTATGAAATTGTAGAGACGCTCCGCTTTAACTCACTAAAATTATTATACTCGGGCTGTAAAAAGAAACGAGAAAACAAGATCAAAATCACAAAAAAGAAAAAAGAAAAAAGAAAAAACCAAACGCATAGCCCAACCCCTTCCCTTCCATGGATGTTTCACCAAATCTAGCCAGCCACATATTCCACACTTTTCTCTAATGTTATTTTGCAGTTCATCGTAGTAGGTCGTCGTTCGTAGGTTTCGTAGTCGTAGGTCAATTCATAAACGGGGCGTAATCTGGGAAACAAATGAAACTAGAAAGTGTATCAGTACGTGACTAGCAGAAAGAGCATTAGGTGGGGTGACCAACAAAAAGCAACCATGACCCATCTTCATCCCACCCCATCCATTGAGGTACCTACTCATCTATGGCTGGCAGCCCATCACCCTGCTGCTGCCCTCCCTGCACCAGTGTACTCGCGCTCGACATCCTCGCTGCGGCATCTACAAGCAACGAATATATCAGCAATTTCCTTCTCAAGCCCCCCCTCTTCTCTTCCTTCCCACTCTGCTCACCCGCCTGCGCCTCCTCTTCCATCTTCTTCTCCTTCTCCTTCAACAAAAGCCATGGGTTCTTACCACCATCTTGTTCAATGCCCAATCCACTTTCACCGCTTGCGCCCTCTATCTTAGCCCGCTGCAATGCTGCCTGCGCAGAGACAATGTCCGCAATCCTCCTTAATCTAGGGCAAGGAAGCCATGAGGGAGTGTATGTCTCCAAGGCGGTAATCTGTCTTGGCTCAGCAATATCATACGGTCCAGAATCATCCATATCGACAGCTTGCAAGAGCAAGACGTCGTTCTTCTCGGTGACACGGGAGGCAACGGCACGCATAATGTCCCCGTTAATAGGCTGTTCATAGTCCGCGACGAGGTATTGGTTAAGGAGCTTCTGAATTTGGTTAGGTGTGAGCCTGTAACATATCAAATTAGTCAGCATCCATTTCCTCAAAACCCAATCATTGAATCCGCAATACGCACATCCAGCAAATATCCTGAATAATCTCGATATCATTCAACGTCGCCTTCTTTAACTGCAATAACTTGGTCGCCTGCATAAGATGCTCAAGTTGAAGCGTTCCCTCGGGCATATCATGACTCTTGCACCATTCCTCAATCCTGGTGATATTGTAATTGATCTGTAAACCTCTCTTCCAGGACAAGAAGTTCCTCCTAAGCAAGAGGTCGTTGAATGCAGTAACACCCACCAGCCTCAAAAGCTCCGTGACAGTCTGAGTAATAATTGAGTCCTCTAAGAAATATGCCCTCATTGCACGGTAGACCTTGTTAAGCAAGGAGAGGAGATCGTCCATGCTAAACTGTGGAGTCCCGGTAGTCTGAAGAATCCTGTTTAGGAACCTGTTACCGTCGTTTGTGACGAAGCCCGGCAATGACTGCGATTCGATAATAGCGGGAACAATCATCTTATGAAGTTTCCGCTTGAGGACCTTCATCCAAGTATGATATATGTTGAACTCCAAGCTCTCCAAGTCATGCTTGACAATCTCCAACAACCTATCATACTCATAGTCCTCCTTTTTCTGCGCGTCATACCAGTCCTCAGCCAAGAAAACAAATGATAGCATCTCATGAACGTTGGAAAGCCAGAAAGCACCAGGGTTAATAGCATCCTCTCCGTCATGAGACATCACCTCAGTCTGCACACTCTGCATAACATTTGCCAAAAACCTCTCACTCTCCTTCACAAAGCCATTATTCCACATCTCACTCGTCACAACATTAATAAGATAGGCTGGGAACAAGACCTCCTTCTCCTGCAAAGGGGTCTGTGTACTCAGAGCTGGAATCTTCAAGTTGCGGATTAACCCAATCGAGACTTCCTCATTAAGAGTCTCTTCATCCTCCAGTAGTCTCTGAAGTTCGTACTCCGTATTCTCAACCTGTGGAGAATACGCAAGATCGAAATCCTTGGTCCTGAGAGGCATCGAGTTCGGCATCATCGAGACAGGGCGAGTCTGGTACGAAGATCTGTATATATCTGCGCTGCCGTACAATGCCCCAGCATCGGCACTACGTCTCTTGGGTTTCTTGTTTGAAACAAGATTGATAAGTCCGTTGGTGAGTCCTGGGGAAGGTTCTGGGGCACCGTTATCCAACACCGGCCCTGCATTCTGCAATGCCTCCTCCAATGCAGCAATCTGTGCCTTAAGGGCAACCTTCTCCTCCTCAATAGTCTTGTTCTTTGTATTAGCCTGATCAAGCTGAGTGGTCTTAACCGAGAGCGACTCCCTCAAGGCCTTTGCCTCCTCCTGGAGTCGCTTCAAATTGGCAGTTGATTCATCGAACTGTCTCTGAAGACCCTTCATCTCTTCATCCATCTGTTGCAAACGAGCCTGAGCAATACCATACTGATTGGCCTCAATTTGCAGCTCCTTGTTTCTGTTCTCGAGGGCGTTGTGCTTGTTACGCCAGGACTTGACTTGAGTGTCGAAGCTCTCGACCTTCTCTAACAGACTCTTGTTCTCACCTTTAAGCTTACCGACAGTCTGGGTGAGCTCAATGACCTTGTTCTCGAGCTTGTAAGAAATTTGCTTGAGATCTCGAGCCTCTTCACGCATTTTCTTGTACTCCTTTCGTGCCTGCTTACCACGCCAGACACTCTGGATGTAAACGGCCCTTTGTCGGTATAACTTCCAAGCACGGAGAAAACGCCTACAACCACGTCAGCAGGTAAAACCGAAGAGATATCACGCCTAGGAAATACATACCTTGACTTCCATGCCCTCTGAATATATCTAGCCGCATTCCCAATTCGCTGGTCCATAATGTTCTTCCTGCACAAGTAACCCTTGGCAAAGGCCTGCACCAGGACGACACTGTTCCTGACAACGTTGAACCTCTTTCTCTCGTGGTACCCCCTCCAGTATCTCTGTATTGTGATAGCAGCTTTGATCTTCCGCATCTCTTGTGCTTCTCTCCTAGCAATTTGACCTCTGCAGTAACTCTGTACGGCAATAATCGAAGCCCTAGCCTCGAGATACTTCCTTCTGTAGTACTTCTTCCTAAGGTTCTTCTGAATCAAGACAGCACAATCATTAAGCCTGGAAGTGCGGAGGTTTTCAAGGTATGCCAACTGTCAGATATCCGCATCAGTAATTGTTTGCAAACAAACCGCCAACATAGCAACACAACTTACCATTCCCGCTCTAAAGAAGATCTTGGACATTCCCAGCTGGAATTTATCCTTGCCGTCCTTCTGTCCATCCTTTGGATGTCCCTCCGCTGGAATCGTCTTCTTCAAGATTGCCAACCCCACATCTCTGATACTACCCTGCTTCCAGGTACTTGAATGTACCAACATATAATATCTCCCTGCAAACTCCTCATAAGTCCATCTAGTCGGGTATCCAGCGCAAGAAATCTTAACAGTCTCCAAAACACCACAAGCCTGAAGCTGAGAAAGAACCATAGGGCCCTCGAACTTCCAAGCAACCTTTGCCTCGTTTGGCTTAATACAACGAATGTAATGCACGTTCGTTCCACCAATAGTATTCATTAAGTCAATCAAAGAAGACTTGAAGATACCACCCAATGTGGGCTTCCTATTCGCCGCACCAACCCCCCTTCTTGGCTGCCCTGGGAGTGCCGACGCCTTTGGCGCAGTCTCCTTTTCTCTCAATGAGACCGCCGCTGCCAGGACCTCCCCAAGGAAAGGATTTGTGCTGAGCTGCAAAACTTCCATATGCTCATCTGGGACCGTGTCACGATTCTTTTCAATGAATCCTTCCGAATCGTAAGTAACATCCACAGCATAATGGCAGACGGTGAACGCCGACTTTCCAAATCTTGGCTTTTGATATGGGAATCCTTTGCCCTTGGTTCCATAGTTCGCATGGAGCTTCTGCACAAACGAGTCATCACTTCCAGCAGGCAACCTAGACTCCTCATCCAGCAACGACAAAATACCCAGCTTCCCCTCAATCAAATCAATACATGGTCTATTATCCGAAAACTCGATATACGCCCAATTGATCTGTTCCCGCTGGTACTCCTCTTGCTCCAACTTGAATACATGTTGGTTGAATTCCTGTTGCAGCTTCTCGTTGGCGTAATTGATGCAAAACTGTTCAAATGAATTCCGTTTAAAATGCTCAAATCCATAAATGTCAAGAACACCAATAAACGACTTGACCCTCGATCGCACCTCCTCCGTTGCCAAACTGTTGTTGATAGACTCCACCAACCAATCGAAGAGGCTCGAATAGATAAACTTTGCAACCGAGTCTCTAACAACCAGTGCTTGTTTCTGGTTCAAGCTACTGACAATCTTCTCAGTGCGGGTGATGATTTGTTTTTTTGTTGTCCATTTGGCAAAGTTCTGAATGTCAACTCCGAGCAGCTCACAGGCCTTTACTAACGATGGATCTGTTGTGGACATAACTGAGTCCGTCCTGGCCGCAGTGATCTTTGCATTCCCAATGTGCAACAGGGCTGCTAGCAACTGGAATATACTGGCTTGAGTCTCCTCAGAAACACCAATTGTCCCCAAAGCATCTCTAGTCAGCTTGAACTCAGCATTGTCGTCCACGTTAGGTATAAATGGATCCCCTCCTTGGTTGAGGTAATCGAACTCCTCAACCGGAAGCAACCCAAAATCTTCCTTTTCCTTTGGCGTACAACCGGCGATTAGCTGGTAAAAAATATGGTAGTTCCTCTCCGTGGCTGGCTGGTACACCAACCTCGATCTCTCGAGCAGATACGTCCTGATCTTCGCGCCAATAATATCGATGTTTTTATCAAACATAATCTCAATGTACTTTCCAAACCGCGAAGAATTGTCATTTCTGATAGTCTTTGCATTTCCAAATGCTTCCATGATTGGATTCGTAGCAAGAATCTGTTCTTCTGTCTTGGACATGGTTTCCCCTCCGGCATTCTTCTTTCGCTTTCCGGGCCGGGAGGGGTCCTCGACTGTGGCGAAGTATCTCATGACATACTTTGCACTAACGGTTTTACCAGCTCCTGATTCTCCGGAAACGACAATTGTCTGGTTCTTTTGGTCTCGTAACATTGCCCTATAAGGGTCTCGTCAGTATGGCCTAGCCATGGCTGCTTTCTAGGGGTAATTACTGGTAGGCTGTGTCGGCTATAGCAAACAAATGTGGCTCCTGGTCCTCCTTTCGCTTCCCAGCGTAGGCCTGAACCAGACCCGGGTCGTATAAGTAGTCCATGCGGTCGAAGGGGTTTGTAGCAATCAACACAATTCCGGAATATGTGTAGATTTCTCGCTTAGCATATCTCAGCTTGATGGCTTGTAAAACTATTAAACGCCAATTGAGCCAGTCAGTACATGTAGTGTATCCCCTCTAGGGAGCTGGAGACATTTCCTACCAGCAGGTTCATTGAGGTGGGATAAGCTTGTCAAATCATCCGCCGCCTCCAATATCGGTGGGTTCATTAACGGAGGGAGACTCGGGTCCTCGGCGTGACCCTCGAGGACCTCGACCATAGTCTCCTTTTGTATTTTCTATAGATATCATACGGACAATGTCAGATAAGGTTACAGCAGCCATTGCCGAAGATGGCCTATGGACGAGTAAACAAAGGAAAAACAGCAGGCGAAATGTGTAAGTACTCACCTCTCCTGCCCTCGAACTCCCCGTCAACTCAAACACCAACAGCACCTTACTGCCATTAATCTTCTTTTCCACCACCTTACTCGACACCCATCCCTCCTGAATGTCCTGAACCCACGCCCCTGTGTCAACGTTATAGGTATGTGCCATTATTGTTGCTGCTGTTGGCTACCGCAGGTGCTCCTGTCGAGTGGGAAGCTGGCTCGTATCCTCACTAATGGTTTCCCGGTCCCCTCTATTTAGAGACCGAACAAAGTACGTTGTGTGCAACCGCTGAAAGCAGAAAAGGAAGGGTATATAAAAAACCACAATAAGGGATGAAGTAGAGGTAAAGCAGTAACGGGCAATCTTTAGACACAAGGTTCTGTCCACCGTCTGAAATGCTAGCGCTGAGCGAGGGACTTGAGCAGGAGAGCGGAGGTTAGTACCAGCATCGTGCAGCTCAGCCAATAAGATAGAGCTGTGGCAGGAATAGGGGTCCAAGCACGCGGCTCTGAACTTAGGGACAGAGGACAACAAACAAGAGTGATTCCCAAGAGCAGCAGCAGCTTGTTTAGGTAGCCACATGTCTAGACGCCTGCGCGGCAATTCTGGCCATCTTTAGGGCTATTTGAACTGATTTATGCCCACAATTATCTCTACAGGGTACCGGGAAGTGTATGGTGTAACAGCCGCCGTGCGATACCGTATCTCGGGTACCTATCTCTGAGGACTTGTGTCTTGTCTTGTCTTCTCCATTTTTTAGCCAAGGATTGATCAATCTGGCGTGCAGGAGGGGTCCTAGCTCACCAGCGGCAGGCAATAGCAGTTTACCTTAACATTCTATGTCTAATATATGGGGTCTGGACACGAGAACAATGGGGTCTAGCTTTCATGTAAATAGTTTAAAGGCTTAACCGGTACTTGAGTAATCTAGTTTGGCACAAGCCCGAATAGAAAAATATCCTACCTACCCATGTTGACTAGTTTTTCGTTCCAGCGAGTTTAAGGACCTGCAAATATGTCTAGATCTTAAGCTTGCCGTTAAAGGAAGGGTCAGCGGTGCTCTGAGTGGGACAGCAGAACAATACGTGTTGATGTTAGATTAATTCATATACACACCTAAGTATTAAATGTTGATACAGGACAAGGGAACCAGTATGGTACACCAGAACATTCCCGTACAATGAAAGCACGGACAGGTTTGTATCTTGTGGTGTGGATGCAGAGACAGTAGATAGGGGTATTCAGATTTGTACCAGGCTGCAGGCTCGTGGATTTTTGCATAACCATGGCACCGGTCCGAGAGAATGCTGAATTTTCGGACGTACCGGTATGCTCACTCGGATAGCCGACTTATCGGTAGATGTTTATAGTGCCGCTTTACTCCGTACATTCTCTTGAACAGCACAAGACTAGCTTCAACAGGTAAATAGACCCTTTCGAGTTCCTAGACTCGAGTTTCTTCCTCCTGCACATGAACCAGACTACCAGTAGCACATGCACATGTCGGGAAAGACAAGTGATATTCTCGGCATCATGTGATTTGCGGGTTAACATTTCTCCCTTCAGTTGCTTTTTTATTCGGAACTATCTAAGCACTGTTAATTTTAAATTGACAAAATACCTATGTCTGCTACACCAAAACATATATTTACTTAGTAGTAATCAGCTACAACATGAAAAAAAAAAAAAATCATCCCTATAGCGCTAGCCGGACCCGAACACTTCAAATCTGCGAGTTAGTGGACGAGATGGATACCGAATTTTGTCTGCTTTATAAATCATCAGTTTATTTCCAACTCCTTT
>Ga0307511_10002549_pt1 | contig 19038 bp, 15 predicted proteins | sample 13_EM_MG_FD_200266 | JGI IMG/M metagenome (GOLD analysis project Ga0307511, IMG submission 200266) | Populus trichocarpa ectomycorrhiza microbial communities from riparian zone in the Pacific Northwest, United States - 13_EM | ecosystem: Host-associated > Plants > Roots > Unclassified | place... | reverse complement strand
GCCGTTTCGGTGGCCAGGTGCGCGCTGACCCCGATCTGGCAGTTGGTGATCTTCCCGGCGGTGCCGGTGTACTGGCGGGCCACGCACGGCGAGGAACTGCCCGACTTCAGGTACCCGGTGTCGTCGAAGATCACCGCCTCCGGTTCCAGCTCGCGGGCCATCCGTCGGGCCAGCTGGGCACGTACCGGCACTGGATCCCATGGTGAGTCGGACACGAACTGTTGCAGGGCCTGCTCGTTGCCGTCGGGCAGCCGTGTGGCCATCGGCTGGATCGACTTGCGCTTGCCGTCCACCATCAATCCTCGCAGGTAGCAGGCGCCCCATCGTCGCTGGTCCTTGCGTCGTACCGAGTCGAGCATCTCGCCAGCGAGCGTCTCCAGCTCTTCACGCAGGCGCTCCACCTCATCCAGCTTCACGACATGATCAACGGCACGGATCACCCGCAACATAAGCAAGTTCACCCGACTTAACGAAGTACTACTAGCCGGTCTGTGCAGGTCGGCCCGGGCCGACCTGCACACCACTAGGTAGTGCTACGGATGTGCGTCGGGCACGGGCCGGACACGCTGATCACCGTACGTGCCTCTCGTTCAGCGAGGTGAAGGGGCCCTTCCTGTCGTTGAGTGAGAGGTTTGGTCCCTTGATCTTGGGGGTGGGTGGCTTCGAGGAGTGCTCGCATGAGCTCAACGTCATCGCCGAGTCGGGCATTCCTCACTGGTAGAACGCCTCAACCGCCTCCTGGACCCTCAGCGCGTCGGCGAAGTCGGCGAGGTTGGCCGGCCGGCGGCCGCGCACGGCCTCGGCGAACAGCGACAGCCGCGTCGACTCGGCGCCGGAGCCGTCGCCGGTGAGGTCGAGCGTCTCCCACGGGCCACCGTCGGAGACCGACAGCTCCGTCCAGTTCAGCAGACGGTACGAACGCCTTGTGCCCCAGAGGATCCACTCGTAGCTCTCGGCGGCGGCCACACCGGCGTAGCCGGACACCTGAACCGGCACCGAGCCGGCGCGGAGCAGACCGCGGGCGGCGATCTCGCTGCCGGTATCGGCATAGTCCACAGTGGCCTGAACGGTCCGGATCGGACCCACCAGGCGATCGGTGAGATAGGCGAAGTGGGAGAACACCTCGCGGATGAAGCCGCCCTCGGCGCGCTCGCCGACCCAGGCCGCCGGCGCCTGGAACGGCCGCGGCCACTGCGGGAACGTCATCCGCACATCGACGCCGAGCAGCTCGCCGGCATCGGGGATCACGTCCTCCAGATACAGCGTGGCATTGGTGTCGGACAACGGGAAGTTGACGGCGGTGACGCCACCGGCGGCCACCATTTCCCGTCCCTCGGCCAGATCCACGGCCAGCGGCTTCTCGCAGAACACCGCGACGCCGTGGTTCAAGGCCAGCAGCGCGTACCGGGCGTGCCAGGACGGGGGAGTCGCGATGTAGACCGCGTCCACGTGATCCAGGAACTCGGTCGGCGCGAGGAACGGGATGCCGGGGTGCTCGGCCTGGAGCTGGTCGACGAGTTCGGGGTCGGCGTCCGCCGCGAACGTCACCTCGAACTCAGGATGCCGCAGCGCCTGGTCGAAGGTGCGTCGGCCCATCACGCCGAGACCGATGACGCCGAGCCGGATCCGTGTTGCAGTCACGGGCGCATTCTCCTATTTGGCGTCGGCGTAGCACTCGACGGCGGCGATATCCAAGGGGAAGCGGGCCGGGGTGTCGCCGAACACGACCCGGCCGGCGGTCTCGGCGGCCTGTTCGAGCAGGGCCGTCACCTCCGCGGCGTCCTCGGCCCGGCAGTGCACGATCACCTCGTCGTGCTGGAAGAACACCAGCTCCGGCCGCGCCCCCTCGACCCCGATGCCGGTCAGCGCGGTGCGGAGCGTGGCCAACAGGGCCAGCGCCCAGTCGGCGGCGCTGGCCTGCACGACGAAGTTGCGGGTGAACCGCCCCCGAGCCCGGTTGCGGGCCCCGGAGTCGGAGACCTCCTCGACGGGCTCGGGATCCAGCCCGCCCTCGACCCAGCCGGACGTCGCCGGCGGACAGGTCCGACCCAGCCACGACCGCACCAGCCCACCGGACTCGCCGATCTGGGCCGCCTTCTCCACGTGGTCGACGGCCCGGGGGAACTTCCGCCGCAGCGCGGCCACCAGCACCCCGGCCTCGCCGCTAGTCTGCCCGTACAGCGCGGCCAGCATGCCGATCTTGGCCCGCGGCCGGTCGCCGCCGAACGCCTCGTCGGCCAGCGCCCGGTACAGGTCCCCGGAGGCGCCGGCGCGGGCCAGTTTCTCGTCACCGGCCAGCGCCGCCAGCACCCGCGGCTCCAGCTGCCCGGCGTCGGCCACGACCAGCACCCAGCCCGGGTCGGCGATGGCGGCCCGCCGCACCCGCTTGTGGATCTGCAGCGCCCCGCCACCCCGCGAGGCCCACCGCCCGGACACCACGCCGCCGGGCACGTACTCGGGCCGGAACCGGCCGTCGTGCACCCATGCCGACAGCCAGGCCCAGCCGTGGGCGGTGTAGATCCGGTACAGCTCCTTGTACTCCAGCAGCAGCGGCACCGCCGGGTGATCCACTTCCTTGAGCACCCACGAGCGGGTGGAGGTCAGCCGGATGCCCACGCGGGAGAAGGCCTTGAGCACCTCGGCCGGCGAGTCCAGGTGCAGCCGGCGGTCCCCGAGCGCCAGCCCCACCTGCTCGGACAGCTCACCCAGCTTCCGCGGCGGCACCCCGTAGGCCTGCCGCGCGCCAAGCAACTCCGTGAGCAGTTCGTTGTGCACGTCGGCCCGCCACGGCAGTCCCACGTGCCCCATCTCGGCCGCCGCCAGCGCACCCGCCGACTCGGCCGCCACCAGCAGCCGGAACCGCGCCGGCAGCCCGGTCTCGCCGATCCGTTTCAGCTGGTCGGCGTGCACGGCGACCAGCACCGCCAGCGGATCGGCCCCGCCTAGCGGGTCGGCCTGCTCGGCGTCGAACAGGGTCGGCTGCGTGTCCCGGGCCCGGGCCGGCTTGTCCGGCGGCACCGGCCCGCCGGTCAGCCGCGCCCACGCCGCCGGCACGCCCCGCGGCGAGCCCCACCGGCCGACGTAGCCCATCAGCAGGGTCTCGGTCAGCTCGACGTCGTGACAGCGCTCCACCCGCACCCCGGCCGCGAGCAGCCGGGGATAGATGTCCATGGTGTGCGCCCACACCCACCGCGGCCCCGACGGCTCGTACGCGGCCACCGCCAGCACCAGATCGGCCCACAGGCGTGGCTCACCGAGGGGCTGGCCGTCCTCGGCCAGCTCCCGCGTCCACGCCCCACCCTCGCCGGTGGGCACCACAGCGACCCGCACGCATACATCTTGACGTGCACCCCTGACAGTTTCGGGACGCGCCGCAGTAGATCTTGGACGCGATTGTCGGTGGATTGTGAAACTCTGGTGTCGTGGCTTCCAGCGCATCACCGGGCCAGTCCCCCGCCGAGGCGTACGCAGCGTCTCGACGCCGCTCCACCCGGCCTCAGCTGACCGACTTCGTCTCGGTGCTCTCCTTCGAGCTCGACCCGTTCCAGCGCCAGGCCTGCGAGGCCCTGGAGGACGGGCACGGCGTGCTGGTGTGCGCCCCGACCGGCGCGGGCAAGACCGTGGTCGGCGAGTTCGCCGTGCACCTCGCGCTGGGCCGGGGCGGCAAGTGCTTCTACACCACGCCGATCAAGGCGCTGTCCAACCAGAAGTTCGCCGACCTGACCGCCCGCTACGGCGCGGACAAGGTGGGCCTGCTGACCGGCGACTCCTCGATCAACGGCGACGCCCCGGTGGTGGTGATGACCACCGAGGTGCTGCGCAACATGCTGTACGCGGGCTCCTCGGCGCTGACCAACCTCGCCTACGTGGTGATGGACGAGGTGCACTACCTGGCCGACCGGTTCCGCGGCGCGGTGTGGGAGGAAGTGATCCTGCACCTGCCGGACACGGTGAAGGTGGTGGGCCTGTCGGCCACGGTCAGCAACGCCGAGGAGTTCGGCGAGTGGCTGGTCGAGGTCCGCGGCGACACGGCCGTGGTGGTCGACGAGCACCGGCCGGTGCCGCTGTGGCAGCACATGATGCTGGGCGGGCGGGTCATCGACCTGTTCGCCGACGACGGCGGCGACGAGGCCCGGATCAACCCGACGCTGCTGCGCCGGGCCGAGGAGATGGGCCGCCACCACGTGCCGTTCAGCCACGGCCGAGGCCCGCGCGCGTCCCGGGCCCGCGGCGGCGGCCCCCGGTTCCGGCCGCCGTCCAGGGTTGACGTGGTGAGCCGGCTGGAGCAGGCCGGGCTGCTGCCGGCGATCGACTTCGTGTTCAGCCGGGCCGGCTGCGAGGCGGCGGTCCAGCAGTGCGTCCGGGCCGGCATGCGGCTGACGTCCCCGGAGGACGTCGAGGTCATCCGCGGCATCATCGACGAGCGCACCAAGGACCTGCCCGAGGGCGACCTGATCGTGCTCGGCTACTGGGAGTGGCGGGAGGCCCTGGAGCGGGGCATCGCCAGCCACCACGCCGGCCTGCTGCCGGCGTTCAAGGAGACGGTCGAGGAGCTGTTCGTCCGCGGCCTGGTCAAGGTCGTCTTCGCCACCGAGACGCTGGCCCTGGGCATCAACATGCCGGCCCGCACGGTGGTGCTGGAGAAGCTGGTCAAGTACAACGGCGAGGCCCACGTCGACCTCACGCCGGGGGAGTACACGCAGCTCACCGGACGGGCCGGCCGGCGCGGCATCGACGTGGAGGGCCACGCCGTGGTGGTGTGGCAGCCGGGCATCGACCCCAAGCAGGTCGGCGGCCTGGCCTCGACCCGCACCTACCCGCTGCGCTCCAGCTTCCGGCCCGGCTACAACATGGCCGTCAACCTGGTCCACCAGGTCGGCGCGCAGGCGGCCCGCGAGATGCTGGAGCAGTCCTTCGCCCAGTTCCAGGCCGACCGCTCGGTGGTGGGCCTGTCCCGCCGCATCGAGCGCGGCAAGGAGGCCCTGGCCGGCTACGCCCAGTCCATGACCTGCCACCTGGGCGACTTCGCCGAGTACGCCGAGCTGCGCCGCCAGCTCACCGACCGGGAGAAGTCGCTGTCCCGGCAGAACAGCGCCAGCCGCCGGGCCGAGGCGGCCGAGTCGCTGGAGCGGCTGCGCAAGGGCGACGTGATCGCGGTGCCGTCGGGCCGCCGCTCGGGCATCGCCGTGGTGATCGACCCGGGCCTGGACCCGCTGGGCGAGCCCCGGCCGTTCGTGCTGACCGAGGACCGCTGGGCCGGCACGCTGTCGGTGGCCGACTTCCCGGCCCCGGTGGAGGCGCTGGGCCGGATGCGGCTGCCCAAGAACGTGGACTGGCGCTCCCCGCGGATTCGCCGGGACCTGGCCAACAGCCTGCGTGAGACGGGAATCACGGCCCCGCACCGGCAGGGCCGCCGGGGCCGCGGCGACACCCACGACGACGCCGAGCTGGCGGCGCTGCGCCGGGCCATGCGGGCGCACCCGTGCCACGGCTGCGACGACCGGGAGGCGCACGCCCGCTGGGCCGAGCGCTACCACCGGCTGCTGGCCGAGACCGAGCGGCTGGAACGGCAGGTCGCCTCGACCACGCACTCCCTGGCCCGGGCGTTCGACCGGATCCGCGGCCTGCTGCGGGAGCGCGGCTACCTGGCGTCCAATGGCGACGGCGTCACCGAGCACGGCCGCCGGCTGGCCCGCCTGTACAGCGAGTCCGACCTGCTGGCCGCGGAGTGCCTGCGCAGCGGCGTCTGGGAGAACCTGACGGTGCCGGAGCTGGCGGCGGTGGTGTCGTCGCTGGTGTTCGAGGCCCGCCGGGACGGCCCCATGGACCCGCGGCTGCCCACGCCGGAGGTGGCCACGGCGGTGCAGGAGACGATGCGGCTGTGGGGGTCCATCGAGGAGGACGAGCGCCGGCACAAGCTGGACCGCACCCGCCAGCCCGACACCGGTTTCGCCTGGCCGGTGTACCGCTGGGCCCGCGGCGAGTCGCTGGAGAAGGTGCTCACGGCGGCCGAGACCAACGGCCAGGAGGTCTCGGCCGGCGACTTCGTGCGCTGGTGCCGGCAGGTGATCGACCTGCTCGACCAGCTGCGGGACGTGGTCGGCAAGACCGAGCCGGTCGGCGCCACGGCCGCGGAGGCGGTCAAGGCGCTGCGCCGGGGAGTGGTGGCGATGGGGACCCTCTGAACGGCGGATTCGCCCCCGCCGGGATGGTGGCAGCGTGCGGGGCGACACGCGTTTGCACAGGGCGGCCACGCGGCGGGGCCGGCCTGTGGTTTGATCGCGGCCAAGCGGCCGGATTTCGGTGTTGAGCAGAGCACGGAGGCGACAATGACCAGCCCGTACGGACCGTCCGGGGGCAATGACCCGCAGCAGTGGGGCCAGCAGCCCCAAGGCGGGTATCCCGGCACACCGTCCGGTGGCTTTCCGGCCCAGTCGCAGCAGCCCCAGCAACAGCCGCAGTGGGGCCAGCCCTCCAACCCGTACGGCCAGCCGGCGCAGCCGCAACAGCCGCAGCAGCAGCCCCAGCCGGGCCAGTACCAGCAGCCCAGCCCGTACGGCGGCGGCCAGCCCGCGTACCCGCAGCAACAGCAGCCCGGCTACACCCCCTACGGCCAGCCGGCGCAGCAGACCGCCCAGTGGGGCCAGCAGCCCCAGCCCGGGCAGCAGCCGCAGTGGGGGCAGCAGCCCCAGCCGGGCGGCCAGTTCGGCGGCGGCTTCCCCGGCGCGCCGGCTCCCCGCAAGCGCGGCCGCGGCCTGGTCTTCGGCATCGTCGGCGTCGCGGTGCTCATCGTCATCGTGGTGGTCGTCCTGCTGGTGACCGGCGTGTTCACCAAGAAGGTGTTCGACACGGCCAAGGTCGAGCAGGGCGTCACCGGCGTGCTGACCAACGACTACAAGCTCAAGGCCAGCAACGTGCAGTGCCCGGACAACCAGCCGGTCAAGACCGGGGCCACCTTCAGCTGCCAGGTCACCGTGGACGGCGCGCAGAAGACGGTGCAGATCACCGTCAAGAGCGACGACGGCCACTACGAGGTCGGCCAGCCCCAATAAGCCTCGGCGCGGTCAGTATTCCGTTTCAACACCGTAAGTAGAGTCCAGGACATGACCAAGCCGCCGCATGACGTCCGTTCCCTGAGCGGCGAAGACCAGCTGCGCCTCGCCCACACCCTGTTCCGGTCGACGATGCACGACCCGCGCGCCGACGACGAGCTGTGGACAGCCGTGCTGGACAGCTATGACGGCTCGACCGTGCTCGGCGCGTTCGACGACACCGGCATGACCGGCACGCTCGCCGCTCAGGACAGCGTGATCGCGCTGCCTGGCGGCAAGGTCGTGCCGATGGCCGGCGTTTCGCGGGTCGGTGTGCGCGCGGATCGGACGCGCCGAGGAGTGCTCACATCGGTGATGCGGGCGTTCCTGGAGGGCACGTCCGCGCCGATCGCCACGCTGCGGGCCAGCGAGGGCGCGATCTATCGGCGCTTCGGCTTCGGCGTTGCGACCCGCTACCGCACGGTGCGGCTGGCTCGCGGGGCCCGGATGCACGATCGGGCCCCGGTGGTCGGCGAGGTCCGGCTGGTGCAGGACCAGGACGAGGTGCGGCGGCTGGTTCCCGAGCTGGCCCAGCGGTTCGGCACGGTCCGTCCGGGCGGCGTGGTCCTGAGCACCGGTTTCTGGCGGCTGACGCTGCGCCGCGAGGGCTTCGTCCGCCTGGTGATCCACGACGACGGTTTCGCCCTGTTCAAGACCAAGCACGCCGGCCAGCACTACGGCCACGACATGGAGGTGCTGGCGCTGTTCGCCGCCACCCCGGCGGCCACCGCCGCGCTGTGGGCGTTCCTGCGCGGCCTTGACCTGATCGAGACCGTCGTGGCCGAGGGCCGGCCACTCGACGAGGACGTGGACCTGCTGCTCGCCGACCCGAGGGCCTGCCGTTACACCGAAGTCGAGGACGAGACGTGGCTGCGGCTGGTCGACGTGCCGGCCGCGCTCGCGGCCCGCGCCTACGGCTCGGCCGAGCCGGTGGTGATCGAGGTGGCGGACGACTTACTCCCGGCCAACAGCGGCCGCTACCTGGTCGGACTGGACGGCGCCGAGCGCACCGGCCGGGACCCCCAGCTCCGGCTGGGCGTCGCCGACCTGGCCGCGGCCTATCTCGGCGACCGGCCGCTGAGCCGGTTCGCCGCCGCCGGCCTGGTCGAGGTGTTCGACGAGGCGGCGCTGGCCGACGCGGACCGGCTGTTCCGGCTCGAGGAGGCCCCCTGGTGCGGCACCTACTTCTGATGTTCGACGACTGACTGGCTGGAGCACCATGACCACGCTCGCCAGCTGGCGGCCCAACGCCGTCCAAGCGCTGGTGGCACTGCGACGCGCCCCGTTCACCATCGGCCTGGTCGGGCTGCTGTGGCTGACGGCGATCGTCACCGGCAGCCTGCCCGGCGGCCCGCCGGACAACCTGTTCGACGTGGTCGCCGTGTCCTGGGACGACCTGGCCGACGGGCGCCTGTGGACCGTCGTCACCAACGGCATGTGGTGTTTCGACCTCACCGGCTACCTGCTGACCACCGCGCTGGTGCTGGTGATCGGCGTGCCGGCGGAGCGGCGGCTCGGCGCCCGGCGCAGCATGCTGGTGCTGGGAGCCAGCCAGGTGCTGGCCGTGCTGGTGGCGATCCCGGTGGTGCGGCTGATCGCGCTGACCGGCGAGCCGTGGACGTCGAACATCGTCAGCGAGGCCACGCTCGGCCTGTCGCCGGGCCTCACCGGGCTGGGGCTGGCCCTGAGCTGCCGGCTCGGCGCGCTGTGGCGCCGACGGCTGCGGCTGTTCATGCTGGTCGGCGCGTCCGTGCTGGTGCTGTACTCCGGGACCGTCCAGGACGTGGTGCGGCTGACCGGTGGCGTGGTCGGGCTGGTCATCGGGCTGGCCCTGCTGAACCGGCCGCCCCGCGTGGTGATCAACGCGCCGTCCCGCTCGGAGACCAAGGTCCTGGTGGCGCTGCTGGTCGCGGCGACCGCGCTGGGGCCGATCGCCACCCTGTTCTCCAAGTCCAACAACGGCCCGCTCGGCCTGCTCGAGATCATGTTCGCCTCGCCGGCCGTCGACGCCAACGCGGTCACCGAGGCCTGCGCCAACGGGGCGCAGGACACTTCGCAGTGCCGGCTGGTCACGTCCGAGACGCTCGGCACCGGCATCGGCTCCGCGGTCACCTCGATCGGGCCGGCGCTGCTGCTGCTCGCGGTGGCCGAGGGGCTGCGTCGCGGCCGGCGGTTCGCGTGGTGGCTGGCGCTGGTGTTCAACGCCATGCTCGGGCTGAGCTGCGTCGTGTTCATCGGCGGCTACCTGTACTTCAGCGCGGCCGGCCTCGGCGACGTGATCCCGAACATCCCGCCGATGCTGCTTCCGTTCGCGGTGTGCGGGCTGCTGCTGGTCACCCGGCACGTGTTCACCGTGACCGCGCCGCAGCGCACCTACCGCCGGCTCGCGGCCGGCCTGCTCGGCACCTTCCTGGCCACCTCGGCCGTGTACGTCGGCGTCGGCTACCTGGACCGGGTCCACTTCAAGCCGGTGCCGGACCTGGCGGCGCTGATCTCCGATCTGCCCTCCCGGTACCTGCCGCCCGGCTACATCCTGCTGGCCGACATCGACTTCCTGCCCACCGGCGGCGTGGCCAGCCTGGTGTGGGAGTACACCGGCGCGGTGTTCTGGGTGGTGCTGCTGATCGGGCTGCTGATCAGCTTCTGGCGGGCCAAGCCGGTGCAGGACGCCGACGCCACCGTGGTCGCCCGCAAGCTGATGGAGCGCAACGCCAACTCCTCGCTGGCGTACATGACGACCTGGCCGGGCAACCAGTACTGGTTCACGCCGACGCGGCAGGCCGCGCTGGCCTACCGGGTGTCGGCCACGGTCGCGCTGACCACCGGCGGCCCGATCGGCGACCCCGGCCTGCACCGCGAGGTGGTGGTCGGCTTCCAGCAGTTCTGCGCCGACAACGGCTGGACCCCGTGCCTGTACAGCATCACCGCCGACGTGCGGGACGTGGCCGTGGCGCTGGGCTGGCAGGCCGTGCAGGTGGCCGAGGACACGGTGGTGCCGCTGGCCGGCCTGGAGTTCACCGGCAAGAAGTGGCAGGACGTGCGGACGGCGCTGAACAAGGCCGGCAAGGAGGGCATCACCGCCGAGTGGCTGTCCTATCCGGACGCGCCGCTGGCGATCACCGACCAGGTGCGGGCCATCTCCGAGGAATGGGTGGCGGACAAGGGAATGCCCGAGATGGGCTTCACCCTGGGCGGGCTGGACGAGCTGGCCGACCGGTCGGTGCGCTGCCTGGTGGCGGTGGACCGGGACCGCACCGTGCACGGCGTGACCAGCTGGCTGCCGGTGTACGAGGACGACGAGCCGGTCGGCTGGACGCTGGACTTCATGCGCCGCCGCGGGGCGGGCTTCCGCGGCGTCACCGAGTTCATGATCGCCTCGGCCGCGCTGTCGCTGAAGGAGGAGGGCGCCCGGTTCCTCAGCCTGTCCGGCGCGCCGCTGGCCCGGTTGGACCGGGGCGAGGAAGTGTCGTCGCTGCAACGGATCCTGGACGTCACCGGCAAGGCCCTGGAGCCGGTGTACGGGTTCCGGTCGCTGCTGTCGTTCAAGGCCAAGTTCCAGCCCGAGTACCGGCCGCTGTTCATGGCCTACCCGGACTCGGGGGCGTTGCCGGCGATCGGCAACGCCATCGGCCGCGCCTACCTGCCGGACCTCACGGCGCGGCAGGGGCTGCGGCTGGTGACGAAGCTGTTCAGGAAGTCGAGCTGAGGTAGCGGACGTCGGTCAGCTCCTCGGACAGCTCCCACAGGCGGCGGCCCACCCGCGGGTCGGTGGCCTTGGGGGAGGGCTTCTCCGGACGCGGGAATCCCTTGGTGCGGAAGGCGTTCCCGGGGCCGATCAGCGAGCCGCCGGGCAGGTCGGGCACGGTCGCGGCGTACAGCGTGGGCAGCGCGCCGCCGGCCATGTCCTGCGTGATCGGCTTGGCCAGCAGGTCGAGCAGCGGGTTGCCGAGGCTGTCGTCCGGGTTGAGGGCGAAGCCCGGGTGCGCGGCCATGCTGCTGATCCCGGTGCCGGCGAGCCGGCGGTCCAGCTCCAGCGTGAAGATCATGTTGGCCAGCTTGGAGTTGCCGTACGACTTGCCCGCCGAGTAGCGGCGCTCGTGCTGCGGGTCGGTGAAGTCGAACGGGAAGAACTTGTGGGCCAGGCTGGTGATGTTGACGACCCGCGCGCCCGGGCGCAGCGCCGGCAGCAGCAGGCCGGTCAGCGCGAAGTGGCCGAGGTGGTTGGTGCCGAACTGGGCCTCGAAGCCGTCCGCGGTGGTGCGGCGCTTGGACACCAGCTTCTCGCCGGCGTTGTTGATCAGCAGGTCGAGGTGCTCGTGCTCGGCCAGCACCGCCTTGGCCGTCTCGCGGACGTCGCTCAGGTCGGCCAGGTCGAGCTGGACCAGCTCCACCTCGGCGTCGGGCAGCTGCTTGCGCACGGCCGCGACGGCCTTCTCGCCACGCTCCGGGTTGCGGGCGGCGAGCAGCACCTGTGCGCCGTGTTCGGCCAGGCCCAGCACGGCGTGCAGGCCGATGCCGCTGTTCGCGCCGGTGACGAGCGCGGTCTTGCCGGTGAGGTCGGGCAGGTCGGCGGGGCGCCATGAGGTCATGAGACGAAAGTGGCACACTCTGCCACTTGGCGTCAAATGACAGTTCGTCCGGTAAGCTCGCGGCAATGACCAAGTTGTGCGGGCTGCGGGAGCGCAAGAAGCAGCAGACCAGGCTGGCCCTGGTCGACGCCGCGCTGACCCTGTTCGAGACCAAGGGCTTCGAGGCCGCCACCGTCGAGGAGATCGCGGCCGCCGCCGACGTGTCCCCGCGCACCTTCTTCCGCTACTTCGCCGCCAAGGAAGCCGTGCTGCTCGCCGTGCACGACGAGGAGTTCGCCCGCCTCATGGCCGCCGTCGACCAAGCCCCCACCCTGGCCGACGCCGTGATCGACGCCATCGACGGCGACCACGAGCGATTCCGCCGGGTGCAGGAGCTGCTCGCCCGCACCCCCGCTCTGCGCGCCACCTTCCTGCAGCGCACGGTCGAGCAGGAACACCAGCTCGTCGCCAAGCTCCTGCCCGCCGACGCCGACCCCCGCCAGGTCCTGCGCACCCGGCTGCTCGTCGCCGCCACCTTCGCCGCGCTGCGAGTGGCGATCGAGGACTGGCTGGGCACCCCCGGCGCCGACTGCGCCGACCGCGTCCGGGAGGCGATGGGCCTGGTCGCCGTCACAGGCTGAACAGGATGCCCCGCACGATCAGGGCGGCCACGAACACCACCGTGAAGGCCAGGTCGATGCCGATGCCGCCGGCCCGGACCGGAGGCAGGACACGGCGGACCGGCGCGATCACCGGCTCGGTGCCGGCGTGGGCGAGCGTGCGGGCCCGCACCGTCCAGTACGGGCCGCGGCCGGCCAGCGACACCCAGTCGAGGACCATGCGGATGATCATCACCAGGATGAAGAGGGTCACCACCCACCCGAGCAGTGTTCCGATCAGGCCCATCTCGTCTCCTTAGTCGTTTCCTCTACAACGCGCCGAGCCGGGTCGAAGTGTCCGGCGCGAACCTGTCGATAAGCTCAGCGAATGATCTCGGGCGACGTGGGGGAGCGGACCCTGGCCAGGGCGACCTGGCGCCTGGTCCCGCTGATGGCCGTCTGCTACTTCTTCGCGTATCTGGACCGGACCAACCTGTCCGTGGCCGCGCTGACCATGAACAAGCAGCTCGGCCTGTCGGCGACAGCGTACGGACTGGGCGCGGGCCTGCTGTTCGTCGGCTACGTGCTGCTGGACGCGCCGAGCAACCTGATCATGCACCGGGTCGGCGCGCGGGTCTGGATGGCTCGGATCATGGTCGTCTGGGGCATCGTGGCCGCCGCCGGCGCCGCCATCCAGGGCGAGGTCAGCTTCTACGTGCTGCGCTTCCTGCTCGGCGTGGCCGAGGCCGGCTTCTTCCCCGGCATGATCCTGTACCTGAGCTACTGGTTCCCGGCCGCGCGGCGGGCCACCGTCGTCGGGCTGTTCATGACCGCCGTCCCGCTGTCCACGGCGATCGGCGCCCCGCTCGGCGGCCTGCTGCTCGGTCTGGACGGGGTTGGCGGCCTCGCCGGCTGGCGCTGGCTGTTCCTGCTGGAGGGCCTGCCGTCGATCCTGCTGGGTCTGGCGCTGCTGTGGCTGCTGCCCAACCGGCCCGCCGACGCCCGCTGGCTGTCCGCCGAGGAGCGGTCGTGGATCACCGACACGCTGGCCGCCGAGCAGGCGGCGGTGCCGGCGATGCCCGTGCGGCGGGCCGTGCTGCATCCCCGGGTGATCGCGCTGGGGCTGGTGTACTTCGCCATCACATTCGGCCTGTACGGGCTGGGCTTCTGGATGCCCACCATCCTCAAGACCTCGCTGGCGCTGGACAACCTCACCGTCACCCTGCTGACCGCGGTCCCCTACGCCATCGGCGCGGTCGCCATGGTCGGGTGGGGCCGTCGGTGCGACCGGCTCGGGCGACCCGTGTTGTACACCCTGGCCCCGATGGCCGCCGGCGGCGCGCTGCTGGCCGTGTCCGCCTTCCTGACGTCCGCCCCGTGGCTCGGCTATGCCGGGCTGTGCGCCTGCGCCATCGGGGTCATGGCCGCGTTCCCGTGCTTCTGGACCCTGCCGTCCGCGTTCCTGTCCGGGGCCGCCGTGGCCGCCGGCATCGGCGTGGTCAACTCCATCGGCAACGTGTCGGGTTTCCTGGGGCCGTACTGGGTGGGGTGGATGACCGACCTGTTCGGCTCCAGCCAGTGGGGCCTGGTCACCATCGGTCTGGTGATGGTCGCCGGCGCCGTGCTCGTCTCCCGGCTGCGGACGGCCCAGTGATCGAGATCGTGCCGTACGACCCGGCCTGGCCGCTGGATTTCGCCGCCCTCCGGGACCGCCTCTCGGTGCCGTTGTCCGGGCTGGCCAGCCGCATCGAGCACGTTGGCAGCACCGCCGTGCCCGGTCTGGCCGCCAAACCCGTCATCGACGTGACCGTGGTCATGGAGTCCGTGGACCACCTGCCCGCGGTCATCAGCCGCCTCGCCCCGCTCGGCTACCGCCACCTCGGCGGGGCGCTGGGAGGCCTTCACCACCCCTCCCGGCGCCCCGGCCCATCGCCTCTCCGTCTGGGCCGCCGATCACCCCCGCCTGCTCGAGAGCCTCGCCTACCGCGACTACCTGCGCACCCATCCCGACACCGTCCGGGCCTACGCCGAGCTCAAGTACTACCTCGCCGACCGCTTCCGTGACGACCGCGCCGGCTACGCCGCCTCCAAGTCCGCCTTCATCGCCCGCATCGTCGCCACCGTGGCCGTCACTGGTAGCTGACGAACTCCGGCGGCGGCGTCATCGCCAGCACGTCCTTCGGGGCCAGCAGCGGGTGGTCCTGCGTGTAGAACAGCTTGAACCCCATGTGGAACTGCTTCGGCGCCGCGATGGCGTGATAGATGTCCATCTTGGTCCGCACGTCGCCGAACCCGTCCAAATGCTGCACCAGCGCCAACTCCGGATGATCGGTGACGGTGCCGATCCCGGTGATCATCGACGCCCGGAACATGTGCAGCACCACCACCTTCTGCGGCAGGTCCTGGTTCTTAGTCAGCCCCGCCACCCAGTCCAGCACCCCGTTCACCTCCGCCGCGTCCACGTGCCCGATGCTCTGCCCCGGCACCTGACCCGGCCCCATCCGCCACTCCGCGTCCAACGCCAGCCCCACATCCGGCTGGGTGAGCAGATCCCGCCACGGCTTCACCGCGTCACGGAAGTCCCTTTGCCCCGGCTGCACGTCCAGAATGAACAACTCGTGGTGCTTCCGGGCCGCGTCGAGGTAGTCGTGGACTTGTTTGGCCGCCACATCATGGCTGTACACCCCATCCTTCCCCGGACCCCCATCCGCCACCGTCGCAATGAACTCCATCGCCGGCTGCACGGTTTTGCCCGGCGTCTTGAACCCCTCCGCCGCCTTCTCCACCGATTCGGCCGCCTGTTCCGGCGTGCCCTGCCCCAGCACCCCCAACGCCTTCGTCGCCGCCGTCCCGTAGTACGCCACCACCCGGTACTGCGGAAACACCGTCCTGCCACCCCTCGGCAACTGCGGCGGCGCCGTGGTCGGCGCCGCCGCTGGCGCTCCGCCACATGCCGCCACGCTCACCAGTAGCGCCACCGTCGCGATCGTCCCCAGTAGTCGTCGCATAGTGACGACTACCCGACACCGGCTCGCATTAACTCCTAGCGCTTCAGAGCGGCGATGAGGCGATCGACTGACGTGCCGAGGTTCCAGCGCTTCTTGAGGGCCAGCAGGCGGGCGACGTCGGCGGCGCCGGCGGGAACCACATCGGGGCGGTCGAGGATGACGGGGGCGTCGACGGCCACGCGGACGACGGTGGGTGCGGCGGAGAGGTAGTCGGCGGCCTCGGCGAGCTTGGTGCGGACGCGGGCGGTGAGGCGGCGGTCGCGGCCGTCGTAGACGGCGGCGATGACAGCGTCGAGGGAGCCGAAGTCGGTGATGAGCTTGGCGGCGGTCTTCTCGCCGATGCCGGCCACGCCGGGGAGGCCGTCGGAGGGGTCGCCGCGGAGCACGGCCATCTCGGCGTAGGCGTCACCGGCGTACTCGACGGGCAGGGAGTACTTGGCGGCGAGCTCGGCGGGACCGATGATCTCGACCTTGTTCCAGCCCCGCCCGACATACATCACGGTGACGGGAGTGGGGGAGTGGCGCACGAGCTGGAACAGGTCGCGGTCGCCGGTGACGACCTCGACGGGATCGGCCTTCTCGGCATGGGCGAGGGCCCCGATGACATCGTCGGCCTCGTAGCCGGTGGCCTCGGCGGTCGCGATGCCGGCGGCGTCGAGCAGGTCGAGGATGATCGGCACCTGGGGTGTGAGCGCGTCGGGCACCTCCTCCTCGGCGCCGTCGCCCGCCGTGCCATCGCTATTGGCGGCCACCCGGTGGGCCTTGTACGACGGAATCGCGGCGACCCGGAACTCGGGCCGCCAGTCGGCGTCGAGGCAGGCGACCAGCCGCGAGGGATGGCGGTCGACCAGGATGCGGGCGACGGTGTCGGCGAAGCCGCGCACGGCGTTGACCGGCTGGCCGTCGGGGGAGGTCATCGAGTCCGGCAGCGCGTAGAACGACCGGAAGTACAGGCTGGCCGAGTCCAGGAGCACCAGCGGGGCGGCGGTCATCGGACAAGTCAACCAGCTGCCCCCGACAACAACGAGTCGGGTCAATCGCAGAGAAACCTCTGCAAAGAGTTCTCTGCGAACAGTAGAGTCGAAGCGTGACGGAGATCAGGCTCGACGCGAAGACGCTGCGCGCGCTGGCGCATCCGCTGCGGATCAGGCTGCTGGGCCTGCTGCGGGCAGAGGGCCCGGCGACGGCGACGGGCCTGGCCCAGCGGGTGGGGGAGTCGAGCGGCACGACGAGCTGGCATCTGCGGCAGCTGGCCGACCACGGCCTCATCGAGCAGGACACGGAACGCGGCAACAAGCGGGAACGCTGGTGGAAGGCGGCCTACGAGTCGACCGAGCTGCGCATGGAGGACTTCCGCGACGACCAGGAGTCGGCGGGCGCGCTGAACGCGTACCTGTACGAGATCGCCTCCGGCGACTACCGCCGGATGACGACGTTCCTGGCCGAGAACTGGCCCCAGCCCTGGCGGGAGTCGTTCGTGATGTCGGACCAGAACCTGCCACTCACGCCGGACGAGCTCAAGGCGATGCGGACGGAGCTGCACGAGGTCGTCGACAAGTACCGACGGCCGCAACGACAGGGGGACGAGATCGTGGTGGCGCAGATCCAGGCATTCCCACGCAAACGGCGGCCGGAGTGAAGACCCCGCTGTTAGCCCTGCTCACGGGGACGACGGTGTCCACGCTCGGCACGGCGATGACGGTGTTGGCCATCCCGTGGTTCGTGCTGCACACGACCGGCAGCGCGGCCCAGACGGGCCTGGTCGCGGCGGCCGAGGTGGCGGGCCTGGCGGTCGCCGCGGGGCTCGGCGGCCCGATCGTGGACCGGATCCAGCCGAGGCTGGTGAGCATCGGCTCGGACGCCCTGGCGGCGGTCGCGGTCGGCCTGGTGCCGACGCTGACGATGCTCAACCTGCTCCCGCTGTGGGGATTGGTGCTGCTCACGGGCCTGCTGGGCCTGAGCCGAGGACCGGGCTCGACAGCGGCCGACGCGCTGCTGCCGTCGGCGGCGAAGCTGGCGGACACGCCGATCTCCCGGGCGTCGAGCTGGTTCGAGGGTTCGGCGAGAGCGGGCCGGCTGTTGGGCGGTGTCTCGGCCGGCGCGCTGATCGCCTTCCTTGGCCCGGCGCAGGTGTTGTACGTCGACTCGGCCAGCTACCTGGCCTCGGCGCTGCTGACGGCGGTGTTCGTCCGCGTCCACCTGGCCCGCGAGGCGCCGAAGGCCTGGACGGCGAGCGGGCACGTCACCGAGCTCCGGGACGGCTACCGCTACCTGCGGCAGGACCGGCTGCTGGCGGCGGTCGTCGGCATGGTCCTGGTGACGAACATGCTGGACGGGGCGTACTCCTCGGTCCTGCTGCCGACGTTCGGAGTCCAGGTCCTGCACAGCAGCGTCCTGCTCGGCCTGGTCGCCGGCACCTCGAGCGCCGCCGCGCTGTGCGGGGTCATGGCCTATGGGGCGTTCGGCGAGCGGCTGCCGAAATGGGGGACCTACGCGATCGCGTTCGTGCTGGCCGGCGCGCCGAGGCTGGTGGCGATGGCGTCAGAGCCAGCAATGCCGGTCCTGCTGGCGGTGGTCGCGGTGTCGTCGTTCGCGTTCGGCATGATCAACCCGATCCTGCTCAGCCAGCTGTACTCGCGGGTGCCGGAGACGATGCGCGGCCGGGTGTTCGGCGTGGTGGGCGCGGGTGCGCTGGCCGGGATGCCGGTCGGGGCGCTGCTCGGCGGGGCGGTGGTGCAGTTCGCCGGCCTGACGACGGCACTGCTGGGCGCCGCGGCGCTCTACCTGGCGGTGACGTTGTGCCCGTTCATGTTCCGCGTCTGGCGCCGGCTCGACGAGCCGGTAGGCGAGTCGTCAGGCGACCACGTCGGGGGTGCGGTCGCCTGACGACTCGGGCTCAGGGGTGCGCTTCCGGCTCACGATGGTCACCTGTCCGGAGACCAGGACATCGTCCTCGCGGCGCGGCAGCGGCGGCACCAGCTGGCCGGATTCGGCCAGCTCACGCAGCATCCGGTCGGTGGACCGGCGGGTGCGCCACAGGCTCAGCGGCCTGGTCACCGCGCGTGTCGGGGCGGGGTGGAGGATATGCGCCCAGCAGCCGAGCGCCACCACTACGAGTGCTGACGTCCAGACAAAGAACATCATGTACTCCTCGCGGTCACTCTGTGTTTACCGGCCGGCGGGTGTTTACCACCTTGAGCCCCCATTCGGGTGACACCTATGGAGTTAACCGGTGAGCGCGCGTAGAAACATCCGCCATCTGGACGCGTGCACCTCCGGTGACCGGAAAGTTATCCAGAAGTACCTCTTCGGGCGGCGGCCCCGGACGATCGCATGATCCGCTTACGCCCCGACCTCGCTAGGCTTCTACCTCATGTCCGTCAGCACTGCCCAGATCGACGTCGAGGCCCTCCGTGACCGGTTCCGCCGGGCCGCCGAGGCGGCCGCCGCGGCCGGTGTCGACGCCCTGCTCGTGTCCCCCGGCTCCGACCTGCGCTATCTGCTCGGCGCGGACGGCGAGTCCCACGAACGGCTGACCTGTCTGGTTCTGCCGGCGGCGGGCAGCGCGGCCGAGCCGGCGCTGGTGGTGCCCAAACTGGAGTACCCCGGCTACGCGGGTGTGCCGACCGACGACCTTGGCGTACACGTGGCCACGTGGGTCGACGGCGAGGACCCGCACCGACTGGTCGCCGACCTGCTCAAGGCCGGGGCGCCGAAGTCGGTGGCGGTGGCCGACCTGATGCCGGCCCTGCACACTCTCGCCCTCCGCGAC
>Ga0307511_10002548_pt1 | contig 19041 bp, 14 predicted proteins | sample 13_EM_MG_FD_200266 | JGI IMG/M metagenome (GOLD analysis project Ga0307511, IMG submission 200266) | Populus trichocarpa ectomycorrhiza microbial communities from riparian zone in the Pacific Northwest, United States - 13_EM | ecosystem: Host-associated > Plants > Roots > Unclassified | place... | reverse complement strand
ACGTAGACCTCTACTATTATCTATAATTATTAGGCTCAATTACATACCAGTTAACCTAACTCGAGTTAATAAAATAAATTAAAATTAAAATAAAATAAATTTAAAAAAATTAATAAATTAACTTATCGAATCAACCGAGTTAGCTCTATAGTAAGTTTTTTTAAGACCTAGTCAAACTAAAAATACAGGTTAGTGGAGTCTCTAATTGACCTGTCTAGTAAGTCGGTCAGGTTTAATATGAATGCTATTATGTTGATCAAAGTTTGCCATAAATATATCAAACAACAAAGAGAGAGAAAGAAAAGGGAAATGGCACTAAGCTAATAGCCTAAATCCTGATATTGACCCCATTCAAGCAAGTTCCCTTAGGGTCAAAAGTAGAGTAAGCTGTACATTAACCGTTTCCCTTGTCACAAAAGTTTACCAGTTGGTGTAGTTTGCTCTGTCACTCTCCCATATACATACATATACAACTGGCAATTCTGATTGATCCACAAACAGATAAAACAAGAGGGGGGGCAAAGGACAAAAACAGTCTAGGATTTGAATGTGATTCCTTTGGTTTTTTCTTAGCCCTCTTCTACTTTCTCTTCTATTTATATGGAGAAGAACCATCGAGTAAAGAGGGCAGATTTGCATGGTCATTTACTGTTAGTAATAAGTAGCCTTTGTAAGAAATCCCATTTGGGGTTTGGCTTCAAAAAGAGAGGACTGATAATGAACATATCAGCTTCTCAATATAGTGGTAGTGGGTGCGAATCTGGTTGGACATCATACTTATACCAATCCTCTATTTCAAAAAATCAATACCAGGGTTTCGGTGGATTTGTTGATGGGGATTTTGCAAGAGTAGAGGATGAACAAGAGGAGGATTTGTCTATGGTTTCTGATGCATCCTCTGGACCTCCTCATTCCTGTGAAGATGGCGAATTCTGCTGTGATAAACTAGCCAAGAAGAGCAAAAACAAAAAGAAGAGCAGAGAACATGGTAGAAGCCAACAGTATTCATATCTTGATGACACTGCTAGCTCTCCTGCATTGAGCAAGGCAAGTTGTTCAAAAGAAATTATATATAATTTTCATCTCTCACTTATTAATTTTGAAACACATTCTTAAATATTTAGACATGGCTTCTTGATATTCATGCAGAAAGTGAATAATGAATGTTCAACAGAGCATGTCCCTGAATTCTCCCAAGGTTTTTCTGCTACACATTTTAAGGTGCTTGTCGGTGTTCCCTTTTTTTCAGATTTTCCCCCCATTTCTTAGTAGCATTCTCTTCACCTTTTTCATATAATATGTATGTGATTCGGGCCGAATCTGTATAGTGTAAAAGGGGGGCAGTTGCTCCATATATATTTTTCTAACTTCACCACTACAAATGACCAATACCATGGCATTACAGGGGAAATCTTCACTCAAGAAGCACCTTGGATTCTTTAAATCCTCGCATGCTGAGAAGGCAGCTTCAAAAGAACCAGGTCAGACTTTGTTCAATTCCTAATTGATAATCATTAATCTAAAACTATAAACTTTAATGATTCATTAATAGTTCTATTTTCTCAAATTTCTAATGATTAATATATTGGCAGGTGGTTTTCAGGCAAGAAAATGGAATGACAAATTGTAATGATGGGCATCTTTTGTATCTGCCAATGCAGTTACTCTAGACTCTGGAGAGAGAATTGGAAGAAGGATGAAAGAAAAAAAGGTCATTGGATCTCAAATGGATTTTGTTCCTTTGTTTTTGTCCAATTCTACTCCTTTTTACTATTTGCTCCTGTCAATGCAGTGGGAAACAACATTAGAACATAAAAAAATAAATTAGTTATCTGTCTTTAAGACACTTTTTCTTGTTCTTCTTTTGTCACTATTGTAGTGATCACATAAGGAAACTAATAGGTCTCCTGTGCAGTCTTGCCTCTGGCCTCCTGTACTTTTACGAATGCAGAATCAAATTTATCAGCTTGCTGAGAGGAATTTAACATAATATGGAAAGCAGAAAGCAATATGTCTAATATGGAGGCTCAAGCTTTAGTTGTTGTCGATCTAGTTGTATTCTTAAAGAAGTTTAATTGACCAGGAATATTCAGGAATTCAGGTCAGAAAGGTGGAAACAAGAAGAAAAGCTTGGTTAAAAGATTGTGGTCCTTCGAAGAACAGAGTGTCTCAACATTTGGCATTGATGAGAGGGGTGTCCATTTCCACCCCACACAACCACACACATGCACAGATTGAGAAGAGAGGGCCGTGACCAAGCATAATGATCCTAGAGGCCAATAAGTGACCCACTTTTTGCCTCTTCTGTAGTTACCAGCCTAGCTTTAAACGGAGGTAGGGTTGGTAAAACTGGCAATCGATACCCTTCTAGACTCGAGCCAGACAATTTTTCAGATGGAAGGAACCAAAAGAGAAGTCTCATTTTCCACCAAAAAAGACCTATAGAAGCAGCACCCCACCACCCCTTGATAGGAATGTGATCCATGCACAGTATTGGTTTCAATTATTGAATTTGTTTTGGTGGGTTTCCTTCAAATCTTTATTGAAGGGGCTCCTGTCCTCAGAATTAGAATTCATATCTTGGAAAAAAGACTTAGATTTTAGGAAAAGGACAAGACCCTCCCTTATGTCCTGCCAAACCTCCTTTATTATGGTTTCTACTTCATAAAAATATGTTGACAGCATAGGACATCTGTTAAGATTAATGCCATGCCAACTATAGGATAATTGCATGATCAGATAACTAAACAAACAAGGCTATATGTTGACACTTGACAGCATAGGACATCTGTTAAGATTAATGCCGTGCCAACTATAGGATAATTGCATGATCAGATAACTATAACTAAAGAAACAAGGCTAGAATCATTGGAGGAGAGAGACCAATATTGTAGCTTTGATAGATAATTATTCTTGGCAATCAGATCCTGTTGCAGGTAGTTGAAATCAAGAAGGAATAGGAATTGAGTACAGGAATCTTTCATATGGAATTCAGGCCCTACACCTCCTTACAAGCAATTGTGATTACTGATTAATCAGGAGGTATTGGCCAGGCAACTTCTTTGGACGCACTTATCATGCTCTCAGAAACAAACAGCAATAATTGGAATAGTTGCAACTAAATCGTATCCACATCATAAGACTGGCTTTGGATCTCGTGGATGAATGAGTACACACGGTTAAACAGCAATATATATTGCTTTGCATTGCGTTGATTTACCATAAAAATTTTATTTCAATTAAAATCGCGTAGACATACAGGCATTTAGATTTGACTTAAAGAGTACCCAGCTGCAATTAGCCTATATCGATTTCCACTTGAGATAAATGACAAACATTTTAACTGAAGCCGGCTTCTGTAGCAAGTACATCCATGGATAGAAGCAAAACTGGAACAATGGCAATCAATCATCCCGAATAGATATGGACAAAAACTAAAATATTGGCCAAGTTTTCTTACGCCCCTGCAACCATTAGCAGAAATAAGGCGCGTAGCAGCTCATCAACTCCTGGGGTTGGACATGGAGAAATAAGGTTCAGTATTAACATTTAGCGCGTAGCACAGCCAACCGAGCGCTTGGCCACACCACCAAACAAAGCTTCTCCAACTCCTACCTTGCAACAACTCAATCTAGAATAAAAGAAAACATAATTTAGCAAACCCCTGCAACAGAATAGATATGCGAGGTCCATTTCCTTTTGCGCAACATTTATAATTTTGATTCTCAATACCTGACTACTGTTGTCCAAAATGAAAAAATACAAAAGAAAAGTGAAAAAAAGAATTCACTACTGGATTGGATCTATGAATTTACACATCAAAACCCTTGTATTGAACAAGGATAAAATATGGTTTAAGACAAAATTGCTAATTTAACAAGTTAAAAAGCAATTATTTTAAGAAATACATTGAACAACATGGGACCCCCCATAATCCCGCCTCCACGGCTCCACCCCCTCTTACTGTAAGAAAACAAAATTGTGATGGCAATAGCATGGGATCGAATTGCCAAATCTTCATTCTCCATCGTGTCTGTAATTAACCCTTGACATGGCAGTTACGTCCCAAATATATGTCTGTGGACAGGTTGGGCATCAAAAGTTTTAACCACATCCATCCATGGTTTGTCCATGATCAAGATAGAATTTTCAGAAAGGTGGCCAATAAATAAAACAGGATCTCTGAAAGCAAGAATTTCAAAATTTTTCCTAAGTTTGGTCTCTGGTTGGTATTCTTTCAACCTACGTTTCAGTCCCCCATTCATGGTAGTAGTTTGTAACTTCTTCAGTGGAGAATGCTGGCCGTTTACCAAGTCACTATCTTCCTCTCGATCCACTGGCATCCCAAAGTCAATCAAGCACATTGCCCTACATCATAGACAAAATCTCAAAACATTATGTTTAACATCAAAATAGTTAGCAAAAGAATGTTGTGCATGTATGCTTCTAAAGACCACCATGGAAGATTGAAGTTAAGCACGAGTTATGAGCCAGCTGTTTTACCCTTGAAATAAACTAAACTTCAATTACCTATCATTAATTACATATTACAAGGGAACTGCTATATAAATCCTGTTTAGATCCCAAGAAGGAGAATAAACAGAGCAAAAAACAATTGCAAGGAATTAATTCAGAAATGCTTTTCCCCAGCCAGCATCCTACCAAACCTCACAAAAAAACATCTACGAAGCCAGTAACTATCCCATGGTTGAAATTTACACCCCTCAAATATAATGTTTGGAAAACTGTTCTTGGAAGAGCAGTGTGGGAATGAATGGATGAGAATGACGCCCATTCACTCCTACTCAAAAATAAAATGGGTGACTAAAGATGGACAAATTTACACACCAATCCATTGATGTAATCACAACTGAGAATACAAATAAGGAGAGAAGAGCAGCACCTGGCACTATAAATGATAACAGAAGGAGGGCTTGACATAGGCAGGAACGATAGCCCAATGACCTCCCCAGGAAATTCTTGGTATCTCCTCGGTAGAACAAATGTATGCCGTGTTGACCATTCTCCTAACTGTTTTGCCTCCACATCAAATGCATAGACCTGATTTGAAGAGGTTGTGACTACGAGCACATTGTTCTTTTGAGGGGGGAAACCACCAGCTGTTACAGAGGCACCATCCAATCTTGCTATAAACCAGTGTTGCCTGTTTTACCAGAGTAAAATATAATTAGTTTAGTAGAAGAAACCATGAGACTTGCGATCGCTGCATGGGACTCATCAGGTTTTTTAAATCCAATAAAAATAACCAACCAAGCAATAGGTTCCACGAACATAAGAAACCACAGACCCACATTCTACAGAACTTTCTTGAATATCAAGGGTCTCAAGTAAATTACAGGTTGCAATGAAGGGAACATACTGTAGCTACTAAACACCATTCAGAGAAAAAGTGGCTTCAAGTGCAAATAAAGCTGCACTTTAAAGAGCCTTTAAGAAGCTAGATTCCATACCTTTGTGTCTCCAGATTAAAAACATATATGTCTCCAAAGCAGTTGATGGCAGATAACCACTGCCCATCACAACTAGTAAACATTTTTGTTATGGGAGGCTCATTGGGTGGTAATTCCTCATCATTTCCCTCACAACGTGGTGTAAAGGTATGTACTAGCTCTGTGCTGCACACATCCACAACCTGCAGCACCAAAAGGCAAGTAGGAGTATTAAAAAAAGGTCAATAACAACATGATCTATTCAAGCTCCATCCACCTCAACAGCTTGATTTAGGAAAAGTGAGGGTAACAAATAAATTTGTGAAAGACAAGGGCACATGTTTTCACCAGAACTAAGCAGGATGTTCTACCATAAAACATGAACGCCTTAAGTCTTGCACTAGCTAATTGGAAATACAAATTTGATTGGTTTTATTTAAATCTTGCCTCAACGCATAAGATCCAAGAAAATTAGGACATTAGTGAAATTTCCAGTAACACATAAGTTAAAGAAAAAGGATGATTGCTGAAAAAAACTTACATATATCCTTCTATCATGCCCTGCTATCATCAATCGAGATGAATCAGCACTGAAAACCATGGAATGTGCATATGGCAATTTCTGAGGGAGAGGCTTTTTATTAACAGTCCACGCACTTTTTCTGACATCCTTCTTCAATTCAAAAAGGTTGGGTTTAACATGGTCTGAGTAAGCAAATAGAACCCCTGCATTAGAAATTGTGCTGCAAATAATTTTCCGAGATCCCTTAGTCTTAATTCGAGCTAGAATATCAGTTGTTGCACGGCCCCTTGACGGACCAGGACCAGTCATGGATCCACCTTTTGTTTGAACACAGAGTATATCTAACCAGGAAGATGACTGGACTAGAAGCAAGCAATTCTGGTTGAATACAGTATTAAGAGCCAACTGAATTGGCACTCTTTGGGGTGCTGGGCAGATATCATGGGGTGAGAACTTAGTGAATTCCTGAGCAGAATAGGCAAAGAGCTTTGTGTCATCACCAGCAGAGATAAGCATAGGAACTCCCAAATGCGCCCACTTACTATAACTAAAATCAATGGGCTTTTTTTTATGACGAATTCTTTTAATTTTATCATCAGCCAAAGGATCTGTCATTTAGAAGCATGCGGTGTCAGTAAGTGAGAAACATTAAAATGCAGAATCAAAGGCAAAAAAAAATAAAGCATACACATAAGCATTTGCAACATGCATGGTACATATACATACTAAAGTACCATGACAAGTACGGCACAAGGTAAAAGATACTACACACACCTTCTCGACTAATGGGTACTGCCACTGTCAAGGCTCTAACATCATGTGTATGAGCTCTTACATAACCAACATAGATCCATTTCTTCAACATCTTAGAAGAAGATATGTCATTACCAGATTCAACTGTCTCACTAGAAAGCTTATAAAGAATAACCTGCAAACAGAAGTGTAGCAAAACATTAGCCAAATAGTAAACTCACATGACTTTTATTGAATGGATGGAAACTGACATTTTTGTGAGATAACAGCAATAAGAGTATTACATAGTACTATAAAATAGAGGTTAGAAACCTCAAGGACTGAATTTATTATTTGCATCTCTTAATGGACAGTGACACAGTTAGAAAATTATAGCAAGTTTGAACTTCAAATATAAGACATATATCTGTACCTGACCATCAGATCCAGCAGAGAACACCCTGTTATGACTAGGTGCAGCTGCCAAAGCATTCACATCACCCTTGTGAGAAGTATGCGCCTGCAAAAGTGTCCCATGTTGAGAGTCCCAGAACTGAACAGCACCAGTACTGTCTGCACTAACAAGGGTCCCACATCTGAAATAAGAAACAATTATCAGAATGCTGTAAGAACTACAGCATGACCTCAAGTAATATTGCACCTGCTTAGCCACATTGAACAAACAAACAGGAATCCTTCTGTATCTACCTCAGGGCAAGTAAAGACCAAATACAAAGGTCCGGTCCGCTACCCAAACCACCAAGCCCAGCTGTAATCCGGTATATCTCGTTACCCAGCTTAGCATCCCAGCACCTTATAAACCTGCAAGAATGCTGACGTGCATAAGGTGGTATATATTTAAAATGAATATCATGAAAAAATGCTTTAGAGAGAAAAAACTACAATATTCCAGAAACTGTTAGCTAATTTTAAGATTACATCTGAAGGTTTTGAAGTCAGATTCACTAAGCTACACATGGATGACAAGTTGCAAAGAAAACTAACCCATCACTACTGCCTGAATATATTCTACTCGCATCAGGACTCCACGTCACACTTAAAACACGCCCTGCAAACAATCAAATGAGCAAATAGTTCTTCACAAAGAGGAAAGCAACAACTTGACAGGGGGTTCACAGAGGTGCGGATATCTCACCACTGACCCTGGGCAACGTTTTATTGTATGTTAACCCATCTGATTCAGGAACAGTGTATATCCGAACACACCCATCATCGCAAGCAATTGCCAGACATGGATCCTCAACAACTATTTGCTCACGTTGTTCATCCAAATCTGAATCATCTTCACTCTCACTGCTGTATTCGGACTCTTCACCACCTTTGTGTCTACCATTTAAGTACCCATTTCCAAGGTGCGGTGGCTTATGCTCTGTGTGAATAGCTGAATTACTAGAAGGCGCCACTGCCATCTGCCAAATTGAGACCCCAATTGACTCCAGCACATTCTGCCAACGAATTCAACAAAATATAGGAAAGTTATGGAGATTGTAAAATCATTAATTATTAGTATTAAAGATCACTGATTCGTGGTTCATATAGCATATATTTTCAAGTATAAAAACTACACATCAAAACTATTGATAGAAAGTCTTCAAAACAGAGAATGCAGGCAAAAATTCACCTTCTGCTTTAAATGAAAAAGATCCCACTCCGAAACTGAACCATCAATGCTAGACGAAAACAATCTACCACATGGCAATCCTTTCGAGCCAGCACGACACCACGCAAGTGACGAAACTCTCGAATTAGGGTTCCCGTGAATCGTCTACACATAATAAGTCGCAGAAAAAATAATAAAAAAAGCTTTTAACTGATTAATTAAGTTACTTTCATAAAACAAATAAAGAGTCAAAGTGAGACAGTGAAGTACCAGCTGGTTGTGCCAACCGACAGCGCCAGGAGAGACGAGCCAAATCTCCAGTGAGCCGTCTTCACGGGCAGCAGCGACCTGAGACTCGTCGGCGCTGGTGGCTAGAGATACAACTGGAGACGGCCTCCACTCGATTGAGCTGTTCCTATAAGCAGCTCCTAGCATTTCTAAAAGGCTAAACTCGAAGCCAAAAGAGAAATCGGCGAATTATATTATCTAGGGTTTAAGTTAGTAGGAAGTGATGAAGCGGTGAGAGAGAGGGACATGAAAGAAGGCGACGCGGTGCGTCTTAGGTTTTTTGCGAGGGTTTAAAGCGAGGTGATCGATTCTTTCTGTATTGTTTATACCTGGACCGGCTCGTGGACCGGTTTGTCTGTCAAACGACAGTGTTTTTTAGGTTACTAGGTTACGCTCGGGCCTCTCCTGATATAAAATATTTTGGAAGAATAAATATCAAAAGTCCATGATTCCTTAATTTGGGCCTCTGGGTGTCCTTCAATTTTAAGACTTCCATTTATGGCCCAGTTCTCGGAAGACTGGTATGAACTGCGCGCTATGCGGAAAATTTACTAGATACAGGAGAGATGAACAGGCTATCTAGAATTATTTTGAATTTTAAATAAAATTTATTTTTTAAAAATAATTCCAAACAAAATTAACAATTAACTCCTCTGGTCCATAAAAATGATAAAAAATATCTCTCATGTTAATAATTATCCTTTTTATCTTCTTTCTATTTGTTATATCTTGGTTTTAGGTTTATTTCTCGTGTTTTAAAAGTATCGAATAATTATAATGCAAGAATTGTAAATTATATCCATGTACTGTTGCGAGTGCGTCAGGACATAAAAACTTCACTTCAAATTTAACAACGGTGAAAAAAAAAAACAAAAAAAAGAGAAAGAAAAGGTCCACTGAGAATATTAAACAGATTATATTAAAATCATAGGAATAAAAGGTGCACGGCTGCACGCTTTACCTGTATTTTACATTCAACTTCTTTTATATTATTTTAATTTCAATTTATTCATGTAATATTTCTTCAATGTCAATTAACTATCTCAATTTTAAAAATCCAACTTTTTGTAAAATATTGGACTTTTTTCTCTTGACATATTTATCACTTTACACTTTTATGTTTATCATTATTATTTTTATCTTAATTTCAATATAATTTTTTTTTAATTTCTCTTGTTTTTCTTTACACTTTTTAAAAATATTATATTTATTCTTTATATCTTGAATATTTACCACTTTAGACTTGATTTATTTCTGTTTTTATCTTTATTTATTTATATTTTTTTTTCTTTGTTTTTTTTTAAATAAATTACTTTACAAAACTAAAAGTAAATAGTGTTTCAATATAACAATGGCAATATTATCTCATTTTTCTACCGTGTTAAAAAAATAATATAAGATTTTGCACATCTTTTTATTAATACATGTAATCTCACATTATTTTTTTATATACAAGCATCAATCTTTTTAATTATCGGTTATATTTTTTATTCGATGTTAAAAAATATGATGATAACATCTGCACATTATTTTTTTGCCTTGAAAAATAAATTATTCAACCCACAACAAAGCAAGTAAAATAAAAATATTAACACCTTTTATTTTATTTACCAATAAAAATAATTTTTAATTTATTTAATTAAACATGTAAATGACTTTTCAATTTATAATCATGGTTTCTTTTTGTGAAACATTGAGTTAGAAAATCCTGCATATTTGTTTTTTAGAAAAAAAAGAAATTGTGTAGCTGGTATGATATAATTTTAAAAAACCCATGTTTTTTTTCCTTTTTAATTATTTTTTAGATATCCACGTGTAATTTGTTTCATGTCCTGATGCAAAGATATTTAACACGTAGCATTCAATATAATAGATAACAGAAAAAAAGGGTGAGTATTTCATTTCTGCTTGATTTTCATTAAAAAAAATAATTAAATTAATTTTTTTAAAAAAATTCAAAATCAAAACCAAACCAAATAAAACATGAATGAATTTCGATCCACTAAAAGTCTTCGATATCTATGTTAATAATAATAAAAAAATAACAGTTACATTCATGTCATGATTCACTGCCCTCCAATAACATCTGTACTTTGGCATGATCATCTCACCTTCCTTAGTTTTCTCTGCAACCAAACAAAACATATTCAAGACAGAGAGAGACATGAGAGAAAGCTCGGGGGCTCTACCTTTTGGTTTGATCTAGGGCTGTGACCTCGGAGAGATGAGATGCAGAGAGAAAGTTGGGGCGGGGTAGGGGGCAGCTACTTTGGTTTAGTTATGAAAAGAAAATTGAATGTTTATATTTATTTTAAGTGTTGGTTGAAGAGTTGGTTCAATCGGTTTCAAATATTTAAAATTAAAATTGAATAAATCATATTTTTTTTAGGTTTTGTAGTTGGTTGATTCAATTTTTTTTGGTTTAGTTTTTTAATTTTTTTTTATTTAATCGATTTTTTAGATTTCATACAGGTAGAATGACAAAAGTAACTCAATTAACACATGAAGGCTTTCTAACAACTAACGGCAGAGTTTGCCATTCCTTCTGATGGGCTGGGTTCTCCCGTTGACCTTGTGCAAATTTGACAAAAAAAAATAAACATCAAGCACGCTGCCCATTACTGCCCTAATTTCATGCCCCAGAATTAGCCCGATTGCAGGCTTTGCTTTACGTTCAAATTCAAGCATTCTAAGTTTTTCGACTCCCACTCAAGAGTGCAAACGTTAGCTTGCTTCAGTTCAACGTCCACTAAAGAATTAAGGCAGCCTTTAATCACGGTACGGAGCTCTCCAGAAAATGTACACGGAGCTGTAATTGACCGTGATATCTGTTTAATTAATGAAAAAAGGATAATATAAAATAATTTATTTTTTTATCCCTTACTATTAATTTGATTTTAAAACAATGTTATTAAAACGGATTTGGTTACAACTTAATAACTTATTGATTTTAGATATGCTACGTTTCAAATTAAACTAAATAGAAAACAAATTAAATCAATCTAATAAATTAATTCATAACCTTTTATTTTAATATTTTTAATATATATATATTTTTAAATCTTTAAATAAAACAATTCAAATTATTCTAGCACAATCATACTTTAAAGGTACTATTTATTTTTGTGTTGTATGTGTTGAAAATATATTTAATTTGAAAAAATATTAAAAATAAAAAAAATATATATATATAAAATATTTTGATTTATTTTTAAAGTTAAAAATATTTTGAAAAATGTTTCGCAATAATAAATAAAATATTATTATTTTAATTTTAGTTTATGATTAACATTATTAAAAAAAAACTTACTTAAATGCGTAAATTTTGAAACCAAACTGTTTATCAGATCTCAGACCGAAGCCAACTTCACTATAGAAATGTTTAAAAGTAGTAGAGACTGTAATAAAATTTGTTAGATTCAATTTCTCAGACTCTCAATGGAAGACGCGTACGCTAGATCCATCACCGAGGTAACTAATCTCGTTCTCTCGATTCTTTTACGCTACAATATTGGCTTAACAATGGAGGGGATCAAGTTCTAACAAGCTATGGCTGCTTTCTCTCTAGGTTTTGGATTTTTTCGGGGTTGACCCTGGAAAGGGGCTCAGCGATTCTCAGGTATGCGTGCTTCTCTGTTTTGAACTGAATTTTCTTGGCGAACAAGTGAAACAAATTGGCTTGGATTTCCCCCATCTAATTGATTATTAGGGTTCAAGTTCAAGTTTTAAGATTTATTATTTTTGTTGATGGTGTTGTTGCAGGTGGCGCTACATTCAAAAATTTATGGTAAAAACGGTATGTTCAGACTCTGATTTTTTTAATCCAGTTGAATCTGCATTTCAAGATTGTTTCCTTGTAGGTGTTTGTTTTTTCATTTACTTTTAAAATGTTTGTTGGTTATTTTGTTCAAGTGCTCGTAATCTGCGAGTATTTTGATATATCTATGTAGTGCTACAAAACATATACTGATTAAAATGTTCCATCAGCAACTATCCTCATCTTTGTGACATTGGATTCTTTTTCCTGTTTGTCAAAAAAATAAAAAACTAAAATTTATTATGGATTTTAACTCCCTTTTCTTTTCCATCGAATGGCTCGTGTCCTTTGGCTGGACGGTTCACTTGTGGTCTGCAGTGCTGCCTGAAGAGACAAGTAAGTACATGGCACACGCCACTGGTTTCCCTAGATTTTGAATGCTTAAACTGCATTTGTGTTAATCATATGAAACTTCCTGGTTCATCTGTTTGCCTTTTGTCTTGTATGTTAGTCACATGTGAATTTTTGTATAGTTGCTGGTTCCTCTCCTTCATGTTTGATCTGGGAACTTAGTTGTGTTTAAGGCTTAGTTGAGTTGAGTTTGTGGATATTGTTTAGGTACTACTTGTTCAGGATGGTTGAGTTAATATGGAATCTGAACTAATTAAACTAAAATATGATCAAGAGGGGGGGAATGAAGGGAAGAAAAGTATGGAGAGAGAGAGTTTCTTAGACTGCAGTGATACTATTAACTTCCTAATTGAAAAGGTTGAAAATTTATATAGTTGCTTGTTGATCTTGGAGGTTGTTTGGGTTGGCCTACAACAACCTTGCTTTAAAATTTGCCCAAATCTGATGCAGTCAAAGTATGTCCGTGATGTAGCATAAAGCGAAGATAAAATTAGGGTTCTCAAGCTATAAAGTTATAGACCTAACTATAAAGAAATCAAGAGAAAATTCTTTGATATTTTTATTAAACCTAAATAATAGTCTTGATCTTCATAAAATAAACCTAACATCCCTATTTATATTAATCTTAGAATCCTAAGGATTCCTAAATAGTAAAATACTTACTATATTAAAAGTCCTAAGCTAAGTAGGAAACAAATAATTATAATCCAAACTTAACTAAGAAAATAATTAAAATAGGAAAACAATAACTTTGGGCATCATATCACATGCTTTCAGGTTTCTTTGCGGATTTCTTTTCAGACTTGGCCTCGTCAATCTGGTCTATAAACTCTTGGTATAATTGTTTTATGTCAGTCTCCTCCACTTGAGAAAAATTCATCCTTGAGTTATCTGTCATAAACTGAACTTTTCCACGCCAAGGGAACAAATACTTAAAATATAATATCGTAGCTAACTTATTCACGAAGTAGCATGTCTTTGACTTGTGATTTTCAAAATTTAATTTATGGTGCGTGTATAATAAGGAAAAATCCATATTTGATGTTATTCTTTCCATTCCTATGAAGTTCACTTGCAGTTCATTCCCACATTTTTCTACTTCAAACTTGAGTTCAATGTCATCTATGTCCTCTAATACTTCAACTATTGTATTTAAAGGAAAGCCAAAATAATCTTCCATAATATCTCTAGAAGACTTGACAGAAATTACCAGGTCCTTCATGTCCTTGTTTGCAAGATCTTCATCATCATATAAATCTTCTCCATAATCTCCATCAAGTTCGCACTGAGCATCCTTGTCATCGAAAGGTCTTGCTTATACTAACTTTGAATCACGTTAATTGATTTCTGTCTCTCGGGTTGTGGTTGTATGTCTTGATCTGACAAGGTCCTTACGACCCCTATCAAGTTTATCTTCATCAACACCCTTCACATAGACAATTTGTTGTCTTGGTGAAATTTTAAGAATAGCTCTAAGATCGGCCTCAAGGCAAGTCTCCAAGCATGTTTCTCTCCTCTTTGCAATTCCTGTTTGTGCCTCTCATCAGCCGAAATAGATCTTCATTAGATGAATACCCGTAATCATACTGACCATACCTGTAATTACGCGGGCGTCATCCTCGACACGTGCCTCTCATCTTCCTCGGTTCATCCTTGCGCGCAACCTTAGTGCCTTAAGCCTGCTTGGTTGTAAGGTCATCAAATATGGCGTTAATGTCGCCAAACCCAATTTGCACCCGCCTTTCTAAAGTTGTTATCACTGCTGAATGGTGATTTAGCTGATCCTAAACAGCCTGCATCCCCTGATCACTATCATAGAGATGGTTGCCATCGCCTTCTCCACGATTCTCTTCACGGTTCACCATTGATCTGGATGTTGACCCGTTATGATATCACCTGACGCAGTGTAAAACGAAGATAAAAATGGGGTTCTCAAGCCCTAAAGTTACAGATCTAACTGTAGAGAAATCTATAGAAAATTCTCTGATATTTTTATTAAAACTGAATAATAGTCTTGATCTCCATAAAATAAACTAAACATCCCTATTTATATTAGTCCTAAAATCCTTTATAGATAAGGATTCATAAATAGTAAAATACTAATTAAATTAAAAGTCCTAAGCTAAGTAGGAAAAAAATCATTAAAATCCAAAATTAATTAGAAAAATAATTAAAACATGAAAACAATAACTTTAAGCTTTATATCATATGCTTTCGGGTTTCTTATTCAGACTTGGCCTTGTCAATCTGGTCCATAAACTCTTGGGATAATTGTTTTACATCAACTAGGTTGGGTCTTATGGTTTTTGATGGTTTGATGCAGTATTGGGTTAAAGTTAATTGCAAGAGACTTTCACAAATTGGTCAAAGATAAGCTTTAAATGGGGTTATTGGTGCTGAATAAGGCTTTGGCTGATGTTTGGGCTATTTTCTTGCCCTTTGGAGGGTTGGGTTTTAGAGAGGAAATAAATGGAATTTTGAGATGTGGGGAGTCATCTATTCAAGACAATAAGATGAGTTTCTTGAGAACTCTTTATTTGTGTCTCTTCAATGCATCATCATTCATGGATGTGATCCTGTTGAAGATTCTTGATTGGCAATGATATTTGGATACTCAACTTGTTTCATCCTGATTAATTGACATCAATTGAGGGTCAATAATTCTGCTTCTTATTGCATTTAAGCTATCAGTGATAATGGATGGTTTTATTTAGAAAAATAAATACCTTCTCGAGGCTTATATGTCCCACATTTCTCTCTATGCAGGAACTCCCTTTTGGAAATTGGTTCTAAAACAGTTTGATGATTTGCTTGTTAAAATATTGATTGCTGCTGCTGCTGTTTCTCTCGTTTTGGCTTTGATTAATGGGGAAACAGGCTTGGCAGCTTTTCTGGAGCCTTTTGTAAGATATGATTTCTCTCTTCTTTCAAATGAATTGATTGCTGTTACATGCCAACAAACCGAGCTAGTGTACTGATACTTAAACTCATGTAAGCTTTACATTGGATGTCACACGGCATGGAAAACCAAAAGTTTCATCCTTGTCAGGATTAAATTAAAGTCAGGTTGCATATGTATATTGTTTCAGTATTGACATACATTGAACAGTGTTCATTAGTGAAAGATCAGACATTTTTAAGGAAATGCGTCAACTCTGGATCCTTACTGTTTTAGAAAAGGTTAATATGAGAATCCCTGCTCTTCAGTTGTAAAAATAAGATCTTCTCCTCTTAAAAAGGTCTTTTGTTGTTTTACTTTGAATGCACGATATTCAATGACTTCTCATCCCTCCATTTTTTTAGTTTCATATATACAATGACTATGATTTTGTATTTTGAAATTTTAGATTCTTTAATTACATGCTGCAGGGCATGGCAAAAACCAAAGTTTCATTCATGTGAATCAAATTAAAGTTGTTTTTTTTTTTTCAAATAATAAATGAAGGATACGTTTCTGCTTTCACATTTGGTATAAAGAGATGATAATATGGACAAATCATCATGAGTTCCTTATCAATGATTAAAAATAACAACATTTATATTGGTAATGGAAACTGCAATTTTCTAGTTTAGGATGGTATGCTCAATGTTGGCCTATTGTTGAGTCGGTATTAATATTATCCAATTTAAAATGAGGTATCATGGGCCACATAATTTTTGTTGGTTACAAGGATATGGAAATATTTAAAGTACTTTATGCAAAGAAACAGGCTGATGTGATCCGGAATTTATTTTGGTGTTTTATCTATATCTTTCTTCCTTATTTTTTGGTATGCATGGTATGTAGTAGTTGGCACAACATACAACTCATATATATGGTTTTTCTATCACTCAGGTTTCCATGTCTACATACTTATTTTTTGGTTGATGGTCCAAGTATGTTTCTCTGCTGATTTTGTTATATGCACAGGTCATCCTGTTGATTTTGGCTGCAAATGCAGCTGTAGGTGTAATTACAGAAACAAATGCTGAGAAGGCTCTTGAGGTGAGTTATGGAGTTCTCATGATTCAAATAAACAGTAGCTGGCATCTGGACATGGATACTATAGATATGATTTTTAATTGTTCTAGTAAATAACAATCTATTAATGATGTAATTTACATGATTCTCTACACTCTGCTTGTCCTTCTACACATTTTGTGGCAGCTGCCTGTTTAAGCTTTGAATGAAATTGGATGAATGCAATGTACTTGTGCATCTCTTGTTTTCACCTAGGAATGTTGGTGCTTATTGGTCACTTTGATAAATTTAATCTACCCTCACAACTGGAAGGACCATGGTACTGACATCTTGCATAGAAAATGACATCATTCTGCAAAGATTATGTTTTTGGTCAACAGAGGTTCATCTTGTGTTGATTATGGTTATCTCCCTCTTGCTTGCAGGAATTACGTGCCTATCAAGCTGATATTGCTACTGTGCTGCGAAATGGTAAGCCAAAAATTTAAAGAAACAACTAGATGGTTGTGATGCTGGCCTTGTTATAATGATATTAATTTCTTGGTGCATTGTGTGTGCTTTTTTGTTGCCGTTGTAGAGATTTTTCTGTCAATTGTCTGGGATTATTAGCTTTGGATAAAGTTTTATTTAGTTGTTTGCCCTTTATCTATGACAATGCTATTGTGGTTCTCTCAATGATATCACTAGCCGCTTTAGCATTAAACCTTTTCCTAACCATTTTATGGGTGGGGCTGTATTTGGCTGGCTTATAGGTGTACGTTTTACTCTTGAGGGGTAATTAAAAACTAGCAATCCATGTCAAATTCTTGTTGCCTTTTCATTGAGTAAGGGTTTCCTGTAGTCAAGAACCCCAATGAAGAACATTTGTCCTCGTGTTTCTTTGTTTTAGGGAGCTGTTCTTCCTGGTTGAACTCATGTAAGTCTGTGGGTTCTTCAATTTTTGACTTGGTCAGATTCCTCTTTGTTGGAGTGCAGAGTGTTTGTGGTATTTTAACTTTCGATGTATTGAACTTCATTGACTAAACATATGTTGTTCAACGCATGTCATTTTCTGTATACTCTCATCATCACTTATTTTACTGGCTTAAATTTTGCAAGTCCCACTGAAATCTGAACCTAGACTTCTTGATTTGACAGTTGTATACTTATATGAGTGGGTAGTTGTGTTGTTTGTAATTGTTACTTTAAGCCCATACTACATGTTTTTTCCATCTTTTTGGCTGAGAGTTCACAAATTATATATTTGATTCACTAGATATGTTGGGTTTTTTTTTAACTTCGTGTCCATCTATTGTCACAGGTTGTTTTTCCATACTTCCTGCTACCGAGCTTGTTCCAGGCGATATTGTGGAAGTCAGTGGTATGTTAATCGTATGGTCTAGTGATCAGAGTTAGTAATTTATTATCATGAATGAAAATGCTGAGGATATGACATCAGGTTCTTTTGTTTTCTAAAATAGTGGGATGCAAGGTTCCTGCTGACATGAGAATGATTGAGATGCTAAGTAATCAGTTACGTGTTGATCAAGCAATCCTTACTGGTACAACAGCCTTTTCCTTGGATAATGCAAATGATTTGTTCAATTACATTCATCTAGCTCAGACAGGGGAAGGATTTAGTTATTCTTTAATCTGAAGGACGCCAATATGGGTTTCTTCATAAATAAATTAATGTGATTTTTGTGCTTCCATTGCCATTCTAGTGTGGATTTACACTCGCATGCTACTTGGCTATATATGTCCCATTCTCACAGCCACTTTTTTGACTGCCTTTGCATTCATATAGTGACTCGTATATGGACTAGGCCATGCATTGACACACCTCAATCCTTTTCAATTTAGACCATGTCATGTGCCATACACTCCATTGCCACTCTTGTGGGCTCGACGATATGTTACATTCCCCTAGCATTTTGTTGTGGGCAAGGTCAAACACCTTACACTCCCACGATCATTCTTTATAGGCTAAGCATCTAAGACATGCCTCTTTGTACTCCCAACGTTTCATGGGTGCTGTATACAGTTTCTGTTTTATTTACTACAGATAATCATACAATTTTGAGTTGACTTTTTGTTTATTTTGTTTATGTTTCGTTTGGGATTCTCTCTAATTACTTATTTTTGAAGCGTAACAGGATTTGGTTGAACTGATGATTTTGTTTGATTACTCCAGGTGAGAGCTGTTCTGTTGAAAAAGAGCTTGAGTCCACCATAGCAACAAATGCTGTGTACCAAGACAAAACAAATATTATTTTCTCGGTATTTTTTTACCTTTGTTGCAGTTTTCATCAAATTCAC
>Ga0307511_10002547_pt1 | contig 19046 bp, 25 predicted proteins | sample 13_EM_MG_FD_200266 | JGI IMG/M metagenome (GOLD analysis project Ga0307511, IMG submission 200266) | Populus trichocarpa ectomycorrhiza microbial communities from riparian zone in the Pacific Northwest, United States - 13_EM | ecosystem: Host-associated > Plants > Roots > Unclassified | place... | reverse complement strand
AAAGATAGGCCCTCACACATACACACATGTCAATGCCAGACGAAAGTTCATAATCCAAGATATCATGAGATGAATCCCCGTGTACAGAGAACCTAGACTTCTTCCTCCATCGGATGTAAAACATTCCGTCCCACCAGCCAACCGACCTTTGCTACCCAACGATCCCTTATGTCCTTCATTACATTCCAGCCCTCAGGACCTCTCGCGTCCGCAAATCCGTCTAGTGTCCGCTCCCATGCACGGACAGTTTCGCCCCCGAACATACCGCCCTCGTGGTTAACCACTTCACCTATCCTGTCTATCCACGCTACCCACTCTTGCGAGAGACGGGGAAGTAGTAATGGCGCCAGCGAGGATTGGGCAAGGGGTGGTTGCGAGATGATATGTGATGTAAGCGCAGAGAGAAAGAGGAAAGTCTCGGTTGGATGGGATTTGTCTTTGTGTTGTAACTGCAAAGCGGCTGCGTAACTTCGCGATGAAGTACCGCATCCTTGAGGTATCTCAGTGGTGGAGACGTAGGAAAAATAAGGGATATATGACACGCAGGCAGACACAAAGTCGTTGATGTGGGGTCTTAGTCGAGACAAAACGTAAGACTCCCGCATCTGACTGCCATCTGTTCCATTGTTGGGCCTTTGACAGTCAAGGCCGCTGAAAGTAGGTCTGGGTGGCCCAACCCCGAACCCAAACCCTAGAGAGGAAGTGGTGGAACATGAAGTAAACGTTGGTGTATTGGAATACGGATAGGCATCTCGTAACTTCCTGCTGGACTGGTCCAGGGCTTGTATGGCCATTTCAAGAGTCGGTCGTGGTATAAAAGGTAAAATGAGGGACTTGAGTGACGGCTGCGCATTAATCATGGCATTCAACAGTGGCAATAAAGATTGGGGGGGTAAGCTCGCTGTCCCCCGAGCATCAAATGACTGGGAACTTGGCAGATCTGAGGACATACCAAGTAAGATGCCAACATCTACGTCATCCTCTTCGTTTCGTTGCTTCGATTCTTTTGTATGGGAATCATCCTTCGCATCGGTGGGCTGTACCAACTTTGCCCGTTTCGGGGCCGAGCGTTTTGGCCGCTCTGGTGTTGGGCTACGGTCCATTGTCACGTCCCTTGCTGTCTGGCGCGGGGACTCTGCTTCATCGTCGGGCTCATGACGACGCTTGTGTACTCGCTGTATGGGATGCGGGATGTTCATGTGCGAGGACAGCTGTTGCAAGGCAGACGGTTGCTTGTGGCCAGCCTCTTGCTTGCCTGAACCGTGAACTGATGACCCCCCCGGCAGACCAAATCCAAATCCAAAGCGCGACGAGGGGTGGTTCACGGGATTGTGAAGGAAGTCTAGCTGTGGATACACAACGTTCGCCATTGTTGTAGGTGGGGGCCAGAGTGAGAGAAGACTCGTCGGTATAAGCTTTGTGTCCAAGTTGTGCCGCCTGCCTGATGCAATGAGGCGCGGAACGAGCACGTGACCCGAAAGAAAATATAAGGCCTCTTTTTTTTTTTCTTTTTCTTCTTTCTTCTCATCTTCGACGTGCCATGGTGAGTCGCGCCTTGTATCTCTCTCGCAGTGACGACACATTGAATCGCTACGTCGAAGCTCCTTGTGGGCTCGTGAATTATCTCATATACCCAAATTTCCGAGCTTTGTGGTCATTCCTTTGTTGTTCATTTTGCTGATGCGTGTTGCCAGACCCCCACGGCTTCCTGTTCTCGGAGGTGAGCTCACAAGTTCTTTGTAACCAATGTGATGCAATAAAATAGAAGTCAAGCCCTGACCTTGTCTCAAGGACAAGTGTTGATGAGCATCCATGCTAATACTGATCCCTTGGCATCTCGTGTCTATTTGAATGTCTGCTGACTCCTACACTGGCAGATACGACGTCTGCATAGATTTGGTGTAACTGGGAGATTGGCTATGTACCTGGGGTTTAATAATATATCTATTATCTTACCGTTTCAACTAGTGCGTTGTTTAGGATGATGTCGAAAGTAAGTTAGCTGTCCACATAAATAATACTGCGAGGGCAACTTTTCCTTTTAATCCAAGCTGGCCCTCTTTCCATGTGTCTCGGTACTGTATTGCTTGTAATGTCAAACGTTCTATCCAGCGTTGAGGTTGGGTCGGCCTGCCATGTTCAGGCGCGCAGCCCTCATCGTAAACAGAAGGCTCATCCTCGCCTGCTGCAGCCAAGGGTACAGCTTCTGAGTTGGTGTTCCCGTTGACAACCTGTCTGGTGGTTGCACGAAAATTTGTCGGTAGTGACTTCTCTGGCTGATGACATATCCGCGATGTAATTTCCCCGCTGGCCCATGCAACTTGATGGGACACGTATACGAAGATGAACGACATGAGAATGAAATTGAGCGCGCGCCATTTTGTTCCGGGAATGATCAGGATACCCTTCGTGTCTCCGGCAAGCCAGAAATGGTATTGGATTATAAACGTCTCCAGAGAACATTTCCCAATAAATGCGAACGCACGAGAGGTGCAGGTCCGTAGTAGCGGGCTAGCATTACGCAGGATGACGAAGGCAAAGATCGGGAGAAATGAGATGTAGGGGTGCCAAGCATTGTATGTGAACTTGGATTCCTGGTTCAGCTCGAAACCAAAGAACCACAATAAGACGAGAACAGAGCACCCGCATGCTGCCTTGACCAGCGCGGGCCACATAGGGTGGTCAGTAAGGTGACGTTCGCGGACCTTAATGACTACCACCGCAGTCAACATCCCACAGTAGACTATGTATTGGTCGAGGGTTACCCGGAATCTCCACTCCCGCGCTGACCAATTGATATTGAATATTTGCTTCAGGACGTCGAAGAATGACTCCAGGAGGAGGTCCTGTTTTATGAACATGGCGAACATAGACATGGAAAAGAGCATCTTGCACAAGAGGAAAGGTATGTTGTCGTTGAATCTGGATCCGATTGCCATCGTGACGTAGATTATCAAGAACCACATAGACACTAGTGGCGCAAAGTAGTACGAAAGATAATCCGTGTTCATGGTGTATACGAGCACGATGGTAAGAACGTTCAAGCGAATCATTACCTGCGCGAAGGGTGATGGTTAATAAAAATATATGCGATGATTCAGTCACTGACTTGAGCAATGCGAAGAAAACCAAAGTCTGCTTTCTTCAAATAGAAGGTTGTGTGACCATAACCAGTCATGAAAAGATATGCGGCAACGAGAACTCGAATCGGGTTGTAAATCCCAGATATCTTCGACGCTCCAAGGTAGTGATAAATAAGGATTGCAACTGAAAAGGAAGGTCAGATGCCAGCTACATAGCGTCATGCAAGACATACTCTGCATCCAACCCTTCCACTCGTCACTTTGGTCGCGATTTAAGAAACCCAGATCCTTGTCGCCTCGGCGTACGGTGGCTAGCCCCACAGAGAGAGAGGCAAAGGAGAGGAAGGCAAAAACCCAGGGATTAAATTGCTTCTGTTCCTTGAACCACAGTCCAGTGCGGTCTGCAAAGTATATAATGCACATCGCAGCACCGAAAATTACCACTGGAAAATAACCTTTTCCAGGAGTTTGAAAACCTGTGTTAACGGTGAGGCTAGAAACGAAGCAAACAGGGTGCTTGTTGCATGCTTACAGAATTGAAATGAAGAGATAGCAGTGTATGTCGCAATAGCAATCAGAATGATCAACTGTATTGAAGATGGCCAAGGGTAGGCTCGACAGCATGTCTTATCCATGGGTGGGGTTTTAGGAAATTCGTTGTTGCAACGTAGATTAAGTAGAATATTGGCTTGAATCCGGACTACAGGGTCCGAGAAATGTAACCCGTCCTCTGTCAGAGAGTCTCCTAGCAGCTTATTGAAAACGAGAGGAAACCGGACGGGGACAGTAAGAGTGGACCCAATCGACGACCAGAAAGAACGGGTATATGATGGATTGATGCGGTGATAGAGGTCCGAATTCATTGCATCTATGTCCGAGGAATGCATGGTATTGTATCGTTCCGGGGAGAGTTTTGAAGTGACGATATCTTCCACTGGAAGAAATACTATTTCATCTGCTGGTTTAATGCGTGCAACGGATATTGTTCCAACGTGTGACTGTACCATAGCCTCCCAAGCTGGGAGACCCCCTGAAGAATTGGCATACCGAAGATACCAAAGGCCAGACCCGAGTACAAGAAGGGCAGGCGACTGTAGGCTCATATTTCCGACGCGCTCTTCCTTGGGATGGACCAATGCTAAGGTAGACGAGGTGTTCAAAAATGGGTCCCAAATAAAATCGAGAATAATGTTCGAGTCGGTGACAAGAGAATGGTCAGCATGCTTCCGATCATCTTCAGGAGGCGCACTGGGTAGTTTGGGATCAACAAGGTGAACAAGTTGAAAATATAACGTCCGGGTCACTGAATCGCCTGCAAACACCACTCGTCGAGACGCGAGACAGCGAGCAGCGTCTTTGGGTTGATACTGATGTAACATACACCCTAAAAGATGCAATGAAGAAGCGCAAAACATCGCAAGACCATGTACTCGCCTTCCGGCTGCCAGTTTCGTTGTGCGTCATCTAACCAGCTGCCTTTGGTCACGAGCGCATCGCAACGAACGGGATCGAGATAATCTAGAGCAGCAAAGTCTGTATTTCGCAACGTCAAGACGTGCTCTAGCACATACCAAACAAAAACCACCGCAACACGCCTGCCAGTACGGAGAGCACCAAAATGGACAACGCCAGGACATTGTACCATGACAGTTCGAGTCTCTTGGTTGACATGAGGGCGGGAACAGAAAGGGTGGCGAAGCAAAAACTATATACATAGTAGTACAACACTACCACACTGTTTGGCAACCGTTTCAAGGGCAATATTGTAAATACATGGCATTTGCAAATGTAATGTAAGTCCGTCGCTACATAGACAAATGACAGACAAAGGTAAAATGAATGTCCAGCCGGGCACTACTATGCCATGAACGGAAGTTATATACTAGTACCTCCGGTGGTTGTGGTATACGTGGTAAAACCTGGGATAACTGGTTAGAAACCCAGAGATTGAAGTTCAACTCCAAAACTCACCAGTCCCTTTACAGTAGTTGTTGGACGATAAGGGTATGCAAGACAGATACCGGCAGCCAGAACAGGCTAACAAACACAGTTGGTGAGGGACACGAAAACTAACTCTGAGAAGAGGGACGCACCAGCATACGGATCTGACGTGTAAAAATTGCGAATGAGCACTACAAACAGCACGACCGCCAGAGGAATTGCAGCCAGCCTGAAAGCCCACATAATAGTCTTGTGTCGCTTTGTATGGCTGATCACGGGATAAAAGGTTGTCCCAACGAGAAGGCCCATACAGAGACCTCCAAGGTGGGCTAAAATGATATCAGTATTAATGGAGGATGGCGATAGCAAGCTCACACACCGAAATTGTCAACATCTTCGTGGTAAAGGTTATCAGTCGGGTTGGATTATATAGTACAATACCACACATACATGGAATATAACCAAGGGCAATACCAAACAGGAGTTCCACCGACATCCAAGCAAGCTAAGTATATGTGAGACTCACACTAGAGTGAAGATGTGGAACACATACCCTTTTCCAAGGCCGGGAATGATATTGCCAATGAGCGAACAAATCCACCCAAGTCACCTAAGGCTACGTCAAAATTTCATTAATCAATCACAACCCTGAGGGTACGCACCGCAACGGTGCCAAAGATGGCACCGCTGGCACCCACGGATGGCGCACCAACAAGTGCGAAGTTTCCACCCAAGACATTCCTATGCAGTGTGACCACTGGAATTTACAAAGGAGCTTGCAACATACCCAAATATTCCAGCAGCAAAGTAAGTAATTAAGAAACCGCCTGAGCCCATTTCTCGTTCAATCTGGTCAGTGATGGTCAGTCCAATTCGGTGTGGAGTGCACACGAACTACCTGAGCAGACAAAGTCAACTGTGCCAGCATGTTCAGTAGGATATGAATGATGCCCGCATGAAGGAATATGGGAGTGATAAACCTAAACCATCAAGGAGAGTCAAAAAATGTAAATGTCTTAGTCAGAATTCTTTTTTGTTCACCGAAACCACTGGTTTGGAGTTCCGTTCGCAAACCCTCCAAACCCACACACATCCTCGATAGAGCATAAACTAGTCGGAGGGTTTGCAGTGTCATTAAGGCCTAAAACAAAGGTGCTGAGGACTAACAAATCATTCAAGGGGCTTGTTCCGTACATGGCATTAATGTGGAAGAGGAAAGGCCCGTTACAGATTTCATGCATGGCGGAAAACGAGCACCGAGATTGATAAGCGCACTTGCCGATGGGCCCAGCATCGGATTCACGACAGGCTAGACAACAGTAAATACGACCTCGTCAATATCAGATCAGGTAGTCCACAGACCTTGAAGGACAACGGTGATCCCTGTGCTCGGGCGTTCACCACTAATTCGTTAATGAACACCCCAACCATTGCAATAGTCAGAGCCCACACTGAGACACGTCAATACAGGAGATATCGGGAAGTTTGAGCAACGTACCAATAAAAGGATGTTTCTGCCGACCGATTCCTCGCTTTTTGTTCTCAATGCGCTGGTCTAACGGATATTTTCCTGTACCAAAAACCTTCCGCCATGCCTTCTCTCCCTCTATACTTCGCTCCTTTCCAGCGGGCTCTGCATAATCTGATGATCAAGCGGTATCAACCATGGTCCCGCACATTAACGTATCTTAATGCATACCCAAGTCTTGGAAGTGTACCGTCCTACCCATGTCTGCGGCATTTGGAACCAAAGATGCTTCGTCCGTCTTCCCGGTGACTGACATCAGGTGGGTCGGGGAATGCGGGTTATTATCGCGGTACGGAGATTCCAATATACTGGGACTTGGAGAACGCCCTTCAGAATGTATGACCGAGAGGCGTTCACCGGTAGATGGGATGGGAGTGACGTTCTGTTGACGGTAATTGTTCGCCAATAATTGGGCCTCCGTTGTATCCCATCCTGGAAAAGGAACCGATGGGTCTATGGCAGGGATACCGCTTGTGGAGGTTGTAAACGTCTTGGAGTCGTCGTGGGATAAGTAGTCGAGAGGACGAAAGGGCTCATCTCTTGCACTGCCCTCCGAGAATGGATCCACAAATCCCTGGGACGTTGGATAGTTGCTATCGTATCGTATCGAATGCGCCATTACAGTAAGTAATTGCTACTAGATAAAAGCAGCGCGGAGGGAAGGTAAGTGAACGAGAGTGTTGCAGCGGGATGGATTCTGCCACGAACTTCAAGGTTTCCGACACCGCCTCAATTTGCTTGTCCCTTGGCCAAGACGACGTTACGATGGGCAGTCCACAGCAAGTCCACAGGGCTGTATTGATCAGAGTCTGCCAGAACCGATATGTAGTATGAGAGTCCTACTGTACATTCCTGTTGTCTACGATATGCAAAGATTACATTTTTGGTGTGACAGCACTGTGGTAGCATTGAAATGAAGTAAAAATCCACGGTGTTAGTGAGATAACGGTATGATTACTACAGGGCCACAAGAGGCGATAACTGGTCACCGCCTAAGCTCAGGCGTCCCCTGCTCCGGGCAGATGGTTTGCGGGTGAGCGGCGTAGACTGGGAAGCGGCACGAGGAATGTTAGTAGTATCAATCCGGAGGTCCTCTATGTCGCTTGGTGTGCTGGACGACTCGTCTCCACCATAATCTGTGTAATGCACTTCTAGAGGCCTTGTACGACTCGAAGATGGCGCCAAACCGTCTATCCATCGCAAGGTCTTAGTGCTAATGCCACGGACTCTGCAGCTTCGGCATTTCCATTCCATAGGTCCCTGGCTATTCATTGGACCGACACCGCGGACATCAAAGCCAGTGAGGCGCCTGGCATAATCTGGGACGTGTGTCTTGACTGGGCTCGCAGACAGTCTGCGAGGGTCCGAAGGGAGGAACAATGGTAGCATATGACGGGAATCCAATAGCTCCCCAAGTACTTGCGGGGCCTTGGGAGGTTCCCATATGGTTTTGTCAAACGTTCGATCAAACAAAAGGTCGACGTTGTGCGCACTCGCTGACGTTTCTGTTGTAAAAATGCTCGATGTTGTGACAGTAGCGGGATTTCCGCTAATCACGGAGCTATCGTCAAGATCGTGTTCCCGTTCGCGCTCACGTTCACTGATCTAGCTCGCGAACATTAATTTGGAGAAGATAGATGATCCTTTCTACTCACCTCTTTGCGTAAGGCTTCTACGCCAATTTTCACTCGATGCCGCTCCCAGTCCTTTTGAAGTTGAGTCAGATACTGGACGCACTCGTCGTTCATCCGGCCTTCATTGACTTCGTATTTGTAGTCCCGGACAGCCCGTCTCATCTAGGGTGAAATATGTCAACAACCATATAATCACTCGTAAATGTTTTAGCAACCTGGAGGGGGTTGATATTCCTCATAGTTTGTATGGTCGCAACCAAGTCCGAGAAATCAGTGATAGATGACAATCGCTGAAAGGAACACTTAATCCTGTCGTCAGGAACATTGTAGATCTAGTACCTGTAACCAAGTAAGAAGGTCTTTAACAGGTGAGAAGTGCGCCTTCATTCCACGGGGCAATCCCATATCATCGATCCAGTCTTCAAGCATCGACATGTTCATGCCAACCTGGATTGCTCGTGATCTTTGCTCATGAGAATGGGCATACGTGCTAGGGCATGCAACGCACCTGCACAGAAATTTCTTACGTGTCAAAACACGATTAAATATTTCGCCTGAACACATCAGTAATATCGTAAACATCAAAGTCATTTACCCACTAGACGTCCAGTACATGACTTGAGACCAAAACTGGGTGATCAACACCGGATTGATATCCGAAAGTGTCAACAGGATATGTAATGCAGTAAGGAACGAAAATAGTTCTTGCGAGCTACTTGAGGGCGAGCCATCGGCGATGGTCATGTTATTAGGGGAAGCTGGCGCCCTTGCACGGGAAAGCGTTTGCCGGAGTGACGATAGCGCTTTTGGTGTGGCAGGGGTGGCACTGATCGAGTGCATGGCTGGCGAAGGCGGTCGCGTTGGAAGGAATGGAGGAGAGGGTGGCATTCCATTTCGTGTAGGAGTGTTTGATGTATGTGGTACCTTCTTTTTGCCACTAAACGGCCGGAGAAAGGACCACTCGGATTCAAACTGAACCGTGTCGACGGAGACCAAGGCATTCTCTAATATTGCAGCATCCAGCAGCTGGTCTATTTTTCTCTCGGCGAAGCGGATGATGAAAACTAATAAGGGTATCGCATTCAGCATAATCCTAGAGAATGACAAGCAATTTACCAAAGACAGAATTAACGACTTGTTCCAGCAGTTCGAATGATCCAAGCATTTCGCAGGTGTCGTTTATCGAGTTGTCACACTGCATAAGATGGAGCCACACGGTGGCATTGTAAAACCAAAATATCAGGCAAGTGACGTCTTCTGAGTTGTTCTGTACGAGCATGGAGCAATCATAAGCGCTACTGGGTACGAACACTTACGAAGAATTTTTCCTCGATAACATCAGTGGCTCCAAGAATCAAATCTTCCAGCCACGTTGCGTCACACATCAGGCATGCGAAACGCGCCATAAGATAAAGAGTGTTAGCAGGTTCAGCGTTTCTGGCTGTCGCCCGAAAGTTTGTGATGACGGTGTCAAAGATATTGTGTAGTTCTTGAGGAGACCAGGCGAGCATTGACGTGAAGTCCAAGGGAGGTGTCTGCAGTGCAGATCAGTCTCGTAAAGATACCATTACCATGGACACCACTTACATACGTCTCTTCATTGGATTCATCGTCGACTTCAGAATCAGATTCGTTAGAGGAGAATTCGGATTCACTATCACCCCACCACGGAGTAGGTGTTTCTATGATCTTAGCAATACTTTCGCGTATGCGTTTTCGCCGACTGCTTTGTTTGAGTCGCTCATCAAGGGCCCTCCGCCTCTGTTCCATCCTGCCACCAGTCCAGCCTTCACTGCGCATGGCCTCTTCGAGCAATGTGGCGACATCCTCACGCCCTGGAAGAAGAGTATGTGCTGTTATGATGTCGAGAGGCATCAAATGCCTGCGTGTCACTGAGAATGGCGAACATCCATGTGTCATTAAATGAGACACCAGGGTTGGTGGTGCAAGTACTGCGGCATGGTGAAGGGGTGTCCAGCCCACTGAACGAGGGGAATAATAAGAATTTTCTAATCCTACAAGGAAGAACCACGCACTGTGATCGGAGCTGTAGATGTCGGCCCCTTGTGCGATCAGGAGACGGACGCATTCTTCGCGCTCGACATCTCTCTCCGATTCTGCGCCAAATCCTTGTATAGTCTGACTGACGAGTCCCAGTCCGTCGTCATCACGCGAACCGAGATCGATGTAAGACCGCGATTGCTGGTCAGTGAGCAAATATTGAAGGAGACCAAGGTCGCCAAACAGACAGGCACGCGAGAGACAATGAGAAACGAGCACCATCTTTTGCGAGGGATCTAGACCTGAGTGAGGTGACAACAACGGAGCGATTTGGCTAGGGCTTGGATATAGAGGATGCAGCTCTGGCTCTGGGGTGAGATCCAAATGTGCCAGTGCCCCAGGGCCCATCGTTGCCATTTGGACTGACATGGCGTGTCAGGAAGGATAAAGGTGCAGTTCGATGCGTTGTGGCCAACGCGACGTGGTTTGATCTCTGGCCACCAGTTATACCGACGACGGTCACAGCTGCCCGATGGGAAGAATGGTAGTGTGTACCTGGTCCAGGAAGGGCTCCGTAAAGTAATGCGCGTACTTTGCAACTGATGTTATGGAAATGAAGGAGTTGGGCAAATTCACGCGTGTCGTCATGGTCAGCCAAACGATTTCCTCTTTCCTTTTACCCTCGTCCGAAGGTCAGCTCAACTTGAAGACCATGTCACCACACAAAAGGCAAAGGATACAGGAAGATGACGACGACAACGAAACTGAGTTATCTCATTCTGCGCACACCGACTCAGAAGCTTCGCGGTCCTTCTATGAGGCGGAAGACCGTGATACTGGAGATGAAAATTTGGGCAACACGGATGACGAAATTCCTCGCACTCAAGCTACCAAACGGAGAGCAACGGCAAAACGGAAGCGACGTGCCACTGGGCCGTCGCAATTTGGTGCAACTTTGCTGTCGCTGTTGAAGACAGAGACATCCTCTGCACTCCCCCTCTCGCTCAAGCCTTCTGTCGCTCACCAACGGAATGATGCTAAATTAGAGCTCAAAGCGAAGAAGAGGATGCAGATCGAGAGGAAGGAGAAGGAAGACAAGGGTCGAATAAGAGACGTCATTGAAGGATGGGGTGCAGAGGGTGAGAGATCCCTACGGAAGGTAGCGCAAAGAGGAGGTAGGCATGCAGATTCCTTCTCACTTGAGCTTGACGAGCAAATGTTTGGCGAACAGTCGTAAAGCTTTTCAATACGATACAACAATCACAAGCGGCGGCAGCAGCCGCGGATGCAGAGGCAAAGGCAGCTCGTGGTTCTGGCAAGGCGTCTCTCCCTGCGCCCTCAGTGGGCAGACGGAGTACGAAAGGCAAGCAAAAAGACAACCTCATAGGACAAGGCAAGGCCTGTACGTGTGTTTCCAGCTGAAGGGTGTCTTCTAATACATAACCCGACCTAGCTCTAGTGGACAAAGACAATTTTTTCGAGGTGATTCGGTCAGGGGGTATCGTATCAAAAGTGTAGGATTTGGTAGTCGAACCGTTTTAGATAAACTGTGGTGTCTTATGTAATCTGAATGTTTGTCCAGGATGACCCTGCCCTAAAGTTGCATTGGGAGTTAAATTTCTCCATCCTCCACTCCGCCTGGATGGTTCGTTCTTTGATTCCGTGTATGGTGGTCACTTCTGTTGCTTATGCCCTACTGGGAACGCCCTTAGCCCCCAAAACTAACTATACGGAAGGAAGAATGGGAGCGGCGTCTCCACGAGGTTCAGGTGACAAAAGAGTAAGTGACTTGTCCTCCTCCTTGCCGACTTGATGAGATACATCATTGGGAATCTCTCTGAAACCTTTCTGATGTGGCGAATTGCATGTATTACCTGATCGCTCTCCTCAATGATCGCGTTGATTTGGATTTTATTGACGCGGATGTTTTTCTTTTCTAGTGATCTGAACCGTCTCGTTATGGACTACCTTGTTATTGAGGGGTACAAATCAGCTGCAGAAGAGTTCAGCAATGAAGCTGGCATGGTCCCCCCTGTGGACTTTGAAAGTATCGAGAGCAGAATGATCATCCGCGAAGCTTTACAACGCGGTGATGTCGAAGAAGCGATCACTCGTGTCAATGACTTGAATCCGGAGGTAAGCTCATATCCGACCACACTGGATGGTAGGCGGCGGCATATGATTCAACTGTTTCATGCACCACTCTCAGACTTGTTGCCAAGTCGGTGATGATACTCGTAAACCAAACCTTCAGTCTTCAATATGATGCCCCCCGCCTTGTTCCGTTGTTCTTATAGTTAGGTGGCAATGACACTGAACAGCTGTACTGTCACAGATACTGGATACGAATCCGGCACTTTACTTCCGACTACAACAACAGAGATTGATCGAGCTAATACGGCAAGGCCGGATCGCCGAAGCCCTTCAATTTGCCCAGGATGAACTAGCCCCACGGGGAGAAGAGAGTCCCGAGTTCCTGGCTGAGTTGGAGCGAACAATGGCACTTTTGGCATTCGATTCGACATCTTCGGCCCCATCTGCCATCACGGAGCTGTTGTCGCCCGCCCAGCGAATGAAAACGGCCGGAGAGGTGAATGCTGCCATCCTCGAAAGCTTCAGCCAGAGTAAGGAAGTAAAGCTGGTGCAGTTGCTCAAGCTGCTCTGCTGGGGGGAAAGCATGCTTGGCGAACGTGCAGACTTTCCAAAGGTAAGGCCTGCCGGTCGTGGTGCACACGATGTTCTAAGAGAGCCCACAGGTGGATATGTATGGAGGGTTGTCACCGATTGGGAAGAAGGACGAGGGAGCGATGCACGAGTGATCATGGCACAGGATATCGTACAGGTCGAGTTTTGTTTTGACGTTGTGTTGTCTGCATGGTATCATGGGCCGCCCACGCCACGCTCGACGGCGAGCACAAGGCATTGGGGAGGTCATTACTAGAATACAGCCGCGTGGAAACCATACCGTGCTTATATAATGCATACTTAAGTTCTCTTCCGTCGTACACCTCCAGGCCAGGCGCATACTCGTCGTTGGCCGCCTCCCAGTTCTGCGTCGATCCTTGAGTAGTCTTTCGGTGCGTGTCCCACTCGGCAGCCCCAGACTGCGTTCCCTACTTGATGCTCAGACGACGACGTCCAGCAGCGCATGCCCCATCCCCCCGCGACAAAGTCCAAAGGACGTGTCCTCGTTCTCTCAAATCCAGATGTCGAGTCGGACGATGACCCTCAAACACAGGGCCATTCCCCGCCTCAACCTTCGTTGTCACAACCCCCTTGTCCCATAAAACATCCAACTCGTCTAACGACTGATCTCCCCCATCACATCACATCCTCCCATTCAAACCCCACCCTCTCCTCTCCTTCCAGCCAAAGTTCCAATGCCGTCGAATCCACCCCTCCACCAAGCACACCTGGCCAGGCCATTCCTCCAGACATTGGTGCCCCTTTTTGCTTCACCCACGACGATGGCTCCGCCGTTAATGAACGTACAGAGGTCCCTCATCCCAATACCTTCCAGAAAATCTCTGATAAAATCTGGAAGCGTCGGCCATCGACAAACCGACCTTTGGAACCAGACTCATCGCTACATGTAGGTAGCTATCGATCGTCATCCGATCTATCACTGCTCACAAGATTAATCCGTAGTCTTCTTCTACTTCCTGTCATTCTTCTACCACGAGATTTCCGGACAGGGTCATCATGGTCACTCATGATTGCCATGCATACACCGCTGTCGACGTGACGCCTGCAAAGAGCGCCGCCTTTATTTGGGAGCGAATATTCACAGAGGTGAATTGACCTTCACTCACCCTTCACATCAACCGGCTGATTGGTCGACACAGCTCAAAATTCCTGACGATGACCAAACTTCCGGATTTGCTATCTACCGGACACAGGTGAACAAGGCCGCTCTAGGGAATGCTTTAACCGACGACTATCTACTTCGGTTGGTTCGAGACCATGGAGATGCTGAAGGCAGTTTGAAGTTTCTGGTGTGCCATCCACAAGCGCGAGTCCAGGAGTCCTTTCTACCTACTTCACCGGTGAGGTCAATCCCCCCACCACCTTCTGTATTCGGGCCCCTGGTTCCTCGGTCTAAACCCGCCAAGTCCTCTTGCCAAGAAAGTATATCATCTGAAGACCCCACGCCAGATACTGGCTATGAGCCTTCCGCGATATCTGATGACTTCGAAGATACCGAGCATAGGAAGACGATGCGTCCCCATCAATACATTGCAAATCTATCGAGTTTCATGTCAGCTTCCCAAGCCTCGCGCTACGATAACCGGCAACCTCCGTCGCCTGCGTCTGCCAAGCTGCCCTATTCTGCAGACCGGCGCAGATTCTATGACGCCGACTACAGCCAAGGAACAGTTCTACCTGCTTCGCACTCTGCCCCAGCTTCGGAAGATATATTGAGTCCCCCTCGGCAGCATGTGCGGAGGGGTTCTACTGCACAGGACACGGAACAAAACGTTCGTGACAACGAGCCCCGAAATCAGTCTAGTCCACTCGGGGCGCTCCATAAATTGAAGTTTTCCCAGCGTTTCCGGGGAAACCCATCACCCTCTGATGATCTAACAACTGAGCGGCGGGATATCCGGGCATTGTCGCCTCGGGATCCCGAGTCGGGAAATGGTCATAGATCCTCATCCACAGGAGTTGGACGTTCGTCCTCGACCAAAAGGAAGCCATGTCGAATGGACGGCCCTTCTTTATCTACTCGGCTGCTTCAACCGCAACGTAAAGGTGGCGGAAAACTTGCTCCAACGGGTCATATTGTTGCATGGAAGGCGTCAGATTCATCTACCACTTCCAACTCCTCTAGGACGCTGAAGAACGCAAAGAGCATGGACGTACTCAAAGTAGTTCCGCCATCACCGACCCCACCTCTTCGGGCCTCTCCGAGTCGCCCTCAACTCAGTTCCTCACCGAATGTTAGATCTTCTATTGTGACCCGGCCTCTGGAGCCGGTCCCACGCCCACCTCGGCCGTTACCGCCTACACAAGGGTCCACTGTGGAATGCGCTAGTTCAGAATCTGGCCAAACCACACGGCCTTTCCTGCAACCTTCCCCCGCGATTTCCGCGAACTCCGCTGTTTATCTATCTCCTACCCAGGATCCGTATCCGAGACCGCAATCTACTTCTCCTTCGCAACAACGATACCCCAAGCTTATTGATGTATCCCCCGAACCTTCTCGTGAACGAGAGGTACAGCGAACTCCTGTCGGCCTGCACCATCAGTCTCACTCCAGTGGATCTATCTCCAAGTTCGGGGAGACTCCACTTAGAGAAGATGGGTATAGTGGTCCCACATTGCCTGCATCCCTCCGCCCGGGCGGGTATGGTAGCACAACAATGCGCCCTTATGGAACCTCAGATACTCCTCCCCGCAGCCCCGTGAGCAATGCGAGTTCGAAGGGCACTTCTGCGAACTCAAGTGCATTCTCGTACTCATCCACTGGTACTATGGTTCCATCTAGGCAACCTTCTTCTGGACAAGATACTTTGTCCGAATCAACTTTGAAGCCGGATGAACGAGATAAGATGATTTGGGACCTGAAAACTCGTATTGCAATGCAAACTAGTTCCCAAGTCGATTCAAGTCCGAAGGACGATAGTGTTGGGTCCAATGACTCTTATGGCACAGCCACTGAAGATTTATGGTCTCGTAGACCAATCAGTCAGATGGTCCCTGACGTCAATTCTCATGATTTTGATCCCATTTCCAAGTCAAGTCCGCGCCCTGCACTCAATGTCATCACACAATACTCAGTGATCAATGTTCATGGTGTACCACCGAACTTTCCTCCACCACCTGACTATATTCCTCAACTCCAGCCTCAGTCCCGGCAATCACGTACCCCGCGCACCAGCCTCAAGGGCGGTACTTTCGAGGAGTCTACATGGGCGCATCGACCTCCGCCTGAGGATGTTTACGACCGTTTGGAAGAATTCTTCCCTGAACATGACCTCGACAAACCAATTATTGACGCGAATTCTGGCGGAACTTCTCCAACTGCTACGGAACCCCCCAATGGTATTCCCCCCGACGATAGAGAGAGAATAATTGGCGTGCGAGGGAAAAAGTCTATCCGTATTGTCGCGGAAGAACACAAGAAGCGCATTGACCGTACCTCTCGAGCAGAAACAGCCTTCAATGCCAACATGATCCGGAAGAGAAGTACCAAGCTCTGGGGTGGCCGTCTTGAAGAAGTCACAAGTTCTCAAAAGAAGCCTACTTACACGAAATCTCTACCTGAGAGCCCCTCTGGTGGTCCGAGACGTATGCTACTCGTCAAGTTCGTTCGGGATCATACTAATCGTGTTTCCAGCTATTTTCAAATGGGTACGTGGAGAACTTATCGGCAAGGGGACCTATGGACGTGTGTATCTCGCCCTCAATGCCACCACAGGCGAGATGATCGCTGTGAAGCAAGTCGAGATCCCAACGACCGCCAGCGATAGGAATGATAGCCGTCAGACCCACATTGTCCAAGCATTGAAGATGGAAAGCGAAACGCTGAAAGATCTGGATCATCCCCACATTGTTGCCTATCTTGGATTTGAAGAGACCCCGAATTTTCTAAGCATGTAAAGGCTTCCAGATTTACTTCGGTACGTCAATATTAACGTGTTTTTTTTTTCAGCTTCTTGGAATATGTACCTGGTGGTTCCGTCGGAAGTTGCTTACGAGATCATGGAAAGTTTGATGAAAACGTTACGAAGTCATTCACCGCACAAATCCTTGAAGGTCTATCCTATTTACATTCGAAGAACATCATACACAGGGTAAGTCATTATCACAAGATCCATTGTCTCATGTGTATCTTGTAATAGGACCTAAAAGCGGACAACATACTTGTCGAGAAAACGGGCATTTGCAAGATTTCGGATTTCGGAATATCCAAGCGTACCGATGACGATCAAGGTGCATATACGGCGATGCAAGGCACTGTCTTTTGGATGGCGCCAGAGGTGATTGGGACCCAGAAGGGGAAAGGCTACAATTCCAAAGTTGATATATGGAGCGTTGGGTGTGTCGTGCTCGAAATGTGGGCTGGCCGACGGCCATGGCCAGACGATGATTTCTTCACGGTTATGTACAAAGTAAGTCGAGGTGTTTCTCCGAAGATTGTTTGATGACTCTGGCGCAGGTCTCGCACCGTGGGGAATCTCCGCCTATACCACCAGACGTCATCCTTGGTGACCTCGCCACGGATTTTAAGGACAGGTGCTTCGCGGTGTAAGTGTTGGTTTGTTTGTTTTCCTTGTATGATTGCTCATACTTTCTGACAGAGACCCTGAATTGCGCGCCACTGCTCCTGAATTGATTAAACATCCATACTTGATTCTCCCAAAGGGCTGGACATTCAATGACTTTAAATAGGGTATTTAGATGGATATATTTCTAGTCACTGCTACTTTCACAACTATCTTTTTTTTTGTTTTCCTACTGTTGCTTCATTTGTCACCATATAACTTTCTGTATTCGCGCCAGCATGTATTGATAGCAGCGCCTTAATAACGGGCGTTGGTACGATAACCCCAGTCTACTTCCGTTTGGTCAAAAGGAACCCCACAAAGGGCTGCAGGTTGGACGATATTTAGTGTATGCCATCCAGAAATACATATCCAGTTTGTCTTCATTCAATCCGAAATAGAACGGACCAGTCTGCAGGGTTGAATTAAGGACCCTAAGCCCTGCTCCAGCGGCTCTCTTCGAAAGTGATCATAACATCAAGGGATACCTGAAGAAAAGTTGATGCCATCATGACCAGACAGTGCACGTACTCACCTTCTCGTCGTAATCCACCCAATCCATTTCCCTTGGTGGGAGATCAACATTGAACAACGTGCCAGAGTCGGCGCCTTCACATGTCCACGCCCCCCTCTGCAACTTGATGTTAGTGTACTCGATGACAATTAACAAGCACCCAAATTCACGGGATCGAAGCCACTGAACTCGAGGCCTCTGCATTCTATTACGAGGAGTTCGGCGAAATCGCCAGAGTCACTATATGAACAGACCGGAACGGCGGTGTCGAATTTGGCGGAGTTTTCCCGCTTGCAGTTACCACAGCGCCATACTAGATGAGCAGTGCCGTGTTTACTCCCGCTAATTTCGCGTTCCTCCTGGACGGAAAGTAAGAGGTTGCAAGACGCTCAAAATTTGTTAGGCTTAACTTGGCGGTTGAGGGTAACATACTTCGGGTGCGTCTCGCGACAACTAGTGCAAGTCACCTGCTGGAGAGATAAATGGATTCATCGATAAGAACACAGGGATACCTCGAAGAAGTATTCGAAATCAGGGACTGGCTGCAATTTGGTGACGTTCTGCATGTGTGCCTTGATCTCTAGCTTCAAGCGCTGATGGGGGGATAGAGTATCTGCTAATCGACGACCACGCAGATACTTACTACCATGTTCGATGTACAACGATTCGTCTGTGTTATTTACTTCTAATGTTATGGGCAATCGATGCTCATCTCATTTACACTTATTTGGTTTCCGTGCCTTGTATGGACCTACTACCTCGTATGTGGCCAACTTTGCGTTCTCAAGGCATCAAGGCCAGGTTTTTCCATGCATCTGTCCCTCGAGAAGGGCGGCAAATAAAGCGAAAGATTCCATTGCCCAGAGAAGCGGTGGGATGGGATCTGGAAAAGGATTTTCCAGAATTCGAGAACGATGATATACCCGCCACTGGACACATGTACCTCCACCAACAACGCCGTGTTGGTTATTACCTGCGTCTCATCGAAAATGAAACTCGTCAATTAGTCGGTATGTTTTGTGAATGAACTATTGAATATGCGCTGACTGGTGACCCAGCTTTTCGTAAACCCTTTGT
>Ga0307511_10002546_pt1 | contig 19048 bp, 25 predicted proteins | sample 13_EM_MG_FD_200266 | JGI IMG/M metagenome (GOLD analysis project Ga0307511, IMG submission 200266) | Populus trichocarpa ectomycorrhiza microbial communities from riparian zone in the Pacific Northwest, United States - 13_EM | ecosystem: Host-associated > Plants > Roots > Unclassified | place... | reverse complement strand
ATTGGCATCTCGGCGAGTAATCGGGGGTGAGGTGAGTATAGGGGTGGGAGGAAGGAACCAATTCGGCGAGGTAGGTTGTGGAGAAAACCCGATGGCCGAGGCGGTTCTTGGCGAGGCGGTTAGAGGAAAACTCGACTCGTGGCGCACGCTGTATAGACATTCACAGGTACTCTGACTAACCAGTCTCTCTACTTACGGAAATTATCTACAATAGCAAACAGCTCCTTATTATGTATAGGCCAGTTGCGTTGTGTAGCATTGCCGGTTTTAGCATGATACTCGGTGGGGTGTAGTTGCTTAACTCCATTGACGATTTGATATTGTGATAGGATACCCGAAACGGCTTAGTTACTGGCGTCAGTCTCCATTATGGGCTCGAGGCATCTATCGAACTGTGTGAGAATGGGTGCGGAAAGGAATAGTTGCTTGAGTTCATCGAACGATTGTTGCTGAGCTTGTCCCCATGAGAATGGTACATCTCGAGTGAGGTCAATTAGTGGTCTTGCTTTACCAGTATAATTGGCAATAAATCATCGATAATTGTTGGCGAAGCCCAGAAAGGCTTGGACTTCTTTCTTTTTTGTGGGGGTAGGCCATTTGGACATGGCTTTGAGTTTGGTTGGGTCCATTTGAACTTGTTGCCTGTTGATGATGTGTCCTAGGAAGAGGGTTTCTCAAACATGGAATTAAGATTTGGTGAGATTAACTGCTAGACCATGCTTGATGCATTGTTGGAGGACTTGTTCTACCAACTGTTGGATTTCCTCTTTCGAGTCTTCTCCATAGATTAGGATATCGTCGAGGTACCAGATACATCCCTTCATATCCTTGAAGATAGTATCCATCATCTCTTGAAATGTGGCAGGGGCGTTAGTGAGTCCGAATGGCATAACTGTATACTCGAATAAACCCTTCTTGGTACGGAAGACTGTCTTCCACTCGTCTCCTGCTGCAATTCGAATAAGGTTGTACCCATTTTTGAGGTCTAACCTGGTGAACCATTTTCCTCCCCGAGTCTTGTCAAGTAGCTTACTGATGAGTGGTAGGGGATATTTGTTGGGTATTGTAAGACGGTTGAGAGCTCTATAGTCAACGCAGAGCTTCCAGGTTCCATCTTTTTTCTTGACAAAGAGGATTGGTGCACCTGCAGCAGAGCGTGATCGACGAACCTTACCAGTTGGTAGGTTTTCTCGGAGGTAGGTTTGGAGGGCTTCCCCTTCTTCCCATATGGTCTTGTAGATGAGTTTAGTAGGTATCTTAGCTTTAGGGTCTTGGAGAGGGATTTCGTGGTTCCAGGACTTGTGTTCACAGAGTCTTGCTGCCTGCTCAGTCGAAAAGCATTGTGCGTAATGACAGTATCGTTCGCTTGCATCAATAATTAATAATAACTCGTCATCTTCTAGTGGCTCGAAATCCAAATCCAAAATAGAAACCGAAGTAAACTATCGAATAGAACAAGGGATAACTAAAGCTGAAAGATCCTTTCTTAGGCACCTGGCCTGTCTATCCACCCAAAACCTATGTTCTTCCAACCAAGAAAGTCCCAAGATAACGTCTCGTTTCCCAATATCCAATACCTCTGCGTCTAATATAAACCTACCCAAAAGAGGCCCTTCAGAAAAAACCTTAAACATTGTATTCACCACATATTTTCCTCCAGCAAGAGTTAATCCATCTCCTTGTCGAACCTTAACCTTCCTAGCTCTTTTCCAACATCCCAATTTCTTCGCAATCCTTTCTCCAATAACCAGAGCACTGGCTCCTGTATCCACCACTGCATCAACCTCTTCCCCAGTAATCGTAATTTGGACCATCTAGAGGAGCATATGTCTTGGAGTGCGTCCGACAGCAGGAGATACACTCCTTATTCGTTTCCCGATTTCTATGATTCTAGCTCAGTGATCTTGAAATGTCCTTGATCAGTGCGTTGTCTCTTGTTGTTGACGGGTTGTTGGTTGGCTTTCTGTGGTTTCCAAGGGGGGGGTGTTTTGGCTTGCCACCCAGTTTTGCATTCTGCAGCGAAGTGTCCTTTCCTTCCACATTTGAAATATCTTTCCTCTTGCCTTCTTTTTTTCACAATTGGACAGGGGACTCGTAGTACTATCTCAGTAGTATATTGAGCTGAGCCACCACGAAGGGAGATTCTGTCCTCCAATTTCCAATTTCCATCGTGCCCCCTTTTCCTATCTTTTCCCTGGTCCTTGTCCCTACTTCGAAATTCAGTACTTGTGATGTCCATCTTGATTAATCTATCCCTCCATGCTGCTAGAGTAGAGCAGGGGTGTTCGTAGTGTGCCATAGCTTCTCGAAGCTTATGGTTAATTCCATTGATCAAAATGTTGATTAGTTGTCGATCAGGGATAGCTGTATAGGAGTTGAGTCTATCTACCTCCGTTAGGTAGTGCTGGACAGTACTAGTTTGTTGAAGTTCCATAAGCTGGCGGTAGCATCGATCAGGTTTATAGTGGTCCCCGTAATAATGTCGAAGGGAATCCTAAGCTTCTTCCTAGGTATGGAAGGATGACTTCTTATCTTTCCACCATTCCAGGGCCGTACCTACAAGACACATGCTGATGAAGGATAGTTGTTGTGTTGGGTTCCGGATTTTTGTAAGCACAAAGTAGTCCTCCATTTGAAGGATCTATCCTTCAAGTTGATCTCTATCTCCTAAGAATATTCCGGGGAGGGGTGCTTTTCCTGCCACCATATCATCATTGTTCTGTCCTCGTGGGGATAGTGGTGGCAGAGGTGCTGGTGGTTGTACTTCTGGTGGTGATGGTGGGGGTGGTTGCCTTTGAGTGCCTTGTAGTATGAGCTGCTGAAGGTTGGCTAGTGGGGATAGTGGTTGAGGTGATACTGGGTTTCCGTCTACCGTGGCTAATCTTCTTTCTATGTTCCTGAAACTAGCTAAATACTCGTCATGGCGCCGGTTAGCCTGTTGGTTGAGGACGTTGATATTATTGTCCACTCTATCGAACCGTTGGCCGATCATAGTTGCTAGTTGATCGAGAGTGGTAGCATTGCTTTGAGATAATGCTTGTTGTGCCGCTGTACTTGCTGATGAGAGATTCTGGACACTGGCTGCTATCTGTTGAACGAAGTAAGATATAGATGCTTGTTGGTTCTGGAGCTGACTAACTTTCTGTAGAGCTGCATTTTTTTCAGCTTCAAGCCATCGTACTTCGGCTTGTAGCACTTGTAGTTGTCGGATTCCGGCGGAAAGTGGTGTCTGGGTGCGAGAAGGGGGTACTCGTTCTTTGTCTTTCCGTATTTGGGATGGGCCCGCAGTTAATCGTCATATGTGTAGAGGTGCGGAGGCTATAACATCTTCCATACCATCAGAAGTTCCAGACAAGGGAGGGCGCTCAAGAATAATTTGTTGGAGTCCCCAAGGGGAAGTACTCTGTTCTTCCCTGATGCTATGAATATTTTGCTCGATTTTTTCATTATATCGAGCGAGAGTTAGTCCATCATCCATGTTGTCATCGGAATCTGGTTGTCTGGAGGGGGGAAGTGCGTAAGACATTGTAGGAGGGGGTGCTGTTTATAGTGGGTGATAGACAAGCGGTGTAATGTTACAGGCGAGCTGTAAACAACGTAAATACTTCGGAGATGTAATAGATAGATGGGTGAAAGTATAAACGAAGTTATAACTCGCGTGTAAGAGTGGACTCGATTAGAGTAAAGCTATATGAGACTTAGAACACCGCCTGAGTCTTATTGTATTAACTATGTAAAAGTGTTGACTTATATAGAAGCCTTGATCTGATAACTATTTATCAGATCTGGATGAGAATTTCTAATAAGGGAAAGTAGACTTGTCGTCAGTAGTTGTCTAACTGGGAAGTGACTTCCCAATTAGGAACGCTGCAGTCTGACATACATAGATAAGGTGGGCTGTGTTGCAACGCAATGCACACAGGCTGACATACATGAGCTGAACTTGCAATACAGCGAATAGAGACATGTGAATGATACTTCTCAGAACATAACAGAAATATATCGAAAAGATAACATGCATGAGGCCAATCCTAACAGTACACACTTCCCTGTTCTAGTTCCCATAACGCCGTCATAGACATACTTCTCCGCACATGCCTGGTGGGTGATCAGTCCACTTCGTTAGCAGTGTCTTACGATACAGTAGGAAGCTGGTTACCGCGCTCTAGCGGTGGTCTCTTACCTGAGCCATAACAGCCAGGCTCATGGAGAAAATTATGAAAGATACAACTACAATGGGAGACTTGATTTTGAAAGATGGGAGTGGGAAGAAAACGGAAGCAGGAAGAGAATGGAATGACTTTAAGCAAGAATATACTGCCGGCCCAGATGGATTCACTTCCGTTTTAACAGCCATCCAAAGCAAGGCAGGAGTATTAAAGGAGGAGGGATACGAGAGAATAAGCTACGGGGGAAAGATGGAGAAGGTGGAAGTACCAGAGGTCAAACTCCAGACACAAGTAGACTCCAAGGCAGAGGTACGGATGGAGCCATTAACCAAGCCAGGGAATACTATGAGGCCACGGGGGCATACACCGATGGAAGCATGAACGAGGACAGTGTGGTGGGAGCGGGGTGGCATGTTGAAGGAGGGACCTAGCGCGGAGTGACGCTGGGCAGGCTGGCCACCATATGGGATTGCGAGGTATGCGAAGTGAGAGGGGCACTAGAGGATGCACTGAACAATTCCAATGTATTAATCCTATTGGACTCACAAGCAATGATTGCAGTGGTGAAGAAGGCAGGACGCACAGGAAGAGCAAGGACCAGCGACCTCAAGATAGTGTTGATAGATATTAAAGAGTGGCAACCCAGGCTGGGACCAAATAGGCTATTGTTCGGATGGGTCAAAGCTCATAATGAACTATATGGCAATGAGGAAGCAGACCGACTAGCTAAAGAGGCCACACACGTATATCCGGAAGACCCCCAGATCACGGAAGGGGGTTTGAAGCAGGCATGGAAGAGGAAGAGAGAAGAAGAGCGAAGGGTGAAGGGAGCGGGAATGGGAAGAATAGTAAAATGGAACAGGAAGGCAAGAGTTGCCTATGTCCAATGCCGCACTGGGAAAGGTAATCTACAAGCCTGGCGCCATAAGATAGGAAAAACAGACAACCCTGAATGCCGGAAGTGCGGAAAACATGCGGAAACAGGCAAGCACGTAGCCTTGGTCTGTACGCATGAAGAAGACATAGGGTGGAGGTGGAGTACATGGGAAGACATGGATGATAGGGCGAGGTGGGCCAAGAAAGAGAAGGATGAGAAGGGATTTTACACGGTTGATTTGGTGGAGACGTTTTTCTCTAAAATTGACCTGCGCTGATTTCTTATCTTGTGTTATGATTTGTTTGCCCTCTCAGGGGAGGGCCGGAAGGGGCGTGGAGGCGGAGGCATACTTTTATCGGGGAAGGGACCGGTAGCGGGTGTGGCGGCGGAAGAGGGGTACTTTCCTTAGATATTTCCTTGGCTCGGAAGGCAGGACGCTTATGTAGCCCGTTTTCCCGTGGGTGTACCGAACCTTTAAAGGGGAGGGAACGGGGGCGCCGCATAGCCTTAGGCTGATCAGGCGTATAGACCCCCAAAAAAAAAAAAAAAAAAAACCGTCTCCGGATTTGATTGGTACGGATACAACAGTTACCGAGGAAGCTCAGGCCACAGCTTTAAAGCAGCGCTTTGCAACCTTATTGCGGCGTTAGATCTTGGGTCATTTTCGTGTGGGAAACCAAATTCAGGAAAATTGCAGCGGTTTTCACCAGAGGATGCCACAAAAACGGAAACAAAAAGGAAAAGGCAGGCCTTTAGCTGTCCCGTCCCTAGACAACAAACCAAGTTACGAGACCCTCGACCCAGTGCAACTTTCGACACCTGGGACGACTCCACAGGTCAAGTTATCACTGCATCTAGCCGAACTTGTCGGTGCGGGGGATGGGAATTTGGTGAGAGCAAGGGTGGGTGTGAAGAAGGTGTCGATGGAGGAGGTGGAGGAGGAAGAGAGCGCCCAGAGTAGTTGTGAGGAAGGGACTTCGGGACCCTGAGTAGCGAAAGGGAACCCCGTTGGATTCCTAGACTCGGAGGATGAGGAGTTAATTGAGAGGATGGTAGTTGAATAGGAGAGAAAGAAGTTCAAGCCCATGAGCCATGACGAGTGGAAGACGGTGGGCTTATTTTTGCTACAACACTTTACTAGGTTGGTAAATGGGGAAGGGGCCCCGGCGGATACCGACTTAGAAAACGTTCTGGCAATATTGGGAGAGGATGGATCGGTGGATTTTGAGAATAGGGACAGGCTGTCTCCTTGGGTCGGTACTATCATAGGTGAGAGGGACCAATACCTCCATGCGGAAGACGACGCATAAGACAGAGAGACCGCTCTCGAACGGGATATTAAGCTTCTCGAAGCCCAGGTGAAACAACTGTCAGCAAAGGGTGGGCTGGAACAGGAGTTAACTAAGGAGCGTGAGGCGCACACGAAGTCAGTGGTGATGTGGAACCTACAGCTAGAGGAGAGTCAGAGGTTGAGGAAGGAGTTGAAGACTGTAGAGGAACGAATGGCAGAGGAGTTGAAGAGTGCAGTTGAGGAGGCGGAGAAGACAGCGGAGGAGAAGTGGAAGGCGTGGGCAGAAAAGGAGTCGCAGGTGAAGGCGGGGAAGGCGGTAGCAGCGGAGCGAAAGAAGTGGCAAAACAAGGGGAAAGCACTACCGGTTGAGAAGGTACATCAGCTTACCCAGACAGATTGCCCGGTGGAGGAGTCAAAGGTAGAAGTGGTGGAGATGGCGACTCAGAAGAGAGAAATGAGGAGAGCGCAAAATACGTAGACGAGTTAGACACGATAATGGGTGAAGACTCTTCCCCATTCGAGGTGAAGGTTGAGGACGTTGCCCCGGGATGCACCCCCTCGTCATGTACCTTAGTATAAATACGAGTACTGATTTACCAAAAAAAAAAAGAGGACGATGCCCCGGTGACGGCACCCCCAGTCTCAAAAAAACAGGTCGAACGATGTCAACCGACAAAGGCTGGGAAGAAATCCCATCCAGCCAAAAACACTCCACCAGCTGGCGACAACGGCTCAGCCAGAGCAATCGTCATACACGGGGTTCCATGCCAGAGACCCATGGCAGAAGTAATACAGGATGTGGGAGTGAGAGGGATTATGGGGGCACGTTGGCTCTTGGGGGTAACCGGAGGGTAGGTAAAGCCAACTCCTCCATGGTGGTTTTTTTCAACAGGACGTTGGCACTAGGGAGACACTTGAAGATGAGGGGAAGGTGGCTTCCAATCATAGCCTACGACTTCAACAGAGGAAGGGAGAGAGTGGAGACAGGTGGTAGCTGGTGATGATTCCCAATGGCGGCTTTGTCAAGGGGTTGTCGCCCGATCTGATGTCTCGCATTCCCATACAGTCCAGATGCGTACGGGTCTTTCACAGTTTGTAGTTAGTTTGATGTTGGATTAGGTAGCAGTTTTCTTTTCGGGGGTCGACCGCCCCAAATGAAGGTTCCGTTAAAAGGTTCCAGGCCGCCGCATAGCCTAAGGCTGATCAGGCGTATAGACTTCACAAAAAAAAAAACCTGCGGGGCTGCGGCTGAAGGTTGTAACGTGCTCATAAGTGGGCTTTGAAATGTGTATATTAGTGGTTATTTCGACCAATCAGAATTAATTCTTTATGTACTTACTGTAGTGTAGGTACGATCCTTTGTAGTTCTACCGTTACTGCGGTTCACAGGCCTCGGCAGTCTGCAAAACCACACCACAAGTGATCCTCGCGTGTAAAATGTTAAAATCAGCCTTGCCAAATACATCTTTTCAATTCCAGAGGATATTCCCTACTTTTGTTTTTGCAGCTAGCCAGTGGTCTGGAGAATAGAAGCCATTTGCAGATCCAACGAGCTGCCTGCATATTCCCAAGACAGGTTTGTAGAGCAGGGGAACAATAGCATTGTGCAGGGACCATAAAAGTGGGCATAGTAGCAAGACCAACCTCACGTGAGATACATGTCTTTCCTTGATCATTAGAGCAGTTATCCCATAGCACCAACGTCTATAGACAATCCCTCCGAATAACAATTATCTTGGTTCGATCCAGAATTAATTCCTCCGTTTATAACCTCGTAATTCTTACATATTCTGCCTATCTCATCTACCGCCCACTTCAAACCCCTTTCCCCCATTTCGGCGTCTTCACTACTCCTGGGATTGCTGCTTGAGAGTCCGACAGGATAAGCATCTTCGATCGGAGACCTGACCCCCTCATCCCTGCTACCTCTCCATCCCCCTACCGTTACCACCCTTCCTGCCGCCTTAAACCCCTCAATCCCTCTCCCACTCTTCCATCCTCACCCATGCTCCCACTCGTGTAGAAGACCGACCCATCCCCGCTGGCTTCCTAGATTTATTCCAAGGTGCCTAGTTGGCATACGACTTTACATTTTCTAGCGTACTTCTTAAATGATAGCGATTAAATACCTATAAGTTCTATTCTATCTTTACTGAATATTCCAATATTCGCCCTCGTATTAATTATTACACAAGGAATGTCGGTGAGATGGGGTCAAATTCGTTGGCATGCCGTCATAGAAGTGAAAGACTCCTCGCTCAATCACAAAAAAGTGAACAATCAACGCAAATGAACAATGAAGGAGGGGCGAGGAGCAACCGTAACATTTCTTGCCCTACTTTTCCGTCCCAAAGATCCCTCTCAAGCTCATGTACCCCTCAGCTTACAAACTTAGTTTGAATGCAAAAAGCACATTTCCTTGGGAATATACTGCTCGCTCACGTGACAGGCATTCCCCGTCGGGAAATAGCATAAAAGTGGGCAATCCTGATACGACCGTCCCAACAGTGAGCAAAAAGTGACAACGGGAGAAGCATATAAACAGCGGATTTCTTCCTGTATTTTTCCTATGATCCATAGAGTAGTTTTTCCCATAGCAACATAAGTCTATAGCGAGCAAGACGGAAGCTCTCCGAACGAGGATTCTTTTCAGGTTAAAGTTCCTGCGCTCTATAACCTCGTAATCTTACTTGTACGTATATGGGATTGCATGGTATAGTAGCGTCCATCTCTTTTTGATTTAATCAGAAAAGACTAAACATTGGGTTATACGAATATATGGTGTACTATATAAAGGAGGAAATGGCATTCCCGGAAACCCTCCAGATTGCAAGACTAATACGACTGAGTATCATGATTGATTACTGTGAAAGGCAATATTACAAGATGCATTTGAGAATAGTTCAGGGTAAATAACTAATATTTTGCTCAGTACAGACAGAAGTTCAAGAATGGTTCGGTTAGCAAAGCACCAACCCACTCACTTTATTGATAGATATAACTATTACCTCTGGAATTATTCACCTTTCAGAGCACCCGCTCTAGTTTCTGAGACTATAGTGGTGTCTCGATATAAGCAACCCCCCCTGGACTATCGGGGAGTTTCTTATAACGCGAGGTTTCTTATATCAAGATATATACATGGAAAAAAAAAACCTCTGAGCGAGGCCCAAATGAACAGGGGATTGGTGTTTGGTGATGAGTTCTTTGAGCCATTCCTTGTAGACCCTCAATATCCCACTTTTCTCCGTAAAGAAGTATCTATGTGCAGAGGTTGAGCAACAATCCACACGGGGTGGTTAGCTCAACCACAACTTCGATATAAGAAACTTGCATTTTTGTATGTATTACTAAGCGAATACTTAAGAAACCTATGTATATCGAGGGTTTCTTGATTTCCCATACAAATTCTATCGGAACTGGGCCTCCATTGCTTATATCGAGAGGTTTGAGCTCGCACGGAGTGGGAGGATCTGGGCGCACCGGTCTGGGTAAAGGAGGGGGATCAGCCCCTACGATGCCATAGAAGCCTTTTTCGGTTATTTGTTCAAACAGTTGATTTAAGTTGTTGTTTTATTCAGTTTCAGTCGGAGGAGCAGCAGGCATCGTAATTATTTTCGCCCAGAGTGGCCAGATTAACTTGACCCTCTTTGAATCCTCCCGGGTATCCGGGGGGCCCGTCATGGCCCTCCTACAGGGCCCCAAACGAGTACTGAATATGTAAAAAGAAATAAAAAAATATCGAGAGGTTTCTTATAACAGAGGCTGCTTATATCGAGACACCACTGTATTAGGCACATTCAAGAGCGCCCGGAGGCTGTGGACCTGTTCGGTTTGCCAGTGGTTTCGTGAAGGTCGATCGGGCAACAGATTGTATTTTGTGTCGATGGGTGGTCCGCTCCCAATGCCGTCTCCTTCCCAGCCAATGCTCGCCAGTACAACTCCAGTGCTTTGTCGTACTGTCCTTGGTTGTTGAATACCTCTGCTATATTATGGACGGTAGTGAGAGTGTGCGGGTGGTCCAATCCCAATGTCTTCTCATACCGAGTCAATTCTCGCCTATACCATTCCAATGCCTCATCATGCCGCCCATGCCTCGCATAACATCACCCAGACTCCTTGATCCATCCTGTATATTACTTACCCTTGTGTACTTTGCCATGTGTCTTGTTGCCATATCGATATGTGGAATAGCTCGCTGCTCAAATATCCAGTCCTCTGTACGTATTCTTCCCGCATCAGGGATCCGAGCTCCTGATCCAAGTATTGCGAACGCCTGTCTTGCTATCTCTATTTCTTTCTGGGGCTCAGGTTGTAGTCGAAGTTTAGCCCACGAGTGTACTAAGGATGGATACTGAAGCTGTCATCGCTGCTGCTTCGCTTTACTAGGGACTATGAAAATAATGTCCCAGTGAATATCTTTCAGTTGCACACGACCCAAAAAGTGCGGATTCGCAGATATCTCCCGACCCAAGACCCCAATCGACACCAAACTTTCACCACGAGAAAGCCTGACCCGAGTTCTATCAAAGCCCCGCTCTAACTCCCCTCTTCTCCCACTCCCTACACCTTTCCCCCGCCCTCGAAGTTTAGAAAACTCGCGATAACCTGCACGACTTCCCTCCCTCAGCGTATTTCCGGAGGAACCGCCAACACACCACACCCACGACCCAACCACCAACAGGAACGCTCCTAACTCCCACACCCCCGACCCAACCAACCCCGGCCCACGCTCACATCTCACCCAGAGCACACCGTCACAAGAGGACCGCTCCTAACTCCCACACCACTCCCCGGACCAACCCCAGCCAACGCTCACACACGACTCAACATCGACACAACATACACCGACCCTCCGGCCAACCACACAACACAACCACACACACACACATCCACAGGCCAACCCCTCATCACTCCGATAACCGATCTCCAATCGCACCGGCCCCCGGAGACCAATCACTATTCCCACACCCGCCCGTTTCACAATCGACCTGACCACCGAACAACCACCTCCGACCACCGACCAATCACTCAACAAGCTCCACAACCCAAAAGCGCGGCATCCACCCCCCACGCAGTTTCACTGGGTCTATATCAGGTCCCAACCCAACCGTCTAATCGAACAAAAAATTTTTTCCACACCCGCCCGATTCCCAACCGCACCACCCGACCCTCCTTCATTGATCCAATCACATCATGGCCCCCCCACGGAGGGCGCGCACCGCCACCAACAGGGCTCCACCGGGGTCGAATATGAACTTCTACCCGATACGCAACTGGCGCTTAGGCCAACACCTAGTCGTCATCGGACGCCACACATACCGCACTCTGGAATCCTACGACTGGGAACCCCTGGACGCACTGGCCCTGGACCTCGCAGCAGCAAGGGGAGCCATGAGACTAGATGCGAAGAAACCACTGACTCTCCCAGACCGCAGCTCGGAAGTCACCCCTGACCTGGAGGACGAACACACCATAGTGGTCAGCCGACAACCGATCCACGAACAAATGGCTGAATCCATCACCGTCCTCCCGACGGCAGGAAGCCGCTCACAAGCAAACTCACCTCAACCACCCCCGACTGCTACTCCCACACACGCCACCACAACACCAGCGACAAACCCACCCCAACCACCCCCGACTGCTACTCCCACACACGCCACCACAACACCAGCGACAAACCCACCCCAACCACCTCCGACAGCCACTCCCACACACGCCACCACAACACCAGCGACAAATCCACCTCCGACTGCTACTCCCTCACCAGCCCTACAACCTCAGATCCCGATTATCGACCACGACGACCTGTCGATCCCGGCCTCCTGGCTAGAGGACAGTGACATCGACGACGACTCAGACACCGACTCCGACACGGAAACAGGCACGGTCACGGACGATAGCGTCCAAGAGAGTTCCGACGAGGAGCAGGGGAGAAACCGACAGACCTCAAAACAACCTCCACCCCCACCCCCACTCCCCGACGCCAAACAGGCCGAACGCCTTTCTGCACACACCTGCAGCTGGCTAGCAGCAGAATTCCAGGATATGGCCAAGTACCACGCAGCAGAACACGACGACAACTACCGCTTTCAAGAGGAGATGACCTCCATCACCACATCCATCCGGAGCGACCTACAATCCCTGACGAAAGAGACTGGGGACGCCCTCCTACGCCTAATACAGGAGAACAGACTCATCAAAACCCTACTGGACACCATCCTCTCAGAACTCCAAAGGACACACCAAAGTCGCGAAGACAGCCAGGGGTCATCATCGGAAAGCACCAGCCGTGCCTCCACCCAAGCGGTAGACATCCACCCCTTTCCCAAATGCCCTCCGGACAACACCCCAGCCTCAGACTCAGGCAGCGGAGGCTCCACCCCAGGCCCCAACAACCCCCCGCCCCCTAGGAGCGCACGTCCGAATAGACCCAAGGGACGACCCGAGGACACAGCCATGAAATTCAGCAATGCACACCTAAATAAGGACTGCCTTCCCTACTCCCAAGGCAACCTCTACACCTCTAGGCATGCCGCCCACACCGCGACCAAGGAGGCAGAGGGGCCCCATCAGCAAAAAATCCGGTTTGCGTCAGGTCCATCTGGAGCCCGTGACGCCCTCTTGCAAAACTCCAGTTCGTGACGCTATTTGGTCCCAACGCTGGCACCCTGTTACCACGGCCCAAACCTGCTGCGTTCCTGATTTCTCGATCTCCCACAACACGCCTTGTATATCGTCGGGCGCCCTGAATGCCCTATCATCCACCCACCGCATCCAGAGGGACATGTTCACAAGCTATAGCCGCACGTAGAAAATCGAGCTTAAATTTTACTACAGGCGCCGGGATTTAGGCACCGGGATTTATGCATCAGTTCAAATATGCAAATAATGGTTTCGATGCAATTCCTTGATAATTAACTATATACATAATTCTAGGTTCATGCAATAACCGTAAAACGGCAAAATCTAGTGCTACCCAAACACCGTCCCAAACACCAAGGCATAGATACCGAATCCCATTGTTCCCAGTTCTGGCGGCAATACCTGGCTCAGACATAATTAGCGGTGCCTACAACAGTGGTGGGCCTGCAATGCTTACCTCGGGTGGTTGTCGCTCGTGCTGGCTAGGACACTCGTGCTGGCTAGGACGCTCGTGCTGGCTAGGACGCTCGCCCTCTAGGTCGCTCGCGCTGGCTAGGTCGTTGGTGCTGGCTAGGACGCTCGCCCTTTAGGTCGCTCGCGCTGGCTAGGTCGTTGGTGGTGCTACCGCTGGGTATGGGGCAGCCACTGGAGAAGTGCCTGGGACTCCGTAGAACAATTAATATTTGTTATACGTGCGGAGGACAGGTGGGCACTTACCTAGACCTGCTGCCTGCGACGAACCGCCATTGCTCGCCTGGGAGATCGCTGCCTCTGGTGAAGTGCCTGGGACTCCGTAGAACAATTAATATTTGTTATGCGTACTGATGCCGCGTGCGTACTTATCTAGACCTGCTTCCTTCTACGAACCGCCATTGCTCTGGTGAAGGGCTAGCGACTCTAGTGAACAATTAATACTTTTTATACCGGCGGATGCCAGGTGGACACTCACCTAAATCGATCTACCAAGCGCCCATGGGTTACAAGCTGCCCACCTGTTGGTAAGTCGCTGGCTCCGGTGCAGTCGATGGCTGTGGTGTGGTCGCTGGCTGTGGTGAACTCGCTGGCTGTGGTGAACTCGCTGGCTGTGGTGAACTCGCTGGCTGTGGTGAACTCGCTGGGTGTGGTGAACTCGCTAGCATTTATCGGAGGTGTACTTGCCTCCGGCTTAAGAGAAAGATGCCTTGCCTGTGGGTTGTGGGTGACCACCGTACTACCCTAAGTCCCTGAGTTGGGTGCCGGTAGTATAGTGTGACCCGTAAGACATGATCGACACCCCTTGCCAGCCTCCCGAGGCTAGAACTCCTAGCAACGGGCATCACCGAAACAGGGAATAATACGGGACACTAATCCATATGAACGTCTTGTGCACTTGCAAGATGAGTGGTAAGCTTCCTCCGGTACAACTACGATATGAATTGACACCCGCCCATATATATATGTAGCCGCGATATGCCTCCATTAATATATATATATATATTCACCCGCGATATGCATGAACTACCTAGCTATACATATATTCGCCTGCCATGTGAATGAATTCCCTATATATATATATATATATTCACCTACGATATGTATGAACTGCCTAGCTATACATATATTCGCCTGCCATGTGAATGAATTCCCGATATATATATATATATATTCACCTACGATATGCATGAACTGCCTAGCTATAAATATATTTGCCTGCCATGTGAATGAATTCCCTATATATATATATATATATTCACCTACGATATGCATGAACTGCCTAGATATATAGGTATTCGCCTGCCATGTGAACGAATTCTCTATATATATATATATATATATTCATCTACGATATGCATGAACTACCTAGATATATAGATATTCGCCTGCAATATGAATGAATTCCCTATATATATATTTATATATATATTCACCTGCGATATGCATGAACTAGCTAGATATATATATATATTAGCCCCCCAAACATATACATATACATATTCACTCGCCTAATGAATCAACTCCTTTTTTGTATATGGAGTTCATTCATGTGCTAGGTAACTATATGCATATATTTAGGCAGTTCATGCATATTACAGGTGAACATCAGCAACGAAAGAATCTGCGTTAGGTGCTTCAGAAGCACCTGAAGCTCTTTAGCATAACTGCGGATCCTGACGCAACTATTGCAGCCAACTTCTTCTGACACAAACTATGGCATTGTCTACATCCGGACGCAAATTATGCGGGCCAGCGCGTCACGACGTAAGACCATTTAAACTTGCGTTCCGAAGGAAAATTCTAGACAGACCGTGTATAAAGGAAGCCTGCAACATTATTCTCGTTAATTACATAACTCTAGAAATAGGTGCTTCTGCAACTCCCAGGTCCAAATAGGAACTTCTACAGATCCATGGAGAAACTAGCTATAGCCGCAGGTAGCAAATCGCGCTTAAATTGTACGACAGGCGCCGACATTTATGTAGTGATGCAAATATGCAATTAATGTTTTCTATGAAATTCCTTTATAAATAACTATATACATAATTCTGGGCTCCCACGATAACCGTAAAATAGCAAAATCTTGTGCTACCCAAACTGCGTCCCCAACACCCAGCCATAGCTTCCGCATCCCATAGTTCCCAGTTCTGGTGGCAATGCCAAGCTCAAAAATGATTAGCGATCCCCACAACCTTTGTGGGCTGGCAATGCTTACCTAGGGTGGTCGCTGGCGCAAGCTAGGTCGTTGACGCTGGCCTATTCGCTCAGGCCAAGTAGGTCGCTGCCGCTGGGTATGGGGCTGCCACTGGTGAAGTGCCTGGGACTCTGTAGAATAATTAATATTTGTTATGCGTCCTGATGCCGGGTGGGCACTTACCTAGACCTGCTTCCTGCTACCAACCGCCATTGCTTGCCACAGGTGAAGTGGGAGATCGCTGCTGCTCGTGAAGTGCCAACGACTCTGCTGAACAATTAATACTTGTAATACTTAGGGGTGCCAGGTAGACACTCACCTAAGTCTGCTACTACCAACCGCCCATGGATTACATGCTGCCTACCTGTGGGCAAGCCGCTGCCTCTGGTGCGGTGCTGCCTCTCGTGCGGTCGCTGCCTCTGGTGCGGTCGCTGCCTATTGTGCGGTGGCTGCCTCTGGTGCGTTCGCTGCCTCTGGTGCGGTCGCTGCCTGTGGTGAAGTCGCTGGCATTTATTGGAGGTGTACTTGCTGGTTCAAGGCCTCCGGCTTAAGAGAAATATTCCTCAGGCCCACCCAAACAATGGGCACCATGCGAATTCTGCGAGAGGCAAGGCCACCAGAGGCCGAACTGTTATAAGGAAAAGATGCTGAGACTTACGAATGAGGAAGCCATACGCCCCTGGAACTGGCAGAGGCCGCAAGGCAGACAAGGCATCGCAAATCCCCCCCTTCGACACAATCTCAACAATCCAGCCCCTCGACAACCAGCTCCACAGACTCGCCAACTAGGGCACAGATACTAGGCTATGAACATGAACAGACCAAGAAAAAGCGCGAAATCGCCCGAACCAATGCTTAACACATCCACCAGCCCTGCACTCGGGGGACCCCGGCTCGCCCCAATCTAGCGACCCAGTCCCCACCTCCCGGGCCCCCCCCCACAGACCAAGAACCTCTAAGATAGGGATCAAGGTACTCTACAACAATATCCACAGATCCGACTCCAATGCACACTGTATCCTTGCAAGCTACAAAGACTATGATATCATTTTCCTAGCAGAACCCCACATCTTCCGCTTTCAACACGCCCCACCCGGAGCGGCACAATACTCCAATTTCCACCTTCTCAATAACAACCTCAATACAGGCTGCCAGATCCTCCTTTACACATATAAGAAACTAGGACTCAACCTCAAATACTCCATCAGTGACCAATACATCGAGGTCCTGATAAGGGGATGCAGGATCACTGGTCTCTACGCCAACCAAGGCCACTACCCTGATCAGTTATTCGCTCTCCTCAACTCCATCAAGCATCACCCAAGGAGCCACATACTCGGAGACTTCAACGCACACCACCCACTCTGGAGCAACAAATCCAACTCGAGGGGCCTAGAAGTCGCCTGGTGGAGCCAACAAAGGAACCTGGATCAGATCGTCCCTTACGGCACCATCACTTGGAGAAGGGGGGCCGCCACCAGGACGCTCGACCTGATCTTCTCCAGCTCACCGGTATTCTTCAACCCGGACACACAACATCTCAGCCTACTGACATCCGACCACTGGATCTTAGCTAGGGAGGTCTCATGCTAACGCCCGGACCTACACCTCTATACAGTAACAGATTGTGACTTCTTCACCGAATACGCAGAAGACCCGCCCCCATACACCAGCTACTCGTTCAGTCAAGCATTCCAGGACCTCAAAGACCTCCTCGACCAACACCGCCTAAAGAAGTGCGCCATGTCCAGAAGCAAGAAATGGTGGGACGAGGAGGTCAACATCATGCTCAAGCGCTACCGCAAGGTTACTTCCCCCCAGGACCGGAAAACACACAAGAAGGCCCTCAAGAAACTCATCAGACGAAAGAAAAGAGAGTGTTGGGGGAAGTTCCTCCAAGAAAATGGGAGAAAAGACCCATGGGAGGTAGTCAGGATCGTCAAAGATCCGTTCCACATAAAAACCAGACTTCACTCCATCAAAGACGGAGACCAGGTCCTCACCTCCCAGCAAGACATCCTGGAAGCCTTCAGGTGACCGCACCTCCTCTCGGACCAGGGCCCACCAGGTCCAGCTCGGAACGCCCCTCCCAAACCCTACCTCCCTGCACAACGCAGCACAATCAGAGCCATTCTACAAGCCCTCTCAAAAACCGGGAACAACAGCGCCCCAGGCCCTGAAGACATCTCATACCGCCTCCTCAAGATCATCAAAGACACACCTCTCAGACAGGCCGTCATTAACGACATAGCCTACAATCTAGAGTCTCCAGATCGGGCCCCCTCCTGTTGGAAAGGCCTCAACATGGTCATGATCCCCAAACCAGGAAAGGACCAGTTCTCGATCAAAGGATGGAGACCCATTGTCCTCAGCAACACCTGCAGCAAACTATGGGAGAAGGTCATTGCCGACAGCCTTCAGAGGGCCCACAAGGGTTTGCGCCACCTCCAATACGGGAGCCGGAAGGGACGATCCGCCATAGACGCCATGTCAGTCATTATCAGCTACACTCTGAGGGAAACGAGCAAAGGAGCCAAGGTCTCTCTCCTAGGCAAAGACATTACATTGGCCTTCAACCACCTGAGACACGGTCCCACACTGGCAAAGATAAGATCCTGCAGCCCAGACAATTTAGCGTTCGCAGAGCAGTTCCTTACCACACACCACCTCCAGATCAGCTGGGACGGATAGTGTGCGCCACGGGTTGAGTTGGTCCGAGTTTCCCCCCCTAACAACTCACTCGAGTATCGGCTCGCCTCGGTAAGGCTTCGCACCAACTCGACTTGTGCCGAATCGGCGATTAATCGGTGAACTACAGATCCCTCGCCAAGCCCGCATGCTAACTTCCTTTTACCTTTTGTTTATGCCTAGCCCCACTGCTTCCGAATTTGCATTTGTTTCTTCATCACATATCTACCCATTCCATATTATTCTCATTCCGGCATACTTGCGTTCTCCATCCTTATTCCACTGCTCCCTGATCCCGCTCGACCTTATAGCATTTACCCTCGATCATGCACCCTCCTCCTCCCCACGCATTGCTCCTCTTCCTGGTCATGTGCATCCTGTACCAGATCATGCCTCTTGTACCCGAGTATTGTCCTTATCCTGCAATGCCATCATTGTCACGGAATATAGCTCTTGTTACGGATCCCTACTCTTGTCGCTGATTACCGCTCTTGTCACGAATTATTGTCCCTGTCACGGATTCTCGTTCTTGTCATGGATTCTCGTCCTTGTTATAGATTCTCGTTCTTGTCACGGATTCTGCTTCTTGTCACGGATTCTCGTTCTTGTCACGGATTCTCGTTCTTGTCACGGATTCTCGTTCTTGTCACGGATTCTCGTTCTTGTCACGGATTCTCGTTCTTGTCACGGATTCTCGTTCTTGTCACGGA